>Ga0073900_10001119_pt1 | contig 15361 bp, 12 predicted proteins | sample KloWWTmetKNB5Kit_FD_66666 | JGI IMG/M metagenome (GOLD analysis project Ga0073900, IMG submission 66666) | Active sludge microbial communities from Klosterneuburg, Austria, studying microevolution and ecology of nitrifiers - Klosterneuburg... | ecosystem: Engineered > WWTP > Aerobic digester >...
CTGCTCGACCAGCACATGGGCGTATCCAAGCCGCCGGTTCAGAAGGCGCCCGCCGGTGCGGCGCCGCCGGGCGCGATGTCGGCCGTCGCCCCCAAGGGGATGAAGGTAGTAGGCCTCAACGAGGGCAAGACGTGGGTCCAGCACCACGGAGCCGCGGGGATTTCCAAGGGCGCCGTGCAAGCGGCGATCGCGGGCCGGATGGGGCACATCCCGGCCGCCGAGTTCGCGCGGGTTCTATACGACAGCCCGGGCCACCACGGATCGGACTTACACTCCATTCTGCACAAGGCGTGGCTCAGCCCCGGGGACTATGTCGGGGGGAACTGGCGCGTAGCCAACGGGAGCTACGGGAACCGAGTTCTGCTGCACGATCCTTCGTCCGTTCTGACGCAAGCGGACCTCGACTCAGCCCTGCGGTTTAACGCGGTCAACGCGATGATAGCGACGTGGGCCGCGACTTCGAACGACACCAACGTGCGTAGTCTGATCATGCAGGAGGCTGCGCAGGCCGAGTTCGGCTTGGACCCGTCATGGATTTACGCGTGGCCCGACAAGGTGAACATGATGGACGAGCATCGGGCGGCCCACATGGACACGTACCGGGCGTTCCTGCGGGCGATGTACGACAACACACAGGCGGAGCTGGCCGCTAGCGGCATCAAATACGTGCGACTGCGGCGGGGGGTGCACCACGCCCCCATCAAGACCGGCGGGGCGGGCTCGCTAGTCGGCAAAGGCAGTGTCGGACCGATCCTCATGCGGCCGATGTCCAGCTTCTCGAGCAGTCAATCGATGGCGGCATCACCCGCATTCGGGTCCCATTCAGTACTCGACACGTACGTCCCGGCCGAGTTGATTGTCGGGTCCGCTCGCACCGGGTTCGGATGTTACGGCGAGTCTGAGTGGGTTGTACTCGGCGGCCCTAACGAAGTGACCATCTTCACCGTTACTGCGAAGGGGAGCGTCTACTAATGAGAACGTACCCAGTTCCCGGCGGCGCCGGTAGCGTGACTCTCGACGGCGCTCGGTGCTTGGCGGCCACGGGCGATTCGTGGGCCGAGCACATCGTGGCGCGCGAGCAGCGCGCGGTCGACCGCGCACTCGTCGCCTCCGCCTGCGACCCCCACTCCCAGCACTACGGAGTGCTCGACCCGGACGTGACCGACAATCCGCTCATCGTGGCCGTAGTGGCGGTCGACCTCGAGGGGCGGATTACCCGCTGGAACGGGTCGGGCTGGGACGAAGTCCCGGTGGGGATGGACCCAAGCGGGTTCGAACTAGTGGCGCTCGAGGACGAAGCGTTGCTGGCGGATGCAATCTCGGCGCGCGGCGGGTTGCTGCTGCGCCCCACCGTACCCAAGGCGCACGCGGTTCTGGCGGCGGGTGCGACCGGGTCCGTGTTCGCGGTGGTGGACGACTTTGACACTAGCGCAGTGCTCGACGTGTTCCGAGCCGCCCGGGGCGCGATCAGCGTGCGCAAGAACGGGAAGTGGGAGCCCGACTCCGCCTTGGCTTCGAGGCTGCGGTCGGTCGACCCGCCCCGAGTGCTAGTCGTACCTGCGGAGCAGGTGGCCGAAGTGGTGCAACAGGTGGACGCTTTTGACGCGACCCGGGCGGTCACGGCCGCTACGATCGCGTGGGACGAGAGTAAGTACAAGCGGGACGAGGGCGGTAAGTTCGCGCCCAAGGACGGCGGCGGCGAGAACGGTCGCCCCTCGATGACCGCCGAGCAGCTCCGGGAGTACGTTGCCACCGGGAAGCTGCCCGCCGGGGTGATCGGCGAGAATGTTCGGAAGTTCGCTGACGAGGCCGCCGCGAAGAAGGCCAAGAAGGAGGGTGGCAAGGGCAGGGGCAAGGGCGGCGGCGATGCCGCTAAGAAAGCCGAGGCGGCGAAGAAGAAGGCCGAGGCAGCCGCGAAGAAGGAAGCCCGAGCCAAGGAAGTGGCGGCAAAGAAGGCCGAAGCCGCAACTAAGAAGGCCGAGGCGGATGCTAAGAGGGAAGTCGCGAAGAAGGCTCGGTCCGCCGACCTCGAATACGACATCACTCGCAACAAGGCGCGGCTGGCCGAGGACGAGCGACGCAGCGCCTTGGCCGACGAGATGAAGGCCGAGGCCGAGGCGATCAAGTCGATGAACCCCCGCGACGCGTGGGCGGCGAAGGAGGCACTAACCGCTCGCGTCAAGGAGGAAATGAGTCGTCGCGAGGAGTGGGACAAGGCCTCCAAGTATGAAGCGGAGGCCGAGCGGATCCGCAGGCTCGAGCGCAAGCAGGCCGCCTTGACCGCGGGCGGTCCGCCTGCCACCACCGCTATGCCGCCCAAGCTGCGCAGGTACTGGACCCGAGGCAAGGGCGCGGCCAAGATCCGCTGGGGCACCGGCGGCGACTTCAACCGGTGCAGGCGCGCCCTCGCCAAGTACCTTCGACCCGACCAGATTCCCGGCGCGTGCGCCAACCTGCACAAGGTGGCCACCGGTACGTGGCCGGGGAAAGGCAAAAGCCACGGGGTGTCCGCCGCCGCCTACGGCGGGGACGGCGGTATGATCGCGTTCGTGCTACCCCCGGAGGTGTCGGGCAAGCTGTGCGTGCCCGGCGGGAACCCCGAGGACGAGCTGCACGTCACGCTGGCGTATTTGGGCGAGGACGTGCCCCCGGAGGTAGCGGACCGCGCGGCCAGCGCCCTAGACGGCATCGAACAGTCGTACTCGATCCCGACTACGCTAGGCGGGCGCGGAACGTTCGACCCCGACGGGGACCCGGTGCACTACGCCAGTGTCGACGCGCCCGGCATCGAGTACTTGTGGGCGGAGATCGTCGACCGCCTCAACCGCGCCGGGGTGGCCGTCCCGACCGAGCACGGGTTCACTCCGCACGTCACCCTCAAGTACGGCGACATGCCCGAGTCGGACTGGCCGGACTTGCCCGTGGAGACGACGCTCGGTAGGATCGAGCTACGCACCGGAAACCGCGTCCACCGTACGTGGGAACTCGCCCCGTACTAACAGAGAGGCCGGGATATGGCCGTTTACATCGAAACCGACCCGCTTGCGATGGGTCCGGTCCGGCTGGCCGTCACGGCTGCGGGCGGACCGGCGCTGCCCCCGCGGGAGTGGTTCGACGACCCGCAGCTCGCGGCGCCGACCCCGCTGACGATCACCAGCGACGGCCGCGTGTACGGCCACCTTGCCGCGTGGGATACCACCCACATCGGGATGCCCGGCCGAGTCAAGCCGCCCCGATCCGCCAGCGACTACGCGTACTTCAAGACTGGCGTCGTCGCCTGCGCCAACGGCGAGGAGGTGCATGTCGGGCAGCTCACGCTCTCCGGCGGGCACGCCCCGCTCTCCGCTGACGCTTCCGCGGCGGTGCGCCACTACGACGACACTGCTTCGGCCTTTGCTGACCTCAACGTCGGTGAGGACGCCCATGGTATCTGGCTTGCCGGAGCGATCCGGGCGTCTGCCACCGACGAGCAGATCCGCGCGGCCCGAGCCAGCGCGCCCTCCGGAGACTGGCGCCCGATCGGACGCGGACTCGAACTCGTGGCCGCGTGCCAAGTCAACGTCCCGGGCTTCCCGATCGCCCGGGCGCGGGTCGCTTCGGGCCAAGTCAAGGCGCTCGTTGCGGCTGGCGCCCTCGACATGGCGATGCGCCGGTACCGCGCCGCGGACCACGACTTCGCCGCCCGCCTGCAGGCGATCGAATCCGAACACCAGAAGCTGGCGCCGGTGCTAGCTGCCGCCACCCAGACACGCAAGCAGCAGCTGCGCTCCCGAGTGGCTTGCTCGGAATCGACGAGCTAGGGTACGATGGCCCCGGAAGCGACCGCCGCGTACCTTCCGGGACTCACCGTCCGCCAACTAACAACACGTTAGGAGGGTACGCCACATGGCGACCTACGAGATGAAGGACCCGACGGGTCTGACCGATGACGAACTCGGCTCCCTCGAGGAGGCCATCGTCGCTGCTTTCACCGCCGCTGATGAGGCCGATGACCTCGACGCGATGTCCGCCGCTGCCGACGACCTCGACGCCGTGCGCGCCGAGAAGACCGGCCGCGAATCCGCCCCGGCGACCGAAGAGGTCATCGCGAGCGGAGACCCGGACCCCGACGAGCTCGAAGCGGAGGCGGAGGCCCTCGAGGCCGAAGCCGAGGCGGTCGAGGACGAGAAGGACGACGAGGAAGCCGTCACCGCTTCCGCCAACAACGAGGCCAAGGAGGCCGCAGTGGAACTGCCCGAGGACCGCCAGCCGGTCAAGACCGCGTCGACGGTCACCATCACCGCCGGTGCGGACATCCCCGGGATGCAGCACGGCAACAAGCTCACGAGCGCCATGGAGGTCGCGGAGGCCTTCGTCTCCCGCCTCGGCACCTTCCGCGGTGTCCGCGGTGGCGACGGCGAGCAGCTGATCGTCGCGACGGTTGCGTCGGCCGCCCCGGCGGAGCGCACCCTCGACCCGGGCGACATCGACGGCAACCGCGCCAAGATCGAGGCGGTGACCTCCCTCCACGGCCCGCAGGGCATCGTCGCTTCCGGCGGATTCTGCGCCCCGCTCGAGGTCAACTACGACATCTTCGGCCTCGGCGTCGCCGACCGCCCCGTCCGGGACGCCCTCGCCGGGTTCCAGGCCACGCGCGGCGGCATCCGGTACACCCAACCGCCCGTCCTCGCGGACTTCGCCGCGGCGGTCGGCATCTGGACGGCGGCCAACGACGCCAACCCGACCGCCCCGACCACCAAGCCGTGCCTCAAGATCGCGTGCTCCCCGGAGCAGACGGCGACGGTCGACGCGGTCACCGTGTGCCTCGAGATCGGCAACCTCATGGCCCGCGCCTACCCGGAGCTGGTCAGCCGCAACAACGACTTGGCCATGATCCAGCACGCCCGGATCGCGGACCTGCAGCTGCTCTCCAAGATCAGCGCGCTCTCGACCAAGGTCACCTCCGGGTTCAAGCTCGGCGTCGCCCGCGACTTCCTCGAGGCCGTCGGCCGCGCGGCCACCGCGTACCGCGCCCGTCACCGCATGGGCAACGACGTGCCGCTCCGGGCGATCGTCCCCTCGTGGGTCCGCGACGCCATCCGTGAGGACCTGACCTGGTCCCTCCCGGGCGACCAGCTCGAGTGGGCCGACTCGGTCATCGACGGGTTCCTCCGGGCGCGCAAGGTCAACGTCTCGTGGCACCTCGACGACGCCTCGGTGCTCACCGGCGCGCAGGCGGCCGGTGCGCTCAATGCGTGGCCCGCCAGCTTCAAGTGGAACATCTTCGCGGAGGGCACCTTCCTCTTCCTCGACGGTGGCACGCTCGACCTCGGCATCGTCCGCGACGGCGCGCTGGTCTCGACCAATGACTACAAGATGTTCGTGGAGACCTTCGAGGGTCTCGCCAAGATCGGCATCGAGGGCATCGAGGTCACGACCACCACGAAGATCGCGGGCGCGACGGCCGCCACGGTCGCCACCACCGCCTGATCAGTTCCACCGACTGAGGAGAGCAATGGCTAAGCTGCTTGACGTAGCGGCAGTCCACAGGGGCAGCGGACGCTGGACCAGTGGCCTGTCCGTCGAGGGCCTGCAGTGCGCCTTGACGTCCTCCGTCGCAACGCCGTGCCTGCCCCCGCCCGCCGGTCACATCGGCGGGCGGGGCGGGAACGGAGCCCCCACCGGATACCCCCTGTCGGTGTTCGCCGTGGTGGCCCAACTCACACAGCCGACGATGTGTCGCACCTCGGACCCCAACGAGGCGCTCCGTCAGGCCGTGGGGGCAGAGGCCGACAAGGCCGCCGGATCAGCCCTGTGGTTCGGTACCGGCAACGCCGCCATGTGGATGGGCGCCCCCGGCTCAACCATTGTCAGCGGCGGCGTTGCCGAACTGCTCGACGCGTTCTACGCCCAGACGGTCGGCGTGGACCCGGTCATCCACATGGGACTCAAGTCCGCCTTGGCTCAGGGCGGGCTGAACAAGGACGGTCGGTTCAAGGCGTTGCCCGACATCCCCGTGGTGGTCAACCCGTCTTACCCGATCGAGGGTATCGCGGTGACCGGGCCGGTTGAAGTCTGGATCGGGGACGCAGAGATCACGCAAACCCACGACGTGCGGGTCAACCGGGAGTTCACGGAGGCCACCGCCCTCGCGGCGGTCGCGCTTGACCCCTGCGCCGTAGTGATCAACGCAGCGGCGTCCCAGACTTATCTGGGCCAGACTGGCGTCCGCAAGTACGCCGTGTCCGCTAGCGGCAACTCCGCCGGGCTGGCCGTCAACTGGGGCGACAGCGCGACCGGCACCGTCCCGCCTAACGGGACCGCCGAGCACACGTACACCGGTGCGGGCAGCTACACCGTGACCGTGGCCTCCGGGCCGACCTACACCATCCAAGTCGTCTAAGGAGACTGCCGTGCCCGACTACGCAGCGAGTGTCCAGGCCGTTGGCCTCCGGATCACCAAGCTCGACGCCTTCGGGGCGCCCATCCCGGGTGCCAACAACGCGTACACCACCAAGGCGTTCACGAAGTTCTCGTGGACCCCGGAGTACGAAGAGGGCGAGGAGATCAAGCAGACGGCCGCCGATGGCACGACCTGCGTCTACTACAAGATGCCGGACACGCTCAAGCAGGTCACTTGTGAGATCGAGATCTGCAACCCGCAGCCTGAGATCCACGAGATGCTGGCCGGTGGTACGCTGCTTGGCGGCGGCTCCGGGGCGCCGGTCAACGTCACCAACAAGGCGTTGACCTCCAATGTCGCGACGCTGACGACGTCAGCCGCCCATGGATTCACCGTTGGCACGTCCGTGACGGTCGCCGGTGTGGACGCGACGTTCAATGGGACGTACACGATCACCGCCGTCACTTCGAACACCTTCAGCTACGCCAAGACCGCCTCCAACGTCGTGTCTGCCGCGGCCACTGGTACCGTCCAGTCGGCTGGTCCGATCGGTTGGGCCGCACCCGCGGTCGGGTCGGTCGTCAACCCCAACGGTGTCTCGATCGAGGTGTGGAGCCGGGCGATCGTCGGCGGTCGCCTCGCCGCGGTCAACCCGTACTGGCGTTGGGTGCTCCCGTTCGTGCAGACTCGTCTCGAAGGTGACCGTACGCTCGAGAATGGCGCGCTCGCGTCCGTGTTCAGCGGGATCGGTCTCGGCAATGCCGCGTGGGGCGACGGTCCGGCCAACGACTGGACCTTCGGCGCCGGGTCGGCCATCCAGTACGCCCGCGACACGACGGCCGTCACCGCTGAGGGCTACTTCACCGTTCTGGCCTGAGCATGACTCCGGACGAGGCCAACGACGCCGCGCGCCGGATACTCATCGCCCTGTGCGGAGGCCGGTGGACGTCCCCGCCGGTGCGCATGATCGACGAGTACCCAGTGCCAGCCCACGGCACTATCATCCTGTCGGGGCGGCCTGTTAGGGAGGTCTACTCCGTTACGGGTCCCGGCGGGAACCCGGTGCCGTACACCATCCGCAACGGGTACGTTCTGCAGGTGGCCACCGACGGCACGGCCCGGGCCGAGTGTGGGCCAGCCCGGGCCGTGCGTGTGGATTACACGTACGGGCAGGCGGAGCTTCCGGCCGTCCTCACCAGCGCCATCTCGGTGCTGGCGGAGGAGATGCTGCTGGCTTCCAGCAGCGCCCAGTGCCGGATCCCGGAAAGGGTAACGAACGTGACGCGCCAAGGCGTATCGTGGACCTTGCTCGACCCGCAGGACTTCCTGTCGGAAGGGCGGACCGGCATCTACGAAGTGGACTTGGCCGTGCGCGCCCTCAACCCATCCGGGGCCAAGCGTAGAGCCAGACTGTTTTCCCTCAACACATCCGCACCAGCACTCAGGAGTGTAGCGCCATGAGCAGCACCGACCCGTTCGCCCCCAAGGCCGCCGTCCCCGAGGCTTCGACCGATTACGCGTCACTCACGGCCGAGGAGCTCCGTGGCCTCCTCGAGGAGCGCGGGCTGGCCACCACCGGCAAGAAGGCGGAGCTTGTCGACCGCCTGATCGAGGATGACGGTGAGTGAGACCGACTACCTCATCGACGCGTGCCGCTATCTGCTCGAAGAAGTGCGGAACGCTGCGGTAGAGCTCCGCGTTGTCCTCCCCGCCCGGCAGTACGTCGCCATGGGCGGGTCGGTCTTCGATTGCGAGCAGGTCACCGTGTCGGGGATGTCGATCCAGACCGGGCTAGTCAGCCCCGAGGGGTCCGGGCTGGACGTCATCGGCCCGTGCCCGGTTACGTGGAACGTCACGGCGGAAGTGGCTATTGTTGTGTGCGCCCACGAGGCCGTGTCCGGTCCGCGCGGCCAGTCAGCGCCGTCCGTCCATGACATCGAGGCGGACTCGGAGGCGGTCAGCGCGGGGTATGGCGTAATCAAGCGCGCAGTGGAGACGATCGCTAGCTCGGGCCAAGCCGGTAGGGTCGGCTGCAACGTCACGCTGGGCCAGCCGCAAGGCGGGCTAATTGCCGTAGTGGCGACCGTACAGGTCAACCTGTGGCTGTAACCTACGTCTCCAACAAGCCAGCCGTCGCGCACATCCGGTTCGACTGGAGCGGGATGATCGGGCGCGACTTGGACAGGCGGCTGCGGACGCTGCAATACCGCGCCCGGTCCACCGCCGGTTTCCGCACCGGGCACTTGCGTGCCAGCATCGAAATCGAACGCAGCGTGATACGCAACGGCCTGCAGGGCCGGGTCGGGTCCCCAGTCCGGTACGCGGCGGCCCACCACGAAGGCGCCCGGCCGCACGCAATCACGCCGCGCAAGAAGGGTGGCAAGCTGCGATTCGTTATCGGCGGCCGGGTCGTGTTCGCCTCCCGAGTGAACCACCCGGGTAACCGACCGAACCCCTACCTTGCACGGTGGCTACGCGAAGCGGTACGATAGGGCCACCCACACAACAACAGGAGACCGCCTTGACCGTAACCAGTGATAAGCCCCGTAGGCTCGCGTTCGAGCTGCCGAACGCCCTCGGTAACGCCCACTCGGGCGTCTCGATTACCATCGGGGACCGGGTATTCAAGTGCCGCCCCGTCATCGACGGGATTACCCTGCTCGAGTTCGGGCAGCTCGCGGCCGGGGCGGTGAGCGACGGCGACGCCGAGAACATGGACCCGGCCCAAGCCGCGGCATATTCGACCGCCCTCATCGACTTCCTGCGCAACACCATTGTCGACTACGACTCCTTCCGTGCCTTCGTCCGCGACAACTCCGTCGACATCGACATGCTCGGGGACATCGCGGGCAAGCTGGTCGAGGAGTACACCGCCCGCCCTACGCAGTCGCCGCCGGTACTCTGAGATGGGCGGCGGAGACATGGGCGTGGGTCGACGGCCGGAGCTTGCTCTCGGGTGTCGATCTGCTCTCGTTGCCTCCCAAACGGATGATGTCCGTTCTTACTACGCTGTGGATGGAATGGACGACCCGCGACGAGGAAGTGCGCCGGGCGCACGGCCAGTTCATCGGCGCCCTCACACGCGCCTGCGACACCCGGGAGGCGTACGAAGTCGCTAACCCCTTCCCGGATGTTATGCGGGACGGACCCGCTGGAGTTATTGGAGGCAGCTGATGAGCGTCGTAGGTACCGCCTACATCGTCGTTCGAGCTATCTCCTCCTCCCTCGAGAAGGACTTCAGTAAGGCAGCGGAGAAAGCCGCCAAGTCGATCGGTCCGGCCCTCAGCAAGATGGACGAGCCGATCGAGAAGGCCACCCGGCAGGCCGTCACGAAAGCTGGCCAAGCCGCGGCCCCCGACGCCGGGAAGGCGGGCCACCTCCTCGGGAAGTCTATGGCCGACGCGGTCCCGGGTGCTTTCCTCAACAAGATGGGCGCCCACGTCCGCAGCGGGGTGCGCAAGGCTGTAGTCAAGGCCGGGGCGGACAAGGAGGGCAACAACCTCGGCGCGCGGCTGTTTAGCGGGTTCGGCAAGTCCATTAGTAAGTTCCGGGTACCCCCGATCGCTATGCTCGGGTTCCTCGGCATACCGGCGATCGGCGGCGCGATTACGATCCTGACCGCGTACGTAGCGTCGGCCGTCAGTCTGATCTCGACGCTCGGACCCGCACTCGGCGCCGTAGGGTCCGTCGGCATCGCGGGTCTGCTTACTCTGGGCGGCGCCGTGGCGGCCGTCATGCTTGCCCTCAAGACCGACAGTCCGATGCTCGACCGGTTCAAAGCCGCGACGGCAGGCGTCAAGGAAGAATTCAAGGCCGTAGGACTGGCCGTCCAGAAGGAGCTGCTGCCCAAGCTGGCGCAGGCGATGGGTCAGACTACTTCCCTGATACCGACCCTGACGACGGGGTTGTCGGCGATGGGCGGAGCCGTTGGTAATGTCGCGGTGCACTTGGCCGAGGTCGTGACCTCCGCCCGATTCATGGAGAACCTCGGCACCATGTTCGCCAACGGCGCCCCGGCGGTCGAGCACTTCGGCGGGGCGACTGGGCATCTCCTCGACATCCTCGTGACTCTGGCGGCCGTCGCCTCCCCGCTGCTTACCGACTTCGCGATGTGGGCGGAGTCGATGCTCGGCGGAGCAGCCGCCAGTGCTGCCGCGGCGCAGGAGTCGGGTCGACTGGCCGAGTGGATGACTAAGGCCGCCGGTATGGCATCCCAGTGGGGCGCTATCATCGGGGACTTCGGCACCGGCCTGTTCAACGTATTCAAGGCGGCCTCCGGGTCCGGCCAGACGCTGTTGGACAGCATCAGCCAACTGGCTGCCCGGTTCGCCGTCTGGTCCGGGTCGATGGAGGGTCAGAACACCCTCAAGGCGTTCTTCGACAACGCCGTACCAGTAGTGCGCGAAGTCAACGGACTGATCGGGGATGTACTCAGTCTGATCGGCAAGCCGCTGGTGTCCGGGGATACCGGCGGTATCATCTCCTTCGTTCAGAGTATGCGCAACGACTTGTTGCCCGCGCTGGTGCAAATCGGCGACGCCGCCTCCGGGATGGGACCGGGCTTGGCCGAGCTGGCAAAGTCTCTCGCCGGGTTGATCGAGTCGATGGCGAACTCGGGCGCGCTGGGCGCCTTCGTCGGCACTCTCAACATCCTCATCCAAGGCCTGACTGCGCTCTTCCAGCTACCGGTAGTCGGGCAGTTGGCCGGTTGGGCGCTCGCCTTCGGCGGCGCGGCCAAAGCCGTCGACTTGGTGATGAAGCCAGTCGGCGGATTGACCACCCTGACGGGACCGCTCGGGAGGGCGCTGTTCGGCGTCGCGGCCGACGCCAACGGGCTAGGCGGGAAGGTGGGCCTGCTGCCGAAGGCACTGGGCGCAGCCGGTAACGCAGCGAAAGCGTTCGGTAACGCAGCCAAGGCATCCGCCGTCGGGCAGTGGGTCCTCAACTCCGCACTGCTCGCCAACCCGATCACGTGGATCGTGATTGCGATCATTGCCTTCGTCGCAGCGCTCGTACTCGCGTACAACAAGTCCGAGACTTTCCGCAACATCGTCGACGCGGTCGGCGCAGCGATCAAAACCGGCCTCGGCGCAGCTCTCGAATGGCTCAAGGGGTTGTGGGACAAGGTGTGGCCCGCACTCGTGCAGGGTTGGGAACTGATCAAGCAAGGCTGGGAGAAGGCCAAGGCCGGAGCGGCGGCCCTATGGGACGGCCTCAAGGCGGCGTGGGAAGGCATCAAGTCAGGTTGGGATACGCTCGTCGGGTGGTTCGAAGCGGGCGTCGGAATCATCACTGGGGTGTGGGACTCGATCGTCGGCGCGATCACCGGCGCGTGGGACTTCATCAACGGTATCTTCTCCTCCGGCGGCGGCATCATCAATATCATCACCCAACCCTTCCAAGGACTCATCCAGTTCTTTACCGGCGCGTGGGAGCTCATCTCCGGCATATTCACCGGCAACTGGGACAAGATCACTTCCGGCATCGCCAACATGGTCGGCGGCATCGTACGCTTCTTCATGGGTATGCCCAGCCGTATCATGGGCGTGCTAGTCGAGTTCGGCCCGACTATCTGGAACTGGATTACGTCGGTCGCGTCCACTGCGTGGAGCTACGTCGTTGTCGGGTGGGACTTGATCGTCGCGTACTTCACCTCGCTTCCGGGCCGGATCATCGACGGTGTTACGAGTCTGATCTCCTCGATCGTCACGTGGGCGACAGATGTATGGAACACTGCGCAGATGTACTTCACGGTTGGCCTCGAGGCTCTGATCATCTACGTCCAGTCCCTGCCCCAGCGGGTGATCGACGCTGTAACCAGTCTGCTTGTATCGATCGGAGCGTGGGCGACCGGCGTCTGGAACAGTGCGCAGGCATACTTCACCGCTGGCGTCGATGCGGTCGTGTCATTCGTGACTGGACTGCCGGGTCGGGTCATCAGTGCCGTCAACTCCCTCATCAGCTCTATTCAGTCGTGGGCGTCCGGAGTGTGGGCGCAAGCTAGTTCGGCGTTCTCGACCGGCGTCGACAACGTCGTCTCGTTCGTTCGCGGGCTGCCCGGCCGGGTCGTGTCGGCTATCGGCAATGTCGGCAGTATGCTCAGTAACGCCGGTCGGGACTTGATCCAGGGTTTCATCAACGGCGTCAACGGCATGATAGGATCGCTCACATCGGCCGCCCGTTCGATCGCGGGCAAGGCGGTCGACGCGATCAAGGGGGCGTTGGGCATCAACTCTCCTTCGAAAGTGTTCATGGAGATCGGCGGCAGTGTCGGGGAAGGCTTCGTGATGGGTATCGACCGGATGCAGAAGGCCGCGGCCCAGTCCGCTGGGGCCCTGGCCGGTGTGACCGTGTCGGCGACATCGGGCGGGCTGGGGCCGAGCGGTCAAGGCCTGACCGCCCGCGGCGGAGGTGCCGCCGGGATGGTTGCGGGCGGGACAACGGTGTACGGCGGCATCTCGGTGAACCTGTCCATCGACGATCTTGACAGGATCAACAGGATCGAGGACTTCTTCAACATGCTATCCTCCGCCCGTGTTCAACAGCGAAAGACTCTTCGTAGCGGGACGGTGACCGCCTGATGGCTGAGATCCTGTGGGGCGAGTGGAAGCACTCCGGCGGCAACGGGATGCGCGTTGGCATCGAGTGGTCGTGGACTCCCGCCCCGGTCCTCACAAGTACAACACGGGTCTACTTCGACTACTGGATCTGGACCGAGAACCAGAACACCTACTCGTCAGACACCCAGACGATCACCAATTACGGCGAGGCCGTGGGTTCGGTCTCGTACACCAACAGTTCTCCCGGTGGGGTGCAGGTCCGCCGTCACGGCAGCCGCGAAGCGCACGATTATGCCTCGGGCTCCTATGGGACTTCCCCCGGCCCGTGGGTCATTCGCACGGTCATTGGTGGCACGAACAACGGGGTCGCCCCCGAAGTCACCCTCAACACTCCGATTCCGCCTCGACCCTACGCCCTCCCTGCTGATCCCACGTCATTCACCGCAACGCGCGTGAGCGACCAGCAGGCTCAACTGTCGTGGGTCCGCAATGTGACTACGATGGCCCCTTACACCTCGATCTATGTCGAGTACCGGCAGTGGTTGGGCTCGGCCTACGGGCCGTGGACCCCTGCCGCGACGCTGGCCGGAACGGCGACCTCGTTCACGCATTCCGGTCTGTCGAGCAACTCGGTCTATGACTACCGGATTCGGGCGAGCAACTCCTCGGGTACGTCCGCGTGGGTCAGTCCCGCCTCGCAGGTATGGATGACGCCTGCCGAGCCCTCCGAAGTCACTTCGGCGCTCGACGCATCTGGGACTGCTGCTGTCACCACGTGGACGGCGAACAACTGGACCGGGACCACGCCTGCACCCACGTTCACCATCGAGCGGTCCACAGCAGGTGGTGCGTGGACGCAGGTCGCCTCCGGCCTGACCTCGACTACGTGGACCGACGCCTCGCCGGGTATCGGGACCAACCAGTACCGAGTCGCAGCCACCGTCGCACCGTCCTCGGGTACGCGCACCTCCGCGTTCGTAGCAGGCAACGTCGTCTCGGTCGCTGTGCCCCCGCTGGCTCCGACCCAGTTGAGCCCGACGGGCATCGCCGTGGACTTGTCCCTGCCGGTGACCGTGACGTGGAAGCACAACCCCGGAGCCGACAGCGCGGCTCAGTCCAAGTTCTGGATCGAGACCTCAGCCGACAGCGGTTCGACGTGGGTCCCACTGGCGACAGCAGTCGCCTCGTCGGCCTCGTCATACATCATCCCGGCCAATGCAGGGATCAATGGAGCGACCTATCAGTGGCGCGTGTGGACGCAGGGCGCGGCCACGGTGGGCCCTGGCCCCAAGTCGGCGGTTGCCACTTTGATCGGGCGCAAGACGCCCGTGATGACCCTGACGGCTCCTGCCAATCCGTTGGTCACCATCCCACTCACCGTGACATGGACCTTCGCTCAGGCCCAAGGAGACACCCAGTCTGCGTGGGAGGCGGTGCTCTACGCGGCGGACGGTACGACCGTTTTGGACGCGCTGAACGGGACCAACCCCGCCACGCGGTCAGCCGCCTTCTCCTACCCCGTGGAGGACGGAGCAACTTACATCGTTCGAGCGCGGGCTCGGTCCTCGTCGAACCAGTGGTCTGTGATCGGATCTCGGACAACAACGGTGGATCTTCCACTGCCCGGAGCCCTCAACGTCATTGCGACTTATGACGAGTGTTCCGGCGCAACCGCCCTGAACCTGACTGCGGGAGCGGTAGGGGCTGGGGAGACCCCCATCGTGTCTGTGAGCGTCGAGCGTCGCATTGCCGGGGAGACCAACTGGACGACGCTAGCAAGCGGGCGCACGCTTCCGTTGGACTTCGTGGACGTGCTGCCCTCGACCACCAAGATCAACCAGTACCGGATCGTGGCTCTCTCGGCGGTCCCGTCTTACCGGACCTATCCCATCGTGGAGGTGCAGGGAACCGACGGCCAGAAGGGTTCTGGGCTCTGGGTGTTTTTGTCCTACGGCGACGCCTTCACCAGGGTACTCAGGTTCCGGTCTAACCCGCAAATCAGCGAGGCCACCGGACGCGTACGCACCAGCTGGGTGTTTCTAGGACGGTCGAAACCGACGCTCGGTATCGGGGCGGGAACTACCCGCAAAGTGTCGGTGAGCGGGTCCCTGCACTGGGCCGCATCCACCGGGTGCCCGCATGCGTGCCGGGACACCCCCGGGGTCGAGTGGGGCCAAGCTGGCACGGACGCCGGAGTCGTATGCTACAGGGACTACACGGGTAGAAGGCTGTTCGGTATGGTGTCTAGTATGCAAGTAACGGAAGGCATATGGCCGATATCTGGCGAAGTGGCGTTTGATGTGGAGGAGACCGAGTTCGCGGAGGTGTACGGGCCGTGACGGTAGCGTTCCCCCCGGGGGTAACCGCGACTCCCCCCTCCGCGGCCGACGGTCCGCGCGTAGTGGATTTCCGATTCGAC
>Ga0073900_10001120_pt1 | contig 15359 bp, 16 predicted proteins | sample KloWWTmetKNB5Kit_FD_66666 | JGI IMG/M metagenome (GOLD analysis project Ga0073900, IMG submission 66666) | Active sludge microbial communities from Klosterneuburg, Austria, studying microevolution and ecology of nitrifiers - Klosterneuburg... | ecosystem: Engineered > WWTP > Aerobic digester >...
GCTGCGGGGCTCATCGCTGTCTGCGCTCAGTCGGGAATGGCATGAGCGGACAGTACAGCAATGTACCCGGCCAAGGGCACCGGGCAGCCCTGATCCAGATCAAGCGCAGCGGACCGCCCGGCGGGTCAATCCGGCCTGCGCCAACCAGCCGCGGTGCGCCATCGCTGCATCTGATCCAGATCAATTCATCCTCGCCACGGCCGGCGCACCATGCGCTTTCACCCCCACGGAGTTCGCCCCATGACGCCTTCCGCATCGACCCGCAGCGATGTCGAATCCCTGCGCTGGAACGAGACCCTCGACAACGGCACCCGATTGCTCATTCGCGCCATCCGCAAGGACGATGTCGAGCTTGAGCGCGACTTCATCGAGCGCATGTCCCCGGAGGCGCGGCGCATGCGCTTCCTCGGCCACATCAACGCACCCAGCGAGGAGTTGCTGAAGAGCCTGACCGACCTCGATTTCGACCGACAGGTGGCACTCATCGCGACCATCGACCACCACGGCAAGGAGGTCGAGATCGGAGTCAGCCGCTACGCCACCGGTGCCGATCCCACGGCCGGCGAGTGTGCGGTCACCGTCGACGATGATTGGCGGCATCGCGGCATCGGCACCTTGCTCATGCGCCGCCTCATCGAAGTGGCGCGCGCACGTGGCCTCAAGCGCCTCTTCTCGATCGACGATCCGGGCAACGAGAAGATGCAGGAGCTTGCCGGGGACCTCGGTTTCAGCCGCCACTTCGATCCGCAGAACCCGCAAGAGGTCGTGCACAGTCTCGATCTTTCCTGAACGTCCGCCGCCGTCGCCGGCCGCCGCCGCGCATGCTCTGCCGCCGTCGCGCGGCGCATTTGCCTGCGCCGGAAACCTTCCTGCGACGCGTCGAGCAAGCGTGGCGCGAGACCTTGCCTGCGGCGACAGCGCTGCCTGCGCTGGCCCAAGGCTCGGTTGACCTGGATCAAGGAGATCACTTCGATGTCGCGGCAGCATGCAGTCATGCCAGCTCCCACCCTCATTCACCCGCAACTTTCGCGTGCCCCGGTATTCGATGCCGGGCTGATTTCGCGCTACGACATCAACGGCCCGCGCTATACCTCGTATCCCACCGCGCCGCAGTTCCACCAGCGCTTCGGCGAGGTCGACCTGCGCCGCATTGCCCAGGCTTCGAACGAAGATCCGATCCCGCGGGCATTGTCAATCTATGTACATATCCCGTTCTGTCTGAGCCCGTGCTTCTACTGCGGCTGCACGCGCATCATCACGCGCGATCGCACGCGTGCCGATGAGTACCTCGGCCGACTGATCCGCGAGATTGAACTGACGGCACCCTTGTTCGACAAGGATCGCTCGGTCAGCCAGGTCCACCTCGGTGGCGGCACGCCGAATTTCCTCGATGCCGCACAGATGGTGCGCCTGCTGGATGCGCTGAAGGCCGGCTTCAACCTGTCCGATGATCCGGATCGCGAGTTCGGCATCGAGGTCGACCCGCGCTTTTGCGATGCCGCCACCGTGCGCATGCTCGCCGACGTCGGCTTCAACCGCATCTCGCTCGGCATCCAGGATTTCGATGCCGACGTGCAACTCGCCGTCAACCGCGTGCAGAGCGTCGAGCAGACCCGCGAAGTCATCGAGGCGGCGCGCAAGCATGGCTTCCGCTCGATCAGCGTCGATCTCATCCACGGCCTGCCCAGGCAGACCACGCAGAAGTTCGCGCGCACGCTGGAGCAGGTCATCGCGCTGAAGCCGGACCGCATCGCCACCTATTCCTACGCGCACATGCCCGAGCGTTTCCGCGCGCAGAACCAGATCAATGCCGCCGATCTGCCGGATGCGGCGACGCGGCTGGCGCTGATCGGACAGACCGTGGCGACGCTGAACGCCGCCGGTTATCGTTACATCGGCCTCGATCATTTCGCCCTGCCCAACGACGACCTTTCGCGGGCCCAGCGCGCCGGCACCATGCAGCGCAATTTCCAGGGCTATTCGACCCACGGCGACTGCGACCTTATCGGTCTCGGCATGAGTTCGATCGGCCACATCGGGCGCAGCTTCCACCAGAATCCGCGCAACCTGCAGACCTACTATGCGGCGATCGACAGCGGCCACCTGCCGGTGCAGCGCGGCATGCTGCTGAGCGACGACGACGTGATCCGCGCCGACGTGATCCAGCAGCTGATGTGCCATGGCGAGCTGGACATGGGCGATTTCGAGCAGCATTACGGCATCGAGTTCCGCAGCTATTTCGCCGCCGAAATGGAGCGCCTCAAGACGCTGGAGAAGGACGGCCTCATCGACGTCGGCGCACGCGCCTTGCAGATCACCGCCCGCGGCCGCTTCCTTCTGCGCATCGTCGCCATGTGTTTCGATGCCTATCTGGGCCGCACTGCCGCAAGCGGCACGCCAAGTTACTCGAAGGCACTCTGATCCGCCGCCGCGCGGAGTTGAGGATTCATTTCACTTTTTTCACGCTTTGGCGAGGAATGAGGTGAAGCCCCGCGCGCGCCATGTGACAATGACCGCGCCATGGCCAACGTCACTTCCATCATCAACCTGCGCGCGCTGCGCCAATCCTGTGGCGATTGCGGCTTGAACCAGCTGTGCCTGCCGGCCTCGATTGGCGGACACGACCTCGATCGGCTGGATCATGTCGTGCGGCAACGGCCCGCGCTGGAACGTGGCGACATCCTCTTTCACGAAGGGGCCGTGCAACCGTCCTTGTTCATCGTCCGCGCCGGTTCGTTGAAGACCTACACGACGCTTGCCGAAGGCGATGTGCAGATTCTCGGCTTTCACCTTCCCGGCGAGCTGGTCGGTCTCGACGGCTTGTCCGACGCCGGCCATCGCTGCACCGCCGAAGTCCTCGAGCGCACCATCGTCTGCGAGGTTCCGTTCGACTCGCTGACCGAGGTGGCGGCAAGGATTCCCGGCTTGCAGCAGCAACTGTTCCGCATCATGAGCCGCGAGTTTTCGCGCGAGCTCGGGCATCCGGTAATGATGGGACGCAAGCAGGCGATCTCGCGCCTGGCCATTTTGCTGCGCAGCCTGTCCGAACGCCTCGAAGGCATCGGCCATGACCCGCATGAAATCACCCTGAGCATGTCGCGCCAGGAGCTGGCCAACTATCTCGGCCTCGTCATCGAGACGATCAGCCGCCTGTTCTCGCGCATGCAGACACTTGGCGTGCTCAAGGTCGATCGGCGCACGGTGCGCATCCTCGATCCAGCCGCGCTGGCGACGCTGGCGGAAATGGCCGACGACGAAAGTCTCTAGCAGGCTGTTGGAATTCTATTCGGTCGGCGCGCAGTCGAACGGCAGCCAGCCCTGCAGCCACGGCAAGTGGCCGATCAGCAGCGGTGCGGCGGCGGTGAGCACGGCACTTGCCAGCAGCACGCAGCCGGCCGCGCGGCGCAAGCCACGACTGGAAGACAGGCGCAACAGGCGCGGCGCACCCCACGAGGTTGCCAGCATCGCCGGCAGGGTGCCGAGTCCGAATGCAGCCATGACGGCGGCGGATTGCAGGGGCTGGGCACTCAAGGCGGCGACCAGCAGCACCGTGTAGACCAGGCCGCAGGGCATCCATCCCCAGAGTGCGCCAAACGCAAGTGCGCGCGGCAGGTTGCTGACCGGCACAAGGCGGCGGCCAAGCGGGGCCAGCTTCGGCCACAGGCGCTTGCCGAGGCCCGAGCCCGGATCACGCAACACGCCAAGCATGACCAGGGCCGCCAGCAGCAGCGCTGCCGCGCTGGCCAAGCGCAAGGCGATGCGCACATGCTCGATATCGAGCATGGCGATGAGGCCGCCACCAATGCCGCCGATCAGCAGCCCGGCCACGCTGTAGGAGAAAATGCGCCCGAGTTGATAGGCGAGCAGGAGGCTGCGCCGTGGCCGCCCGCTGGCATCCTTGGCCGTGGCCACGCCCAGTGCCATCGAGATGCCACCGCACATGAGCATGCAATGGCCGCTGGCGAGGAAACCCAGCAGCAAGGCAGCGGCCACGGTGAGTGATCCGTTCATGGTTCCTCGGCGTCAGGCGCGGCGGGGCGATCTTCACTGAGTGGAGTCAGCGATGGCGTGTCGAGATCATCGAACTGGGCGTGATTGACCGCCCAGAAGAACGCCCAGATGCCGACGCCCAGCAACACCAGGCTGATCGGGATCAGCAGCAGGATGATGTTCATGCGACCGCCTCGCTGACCGGCCTCGGGGCGTCGGGCCATGCCGTGGCGTGCCGGCCGATGCGCAGGGAATTGAGGATGACCACGATGGAGCTCGCCGACATGCCGATTGCTGCCAGCCATGGTGGCACGAAGCCAAGCGCGGCGAGTGGCACCGCCGACAGGTTGTAGGCCAGCGCCCAGTTCAGGTTCTGCTTCAGGCGCACGAGCATTTCGGCGGCGACGTGACGCGCTTCGAGCAGGCTTTCCAGACGCGAGGAGGCGAGCAGGATGCCGCTGGCTGCATGCGCCATGGCACTGCCCTCGCCAATGGCGATGGCGACATCGGCGGCGGCAAGCACCGGCGCATCGTTGATGCCGTCGCCGACCATCGCCACGACATGACCCTGCGCGCGCAATACGGCGAGCCTGGCCAACTTGTCGACGGGGCTCGCCGCGGCGGTGAATTCGTCGATGGCAAGCAGGCCGGCAATGTGCGCCACGCGCGCGGCGCGGTCGCCGCTGAGGATTTCACACTTGATGCCGGCATCGCCGAGGCTGCGGATCAGGGTCGCGGCGGCGGGGCGCAATTGTTCGCTGGGCGGAAAGCGCGCGATGACGCCGTCCGGGTCGGCAAGCACCAGGGCATCGCCGTCGCCCGCCGTGTCCGCGCCGGGAGCGTGCAGGGAAAAGTCGGCCCGGCCGAGGCGATAGCGGATGCCCTCGATGTCGCCCTCGACGCCGGCACCCTGGACATGGCGCAGCGCCGTGGCGGTCTTCAGCGGTGCCGATGCCCCGGCGCGGCGCAAGGCGAGGCCGAGTGGATGGCTGTTGGACTGTTCGAGCGCGGCGGCAATGCCGAGGGCTTGCTCGAGGCTGCCGCGGATGACCTCGACGCGGGCGCGCTCGAAATTCGGCTCGGTCAGGGTGCCGGTCTTGTCGAAGATGAAACGATCGGCCCTGGCCAGCGCCTCGAGTGCATCGGCATCGACGACGAGAACACCGCGCTGGGCCAGCACGGCGACGGCGCGGGTCAGCGCCGAGGGCACCGCCAGGGCAAATGCGCACGGACAACTGACCACCAGCACGGCCAGAGCAGCGGGCAGGGCGCGACCTGGATCAAACCAGGCCCAGGCCAGGGTGGTGATCAGGGTCGCGGCGAGCACACGCACGACAAAGCGCGCCGCACGCGCATCCGCCAGCCGCGCCAATGCCGGCCGTTCGCTGGCGGCGCGGGTGACCATGCGCACGATGCCGGCAAGCACGGTATCGGCACCGATGTGACGCACGATCACCTCGATCGGCCCGTCAATGACCAGGCTGCCGGCAATCAGCGCCTGGCCGGGTTCGCGCGCGATCGGCGTGGATTCGCCGCTGAGCAGGGATTCATCAATGCGGCATCGTGGCCCCAGCAGTTCGCCATCGGCGGGAATCGCCGCGCCACTGCCGACGCGGACGATGTCGCCGGCCTCCAGTTCATGCACGGCAATCGTCGTGTAGCCCGCCGCCTCGCGGCGCTCGGCCAGTACCGGCTGCAGGCGCGCCAAGGCATCGACGACATCGCCGGCGCGATGCCGCGCGCGCATGGCCAGATGCCGCCCGAGCAACAGGAACAAGACAAACATGCTGACCGAATCGAAATAGATCTCGTGGCCGCCAACGAAGACGTTGATCATGCTGGCCAGGTAGATCAGGGCGACGGCCAGCGCCACCGGCGTATCCATCGACAGGCGGCGCGCGCGCCACTCGCGCACGGCACCGCGGAAGAACGGCTGTGCCGAGTACAGCACGACCGGAGTGGCAACGAGGAAGCCGATCCAGCGGAAAAACTCGCGCACCGCCGGGTCGATGCCGTCGAATACGCCGGCATACAGGGCCACGGCCATCATCATCGCCTGCATGGTGCCGAGCCCGGCGACAACCAGGCGCTTGAGCGCGGCACGTGATTCGCGCTGGCGCTGTGAATCGATCATGCCGGCAGTCAGCGGATGCGGCACGTAGCCGAGTCGCGACAGCGCGGCAAGCAGGCTCGACAGCTTGATCCGGCGCGGATCGAATTCCAGGCTGACCCGGCGCGCCAGGGCATTGACGCCGACATCGAGCACGCCATCGATGCCGCGCAGGGCACGTTCGATCAGCCAGGCGCAGGCCGAGCATCGCAGGCCATCCACCAGCACGATCACCTGGGCGCGATCGGCGCTCGTGCTGCGTACATGCAGGCGCGCCAGCGCCGGCCGATCCCAGGCGGCATGGTCGGCGACGCCATCGTGGCGTTGCGCCGGCCCGCTGCGCAGGCGGTAGTAATCAGCGAGGCCGAGCGTCTCGATCCATTCCGCGGCGGCCTTGCAGCCCGGGCAGCAGACCGCGTGCTGCCGGCCTTGCACGCGGGCGAGGATCGGTGCCGAGTCGGGATTCGCTTCGCCGCAATGAAAACACGCCTGCGCGTTCACGACGCCGGCCCGTGATCCCCGGCTGTGTTGTCGGTGTCCGTGGCAGCCGGATTGATGGGCGGGATACGGCTGGGTCGCGGCACGTCATCAGGCACCACGATGTGCGTGTCGGGCGTGTCGATGGCCTCGGCGAGCAGGGCAAACGAGCCGATCACGGTGGCTCCGAGCAGGAACAGGATCAGCCACACCTCGGGCACCCGGTACCAGGGCATCGAGGGACTGTCGGGTGCGGACGGGCTCATGGCGTTTCCGGCGCGAAGAAGTGGGTCTTGCCGCGCGCGACGACGGCACCGTCGGCATCGAGGACGAGCACGGTGATCGGCTGGCGACCGCTGCTGGCACCGGCATCGGCGCGCAGGGTCAGTGGCAGCGAGAACACCTCGTTCGGCGCCAGGGTCACCGCCGGCTTGCCGATCATGCGCAAGGGCAGTTCGGTTTCCGTGCGCAGGGAGAGGAGCATGTCGGCATCGGTCTTGTTGGCCAGCTTGACGTTGTAGCTGTTCTCGATCGAGCCCTGGCCCAACGTGCGGAACAAGGCGTTGCGATCATGCAGTACCTCGATGATGACGGCATCACGCGAACCCACCAGCCAGAGGAAGGCGGTGATGAACCCGGCGAGAACCGCGGCATAGATCAAGGTGCGCGGACGCAGCAGGTGCTGCGGCTTGCCGACCAGGGCATTTTCCGTGGTGTAGCGGATCAGCCCGCGCGGATAGTGCATCTTGTCCATGACTTCGTCACAGGCATCGATGCAGGCGGCGCAGGCAATGCATTCGATCTGCAGGCCATCACGGATGTCGATGCCGGTCGGGCAGACCTGCACGCAGGCGAGGCAATCGATGCAATCGCCGAGCGAAGGGGATGGGAGAGAGGGGATCGGGAATTGGGTGGCAGCAGAAGCAGGTTCGGCCAGGCTCGGGACGTCGCCGCCAGCCCGCATGCCGCGCGGCGGTACGTCGCGTCTGCGATGCCCGCGCGGTTCGCCGCGCGCGACGTCGTAGCTTATGACCAGGGTGTCGCGATCGAACATCGCGCTCTGGAAGCGCGCATACGGGCACATGTATTTGCACACCTGCTCGCGCAGGTAGCCGGCATTGCCGTAGGTGGCGAGGCCATAGAACAGGATCCAGAATCCTTCCCAGCCGCCGACCGAGCCCTGCATGAGGTTGCCGCCAAGCTCGCGGATTGGCGTGAAGAAGCCGACGAAAGTGAAGCCGGTCCAGAGCGAGAAGCTGACCCACACCAGCTGCTTGGTCGACTTGCGCCAGAGCTTGTCGAACGACCACGGCATCTTGTCCAGGCGCATGCGCGCATTGCGCCCGCCTTCGATCTTGCGCTCCATCCACAGGAACACCTCGGTCCACACCGTCTGCGGACAGGCATAGCCGCACCACAGGCGGCCCGCCACGGCGGTGAAGAAGAACAGGCTCAGCGCGGCGATGATCAGGAGCAGGGTCAGCAGGTAGAAATCCTGCGGCCAGAAGGTCAGTCCGAAGACATGGAAGCGCCGCGCCGGCAGATCGAACAAGACCAGCTGCTGGCCGCCGATGCTGATCCACGGGAAAGCGTAGAACATGCCCAGCAACCAGAACACGGCGAGTGTGCGCCAACGCTGGAAGCGGCCGTCGATCTCGCGCGGGTAGACCTTCGGCTCCCTCGCGTAGAGGGAGTCATTGCTGCCAATGACGGCAATGTCGATTTTCCTGCGCGGGATCATTGGCTTGAATGATGGACTGAAATGTTTGCCATGGATGTCGCTGTCGACGCGGGCGTATTCAAGTGTCGGTTGATCAACTGCGACCCGCAGTCGCGGCAGGCGCACCGACTGCCCCGCCGGGCTTCCTTGGAATGCGGGTCGCTCAGGCCATCCGCAGGAGCTGCGGCCGATACGCGTGCCGTGCAGTCATCCACGTCCGTCTCGGTGAGCCGGCTGCTGCCGCGGCGGCAATGGTGGTGCGATCAGCACGGCCGTGAACAGGCAGGCCGACAGCGTGCACAACCAGAACATGAAGAAGCCGATGGAATAGCCGGCCAGGCGGGTGATTTCGACATCGGGCCAGGTGATCGTTGCCAGTTCGACGGGATCGACGATGGCGAAGAACACGATCGTGGCCACGCCTGCGGCAAAGAATGACGGCCAGATCACCGCACCAAACCGCCGGGCCAGCGAGTCGCGCGGCGTTTCCCGGCTGGCGTCCCCGACGCTGGCAGGCGACCGCGATGTGCTCATCGAGCGCCTCCGGAACGTGCCGCGTCATCGCGCTCGGATTCGGCCGAACTCTTGCCCTGGGCGAGGATCCACGCGGCGGCAAGGCGCGCACGATCCTCGCTGATCAACGCGCCCCAGGCCGGCATGACGCCGCTGACACCATAGGTGATGGTGTTCTTGATGCCGGCGAGGTTGCCATTGCCGTGCAGCCAGATGTCGTCGGTCAGGTTGGGCGCGCCAAGGGCATGATTGCCCTTGCCGTCGACGCCGTGGCAGGCGGCGCAGATGGCCTCGAACTTCGGCTTGCCGACGCTGGCCAGGCGCGCGTCGTGGGCGAGGCCGGACAGGCTCAAGGCATAGTTCGCCACTTCTTCGACGCCGTTGCCGGGCAAGGTCGCGACCATGGGCGGCATCAAGCCGTGGCGGCCGTTCATGATGCTGGCGAGTACGGTTTCCGGCTCGCCGCCATACAGCCAGTCGGCATCGACAAGGTTGGGGTAACCGGTGGCACCGCGCGCATCCGAGCCGTGGCAGGCGGAGCAGTTGTTGGCAAACACATTGCGGCCAACCTTGGTGGCAGCCGGGTTGTCGATCAAGTCGGCCAGCGGCTGGTTGCGGAAACCCGCAAACAGCGTTTCCAGCTTGGCGTTGGTCGCATCGAGCTCGGCCTGCACTTCTGCGCCGGAACTCCAGCCCAGGCTGCCCTTGAAGGTGCCGAGGCCCGGATACAAGGCCAGGTAGGCAAAGCCGAAGATGAAAGTGAGGATGAACAAAATGAACCACCAGCGCGGTAGCGGATTGTTCAACTCCTCGATGTCGCCGTCCCAGACATGGCCCATGGTTTCGGTGGCCGGTTTGTCGTTCTTCGGCTTGGCTGCGGTTGCCAGCAGCAGCCAGATCAGGCCGATCAGGTTGATCGCGGTGAGGGCGACGATGTAGAAGCTCCATCCGGCGCTCATGGCTTGTCCTCCGGATAGGGGCGGCTGTCGTCTTCAAGCGGGATATGCGCCGCTTCGCTGAAATCGACGCGGCGGTGATTGCTCCAGGCCCAGGCCCAGAGGCCGAGGAAGGTCAGCATGAGGATGCTGGTGAGGATGCCGGAAATCATGGCTGCGCCTCCGTGGTCGCATCGGGCGATTTCACGCCCAGCCCCTGCAGGTAGGCAATCAGCGCATCGAGTTCGGTCTGTCCGGTCAGGGCATCCTTGACCCCGGCGAGATCCGCATCGGTATAGGGATGCCCCATCCAGGCCAGCGTGCGCATTTTCTTTTCGATCAGTTTCGGATCGAGCAGCGATGCGGTCAGCCACGGATAACCCGGCATGTTCGATTCCGGCACGACATTGCGCGGGTTCTTGAGGTGCACGCGGTGCCAGTCATCCGAATAGCGGCCACCGACCCGCGCCAGATCCGGCCCGGTGCGCTTGGAGCCCCACAGGAACGGGCGGTCATACACCGAATCGCCGGCCACCGAGTACGGCCCGTAGCGCTGGGTTTCGGAAGCCAGCGTGCGGATCATCTGCGAGTGACAACCGACGCAGCCTTCGCGGATGAAGATGTCGCGACCGGCCAGTTGCAGCGCCGGGTAGGGTTTCACGCCGGGTGCGGCGGTGATGGTCTGCGCCTGGAACATCAGCGGCACGATCTCGACCAGGCCGCCGACCGCGATCACCAGGATGATCAGGATCACCATCAGGCCGATGTTCTTCTCGATGATTTCATGTTTCATCGGTCATCTCCTCAGGCGTGGGCCGGCACGGGTACGCGAACCAGGGGCGCCCCGGTACCCATCTGGCAGGTCTTGCGCACATTCCAGGCCATGATCAGCATGCCGCTGAAGAACAGGATGCCGCCGACGAAACGGGTGACGTAGTACGGATAGGTCTGGCGCACCGATTCGATGAAGGTGTAGGTGAGTGTTCCATCGGGATTGGTCGCGCGCCACATCAGGCCCTGCATGACCCCGGCAATCCACATTGCGGTGATGTAGAGAACGATGCCGATGGTGGCGATCCAGAAATGCGCATCGATGGCCTTGATCGAATACATGCGTTCGGCGCCATAGAGCTTCGGCAGCATGCTGTAGACCGCGCCGATGGTGATGAAGGCGACCCAGCCGAGCGCACCGGCGTGGACGTGGCCGACGGTCCAGTCGGTGTAGTGCGAGAGGGCGTTGACGGTCTTGATCGACATCATCGGGCCTTCGAAGGTCGACATGCCGTAGAACGACAGCGAGACGATCATGAACTTGAGGATCGGATCGGTGCGCAATTTGTGCCAGGCACCCGACAGCGTCATCATGCCGTTGATCATGCCGCCCCAGCTGGGCGCGAGCAGGATCAGCGAAAACACCATGCCGATCGATTGCGCCCAGTCCGGCAACGCCGTGTAGTGCAGGTGATGCGGGCCGGCCCACATGTAGATCGAGATCAGCGCCCAGAAATGCACAACAGACAAACGATACGAGTAGACCGGACGCTGCGCCTGCTTCGGCACGTAGTAATACATGATGCCGAGGAAGCCGGCGGTGAGGAAGAAACCGACCGCGTTGTGCCCGTACCACCACTGCACCATGGCATCGACGGCCCCTGAATAGACTGGATACGATTCGGTCCACGACACCGGTACCTGCAGGTTGTTGAAGATGTGCAGCACGGCGATGGTCAGGATGTAGGCGCCAAAGAACCAGTTGGCGACGTAGATATGGCGGATGCGGCGGCGCGCGATGGTCATGAAGAAGACCACTGCATAGGTCACCCAGACGGCCGTGATCAGCAGGTCGATCGGCCAGATCAGTTCGGCGTATTCGTGGGTCTGCGTCAGCCCCAGCGGCAGGCTGATCACGGCGGCGACGATCACCGCCTGCCAACCCCAGAAGGTGAACGCGGCCAGGCGATCCGAGAACAGTCGCACGTGGCAGGTGCGCTGCACCACGTAATACGAGGTCGCGAACAACCCGCTGCCGCCAAAGGCAAAGACCACGGCGTTGGTGTGCAGCGGACGCAAGCGTCCGTAACTGAGCCAGGCGATATCGAAATTCAGCGCCGGCCAAGCCAGTTGCGCGGCGATGACCAGCCCGACCAGCATGCCAATCACGCCCCAGAAGATCGTGGCCATGGTGAATTGGCGCACGACCTTGTCGTTGTAGGTTTCCACGGATTGCATCGCCCTTCCTCGTTTTCGAGCCACTGGATTCTCGGCAGCCGCCAGGTCACAACGGTTGACATCGATCAAATTGTCGGCATTCTGCGACAGCTTGCCACGCCGCAGTGGCAACCGGTTTGTATCTGGCTTGACCGGCATCAAGCGCGCATTGCATGCGCTCGCCCATCCTCCCGCCCCGCCATTACAGTCTTTCAGAGAAGAGGTTCAAATGAGATACGGAATTACCGGCATCGTGCTGTCCACCCTGCTGCTGGCAGCCTGCGCACCCGACAATACGGCCTCCGCGCCCAAGGGTCTGCAGGCGGCTGTCAACAACGATACCGGTGGCTCGGCCAAGGGCGATCTCGGGCCGCCGCAAGGTGAGCCGGTGCATGCCATCCTGACCAGCCCGCCGGAAGTTCCACCCGCCACCGGCCGCAGCGTGCCGGCCAAGGTCATCGTCGAGCTCGAGGTGCAGGAGAAGGAGCTGGAGATTTCCGAAGGCGCGCGCTACACCTTCTGGACCTTTGGCGGCACCGTGCCGGGCAGCTTCATCCGCGTGCGCCAGGGCGATACGGTCGAGTTCCACCTAAAAAACCATCCCGATTCGAAGATGCCGCACAACATCGACCTGCACGGCGTGACCGGTCCGGGCGGCGGTGCTGCATCGAGCTTCACCGCGCCCGGCCACGAGTCGCAGTTCACCTTCAAGGCGCTCAACCACGGCTTGTTTGTCTACCACTGTGCCACGGCGCCGGTCGGCATGCACATTGCCAACGGCATGTACGGATTGATCCTGGTCGAGCCGCCGGAAGGCCTGCCGCCGGTCGATCACGAGTATTACGTCATGCAGGGCGATTTCTACACGGTCGGCAAGTACCGGCAGAAGGGCCTGCAGGCTTTCGACATGCAGAAGGCAATCGACGAGAACCCGACCTACGTGTTGTTCAACGGCTCCGAGGGCGCCCTGATCAACGAAAAGGCCCTGAAGGCGAAGACCGGCCAGACCCTGCGCATGTACGTCGGCAATGGCGGCCCGAACCTCGTTTCCAGCTTCCACGTGATCGGCGAAATCTTCGACAGGGTCTGGTACGAAGGCGGCACGCATTACCAGGAAAACGTGCAGACCACGTTGATTCCGTCCGGCGGCGCGATGATGGCCGACTTCCGCGTCGAGGTGCCGGGCAGCTATGTGCTGGTCGACCACTCGATCTTCCGCGCCTTCAACAAGGGTGCGCTGGCCATCCTCAAGGTCGAAGGCGAAGAAAACAAGGCGATTTATTCGGGCAAGGAAGTCGATTCGGTCTATCTGGGTGACAAGGCTGCCAATCTGGCGTCGGTCGGCGAAGCGCGCAGTGCCGAGGTCAGTGGCAACCTGACCCTCGAGCAGCAGATTGCCGCCGGCAAGGCGCACTTCACCGGCACCTGCTCGGTCTGCCACCAGGACAACGGCGCCGGCATTCCGGGCGTGTTCCCGCCGCTGGCGAAATCCGACTTCATCGCCAAGGATCCGGAACAGGCGATCCATATCGTCCTCAACGGCCTTGCCGGCAAGATCACGGTCAACGGCAAGGAATACGATTCGGTGATGCCGCCGATGAGCCAGCTCAACAATGACGAGGTCGCCAACATCCTGACCTATGTCTTCAACAGCTGGGGCAACAAGGATGGCCGTGTCAGCGCCGATCAGGTGGCCAAGATCCGCGCCGAAACGCCGCGTGCGGAAGGCGCGGCGCACTGACGCGATGATCCGTAGCCTGTCCATCCGGCTTGGCATCACCCTGGCTTTGGCCGGGGTGATGCCGCTGCATGCCGCCGAATACATCGACATTCCGGCCGGTGCATTCCAGTCGGTGCTGCCTGGCGGCGAGGACAAGTTGCGCGATATCGAGGTCGCCGCCATGCGCATGCGCAGCGAACCGGTGAGCAATGCGGAATTCCTCACGTTCGTGAAGGCAAACCCCGAGTGGCGGCGCGACAAGGTCGCCTCGGTATTCGCCGAGGCGCGCTACCTTGACCACTGGCCGGCCGCGGATGCAATCACCGTCGAACAGTCACCCCAGGCCGTGATCAAGGTCAGCTGGTTTGCCGCGCAGGCGTATTGCGAGAGCGAGAACGCGCGCCTGCCCAGCTGGTACGAATGGGAATATGTCGCCGCCGCCGATGCCACGCGACGCGATGCCCGTATCGATCCGGAATGGCGCAACCGCATTCTTTCCTGGTACTCGCAGACTTCCGGCGGGACGCCGGGAACCATCGGCGGCGAGGCCAATGCCTATGGCGTGCGCGACCTGCACGGACTGGTCTGGGAGTGGGTCGATGATTTCAATGCGCTGATGGTCAGCGCCGACAATCGCGAGCAGGGCGATCCCGACAGCCTCAAGTTCTGCGGTGCCGGCGCACTGTCCATGCAGGATCGCGACAATTACGCCATCCTCATGCGCATCGCCATGCTGTCATCGCTGCAAGGTGCCGATGTCACCGGCAATCTCGGCTTCCGTTGCGTGCGCCCGAATGCCGGAGCAGGCCCATGAATCGCTGCATTCGCCTCGGGTTGTTTCTCTCCGGCCTGTTTTGCCTGGCGCTGTTCGCGCAGGCCGCGCGCGCGGATGGCCTGCCGGGCGATTCCGTCTACCACCTGCATGTACCCCTGCTGGATCAGGATGCCCATCCGGTGGATTTCGCCAGCCTGCGCGGAAAGCCGCGCCTGGTGACGATGTTCTACGCATCGTGTCCTTACATGTGCCCGCTGATCATCGACACCGCGCGCATGAGCGAGCGCGTACTCGATGCCGGAGAACGTGCGAAGTTGTCCGTGCTGATGGTCAGCTTCGATGCCAGGCGCGATGATCCGGCCGCCCTCAAGGCGCTTGCCGCAAAGCGCGGCATCGATACCGGGCGCTGGCGCCTGACCGGCACCGACGCCGCCAATGTACGCAAGATTGCCGCGGTGCTCGGCATCCAGTACCGGCCACTCGACGATGGCGAGTTCAGCCATACCAGCGTGCTGATCCTGCTCGATGCCGAAGGCCGCATTGCCGCGCGCAGTGAAATCATGGGCAAGGTCGACCCCGATTTCATCGCCGCCATCAAGCGGGTGCTCGACAAGCCATGAAGCAAGGCAGCGCCTGACTTTTTCCGCCTGCTGCGCGCACATGCCACGGCACATTGCGGCCATGCGGGTTCGCAGGAATCCGCCATCCTGCGTATCATTCACCCCCGGTGCGCGAGGTCATGGGATCTCGCGACAAAGCTGAAACGCGCCGCTATGGCGTGATCCCGATGGTGGCAATGAGCATCAGCAAGCGCATAGGTCGATTCGCGTTGCAGGATCCGGGCGAAGGCGATGGCGATGCCGTGCATTTCTGCTCGACTTGCGCCTTCGGCGAAATCTGCCTGCCTGGCG
>Ga0073900_10001121_pt1 | contig 15354 bp, 9 predicted proteins | sample KloWWTmetKNB5Kit_FD_66666 | JGI IMG/M metagenome (GOLD analysis project Ga0073900, IMG submission 66666) | Active sludge microbial communities from Klosterneuburg, Austria, studying microevolution and ecology of nitrifiers - Klosterneuburg... | ecosystem: Engineered > WWTP > Aerobic digester >...
CAAGCTGCTTCTGGCGATCTGGGGAATGTTCAAGGCCGGCACAAAATGGGATGGCTCAAGGTTCTACGAAATTATCGAAACTGCTTGATTTAGTAGAGAGCATCTAACGTTAACTAGCCCCAAAAAATGAAGCCTAACCATATTTAAAATTTTTGAGCCTAATCCAGCTACCTCTTGCTAACCCTCATTTTTTTAACCAGTACGCAAAGAATTAGGCGTCACTTTTGGGATATAGCTCGGGGGCATTAGAGTCACGGATGATCAAGCTGGCCGTCCAAGTCTGCTGGAAGTTGCACGGCAGTCCATTCGGACGAAACATTACAGCATTCGCACAGATTAAGTCTATGAACCGCCCTCTAACTTCGAGCAAGTTCTAACCGCTGCTCGAATACTCTTGGCCTTCTTGGATGAACACCCTGACAAGTTTAGGATCGAGAGGAACGATTTATACCGGCTCAAGCACCAGATGTCCTTTTCGCTCTTAAAAGTGCATTTGCCTTTGGCCTGACTGTCGCTAATGCACATTTGCTCGGCGCATGCCCATGGACAATTTCCTACACGATTTGCCGATATTGCCCACTATCTGAAATGAATCCATCAGCATAATAATGGCCACGTTCCGCTGTGATCTTTGGTCACCGCCTTATGGATGAGGCAAGCGGAACCACTAAATCACAACCCGAGTTAACGTCCACGCTGACATGCAAATATAGTCAACGGGTCGGACCGATTCGGAGAGAGCCTACCTAACCAGCAGACTGCAATCAGGTGTTGCGTCTGATCCCTGCACACCGGCATAAACGCGTAGCGATTGATGCCACCCGGTGCTGTTTATACAGTGGTCCGAGCCGACGAGGCTATTTTCCGGGGGTTGATGGGAAGTCTAATACGGCCTTGTTATGCCAATTCTGGCGTTTCAGGCCGGCATCACAGATACGTTCATCAACGCATCATTGCGATGTGCGAACGGCAGCGATGTCGTCTTGGGCGTCGACAATCTTTTTTCTCCGCCCCCCCATTTAGGTGACGATTGCTTTTAAGCCCTTGGGTTCAAGTGATCCAGCTACGGCATGAAGCTCAACGACCGAATTCCATAAATAACGATTCGGACTTGACCCAGCCGCGCTCAACCCTTCTTCCAACGCGAACGCAGCGCTTGAAATCGGACGTCGCTGGCTAACTCTGTAAATAGCGGCTCCGTTTCAATGCGTTGCCAATCCGAAAATCCATCAGCAAAAGCCGCCGACAGGCTCCTCAGCGCGGCATCCGTGTCGCCCTGCCGCATGGCCTGCAGTGCAAGTTCGTACTGTGCTTCCAATGCAGGAACAAGAGCCTGTTTATCCATGACTTGTTTAACAACTACGTCTGTCGAAATAGGGGCGACTGACGCCGGTGTCGCGGATGGTAAAGGCATTGCCGCCATAGCTGCAGCCGGGGAAGGAAGCGTCGATGCCTGTACATTCGTAGGCTGTGGCGGCTCCACCACACGATACGCAGCACTCGCAGGAGGCGCCGTATTGATCGGGTCTCTGTTGTAGTAGATGCGATGGCCGACGAACGGGATCGAGAAATACATTCGATCCTTACTCTCAAAGGTGAAGATGATGTCGATTCCGACTGCTGTCAGAAGAGTGATCGAATCCCCTTCGGCAGTGATACTTTGCAATATCACCGGCTCTAAGCCGCTCCCCAGTACAAGTTGATTCTGTGTAATGTAAAGGTCCGGGCCAATAGGTAAACCGATGCTCTCTAAACGAAACGCCTCTGCTACCCAGTGGCCTTCAATGACACGATGATCGGGGCTCTGCCCGCATCCTGTCATCGTCACCAGCAAAGCGAGCCATAGCACCCATAGAGCCCGTCGCATCATGCACCTTTGCGATAAATGCGCATCAGTTCTTTGAACCTGGGGTCATTACGCAAGGGATCTAGATCATGATCCTGATCCATTGCATCGAAATGCGAGAACCCCGCCATAAAAGCCGCTTCCAGTTGCTTTAGGGCTTCTTCCCGTCGGTTCTGGCGCAGGCGCACGATGGCGAGGTTATAGTCGATGAGAGGCTCGGTGGCATCACGCTCTTTGGCTTGAATTAGTTCCTTCTCGGCACCAGCGAGGTCGCCTTGCCCCATCCTTGCCACCGCCGTATTGATCATCTCAAGCGTGGCGGCGCGGGCGGACTTCTTCTCCGCCTCGGAAAACTCACCATTGCCGAGATTCTTGACTGCTATGCTCCGCGCGCTCGAAATTTCGGCATCACTCGGGGCAATGCCTCCGCCGACGGTCTGCGGCATCGCCTTATCCGCAGGCACAGTTGCCACTAGAGAAATAGGCTGCTCTGTAAGCGCTTGGGCTGATTCTGTTTCTACCGGTTCCTGCGGAGTCGCCTTGGAATGCCAAATATACCAGCCACCACCGCCAGCGACAGCAAAGACCGCAATAGCCGCAGCGACAATCACCCCCCCTTTGCCGCCAGTCTTTGCGGAGCCAGCGCCTGCCCCTGATTCCTCAATCAATTCCAACTTGCAACCGCATACCTCACATTTGGGATCGTTGAGCATCGTTTCGCTGATGATGGGCTCACCACAGTCGGCGACAGAGCAATCGCCCACCGATCTACACTTGTACTTATACATCGTCGTTCTCGTGTTGAAGGATTTTCATTTCAAGAGGATACGTCTTCATCAGGCAGACCGATTAAGCTCTTGAATGTCGGTATCAAGTCGCGCAATTCACGGTATTGCGGATCGTCGTCGTTACTGCCAGATTGCACTAAGCGTTCGTTGACGACAATCTTGAACAATTTGAAGAGCGCCTTCTTACGCTCTATGTGGACGTAGTTTGCCGCCAATTCTTGTTTAACCGCAGTCTCGACATTATTCTGCAGGGTATCGGTTTGCTCTGCGTCCCAGACATTGATCCAGTCCCCTCCACCGCTGAGAGCGGTGATAACCATGAACCCATCGCGATCATTGGACTGAAGAATCCATTCCCTCATGCCTGTTGTCGGATTCTCACGCGGTTTGATGAATTCGAGCAATTTCCCCAGTAGCAAGTAGGGTTTGCGATGGCGGCGCTTCTCCAGATCAACGCCCGTGGGGGCAAACAACGGCGGCAACTTGCTGCCATCACCTTCCCCGTGCAGCAGGACGGCCTCGTCTGCAATATTGCACAGCCCGTCGTAATGGCGCTTGAGGAATCCAAGCGTGTCAACGAAGCGCGCAGGCATGAGAGAAGATACCTTGATTACCACCACCTCGTTCGTTAGCGTGCCCGAAACAACAGACAGATTCGAGATGCCTGCGTCTTTTTGGTTCTCGAATACCTTTTCCATTTCCTGACGGAATTCGCGCTGCTCTTCACATTCCGGCAGCATGACGCAGATTGCTTGCTGCAATCCCGCAGTGCCTACACCACTGCCCACGACGCGCATAACTTCAGCCATGTTGAAGAGCATCATGCTGCCTGCTTCCCGATACAAATCCACCACGAACTTGTTCAACGACTGAGAGTTGGCCGCATACTGACGCGACAATCGCTCAACAATGTTCACGTGCATGACCGGTGAAGACTTGGCCAACTCTGTGTGAGCTGCATCGGTGATTTCGGCGGCCTGCTGAGAAAGCGTTGTGATGAGGCTATTGGGAGTGACCCGCACTGCCAATTTCTCAAAGCTGTCCACCTCCACGCCAGCCAATGCCACGATAGACTTGCGCACTCGCTGAGTGCGTTCTTTCTGCCCCCGCTCATCAAGAGTCATGCGGCGAAGCAGGTCGCGCACGGCGTCAATGTCGAAGAGACGCGTCTGACAAACTTCTTCCTTGTCGGTTCTGAGCCGGTTGCGCTGCTCCGTTTGAATGGTTTCAGTGGCCTCTGTGAGTTGAATATGGAGCTGGTCGATCTTCCCGCGCATCACGGTCAGTTCATCAAGGATCAAGGTAATCAGGCGTGGGCCAAACATATAGCCCTGCCGCTTAGTATTCTTGGAGAACAACAGCTGTAGCTTTTGCCGCGCCTCAGAAAAACGAGTATCTCGTTTGTCAGTGACTAACCGACTGATGGCGCCAACGTTGTTGAAGTCCGTGACAAGCCGCTGGATGTCTTCTTCCAGCTTCTGCATCGCATTCGCCTCGGTCTGAACTTTGTCCTCAAACTCCTTCTTGCGCTGAGTCAGGTTGTCCAGCACCGCATCGGTGTACTGCCTCAGTTGGAGCAATGACAGTTCACCGGAACTCCACCGACCAAAAAAGTCGCGCTCGATTCGCCGCACGACATGGCGTGCCATCTCCAATTGCGCTTGCGACTTGACTTCATAGAACTTACGGACGCCGCCCAAACGCCGGAATGTGCCGTCAAATACATCTGACAGGCGGGTACGCAAGGCGCGGATCCACTCGGATTCCTTGATGGCCTTGTCCGCTTTGATCTGTTCTTCGAGCGTGGCCGCGACCTGAGGCCAGTATTCGTCACTTGGCTTCCACTCCGCCTTGACGTCATCTTCGAGAATGCCGCGATCAAGGGTCAGATGCGAATCGCTGATCTGAAGGCGCTCCTGAACCTCTGGCTTGCGAACTTCCGCGCCCCAGTCCTTGTATTCGGGTTCGTCAGCAAATCCCTCGCCCTGCCGGAAGTTGTTGAACATCAATTGGCGCGTAGCCTGTTCGGCAAAGCCATACGCTAGGTATTCCTTAATCTCTTGCTCAGGCACAACCACTCGCTTGATGCCGAAGCTCATGAAAACCTTGGCACGGGCTCCCACTCCGTCGTCCATTTCAATGAAGTTCGTATCGTTCTCACCGTTCTCGACACGTGCGAGGGCCTCCCAGCGCTGGTTCAGCGTCTTCTGGTACAGGAACTCCGCGATGATCTGAGGAACATCCTCCTGAACGTCAAACCGCACGCGGTTCTCGTTGATATTGTTGATGAGGTAGCAACTGTTGAAGAATTTCGACGCTTCGAGCCGGGAGCCGTCCAACACATTGATGGGGCGATAGCTCCGAGCCGCCATCGCGTTCAACTCCGCCAGTGCCGCGTAGCCATTAGCGTAGTAAGCTCCGAAGCCCGACACGGCTTTGACCCAAGGTGAGTTCTCATCCGGCAGCAGGGCATACACCATGATGCGGTAGCTGGCTTCATCCGGGCACAACCGACGCAACTGTGCAATCGTGTCCACGATAAACCCGCTTCCCGTGCCGCCCGCTAGGCCGCAAATAACATGAATCGTCGCCTGCGCGGTCTTGGTGCTGCTTGCCAATGCCTGAAGACGATCGTTCAACAAATCAGAGATCGATCGGGCATTCTGGGCGAAGACGAGGCGACCCAGCTTGCGCTTCTGGGCGGCCCCCGCCGTACTCGCATCAATAAAATCAAAAACGTGTCGTGGTTCGATCCATCCACGCATGCCTGGATAGGAATCTGGATCCTGCAGAATGGGGCGCACGCCGCTGGCGGCATAGATGCCAGTCTGTGCTCGTGCGAGCGAGCAGTCCTGCCCCAGCACCGTCCACTGATCGGTCTCCTTGAGAAGGCCATCCGACGTGTCCAGATACACATACTCGAAATTTGCTTCGGAGGGGCTGTTGCCGCTCGCATCAGTGTGCGTTCTAGCGATCTTGCGCAGGGCGCGGATCACTTTGCCGCCGGTGCCGCCAAGGCCAACGATCAGGTGGTTATTTGACATAGTTTTCTCAGGTATTGATTCGCCGTGGCGCAGTTAGGATGGAAGTGTGAGGTTCTATTTTCAGCGATGGGTCAACTGTATCTCGAGATGCAGAAGTTCCTCCTTCAGTGCCGTGCTGGGCTTCACCACGTAGCTGGCCAACTGCTGACCTGCAGCAGGCTGCGGGTCATCGTCAAAGACGATGGCTTTGGACGCATAGAGTGGCGTAGCGGCTGTGTTGCAGTTGGCGCTTGCATTACTCTTATCTTGCGAATACGCGATGGCTTTGCTCGCATAGCCACCAGCATCCGCCACCATGACGTTGCACTTACTCGGCGAACCACCGGCTACGAGATCTGGCTGCGCCTTCTGGAGTGCCGCATCGGGTTCGAACACTTCTTCCTTGGACATCAGTACCAGCAACTTCTCGGTACCTGCCTGCCCTTGGAACTCAAATGAACCATGGGTCGGCAGAAAAACCGTCCCCATCGCGTTCACTGCCGCCGAGCCACCGGGGCGCGGGTACAGCATCGTGATGTGACCGTCCGGATCCTTGTTGAAGATGTAAACGTAGCTGGGCCGATTGACTTTCAGCCCCAATTGGAACCGATCGCCCGTTGAAAATACCCTAGTAGCCAAGGCGTCTTCCGTTGCACCATTCGGCTTCTTGAGCCGTACAAAGTAGGCTGCGCCAAGGGGGCGGTTTTCAGGAGCTTTCTTAGCAACAATGGTCTTGGGCTTCTGCTGTGGCTTCTTTGGCGCGGTGGAGATAGCAACGGCCTTGCCGTCCTCATGGGAGGACACCTTTCCCGTCGCCACCCTCTTAACGTCGCCGTCTTCACCGAAAAAGAGAGCCTTGGCCGCGTAGGTCGTTTGTTCGGCGTGGGTACTCATGGAGAATACAGCGAGGGCCATGACAAGGACTTTGCTCAGGTTGCGGTAATGCATGGTGATGCTCCTTAAGTTCAATTTTTGGCGAGGCTGTCGCTGTCGGCAGGAATGGTCGTGAAGTGACGCGGGTTCTGCGACTGCTTCGGGCCCTGCTCAACCGTCCTGCCGGTGAAAATACGAGCTTCCTCAAAGGCACGTGGAACATCGCCGGAGAATTGCTTCAGGTAAGCGATGAACGATTGCGTGAAGAAGGAACCGCGGAGCTGTTCGCTCCGGCCGGTCGGGTCCGGAAAAGTGCCGACAGTGGGTGATGGCCCCCAGGATTTTTCACCCGGGCCGGTTGCCGTGATGAAGCTGTAGTTGCGGCGCGCGACGGGTTCCGATGCCTTGGCGGTCTGCCCGACGCTGCGATCGCTGTCATCCACGAATGAAATCGCCTTGCTGGTATACGAGGCGTTGGTCCAGGAAGCTGCGGAAACCGACTCTTTCTCGAAGCTGCTACCGTTCACTCTGCCCCGATAGGTAGAACCCACCGAAGGGAGATCTCTGAGGATTTCTCCGCTGTAGCAGGTATCGATGATGACCCGCGTCATGTAGGAAGGCTTCTGCGCCAGCCTCTGAATCAGCGTGTCGCGCACAGAGGTGTGTTGGATGGTCAATGCGGCACTGGTGCGATCCATGCCGGGCGTCTTGGAGGGGGTCAACGGGCCTGAGTCGTAGGCAACAATGTTCATCTTCCGCTCGTCACCGCCACCTGACGTCGGGACGGGCGGCGTGCCATGACTCGATACATAGATGAATAGCGTGTCATTAGGCTCCAGCACTTGATCAAGATTTGCAATCGCCGCCTCGATGTTGGCTTTGGTCGCGCGCTCGCCAAGCAACGACATCACGTCATAGCCGTAGTTGGTGAGGAAGAGCCCCATCAACCTGGCATCATCTTCCCCCTGAATATCCGATATTTGCGGATATTCCTTGAACCGATTGATTCCAATGACCAGCGCCCTCTTTTTGCCGGGTGTACTGGTCTGAGCTTGCTTTTTACGTTTGAAGTAGTCCGAAAGGGCTGTGCCAGCTTCGCGCTCCCAACGCTTCTCCTGAATGTTCTCCGGGTAGAACGGTGATGTGGACTGGATGCCAACGATCGACTGGACGATGATAAAAGCGCGCTCCGCCTCATCTTCGTCGCGATAGGCACCATTGAGTTTCAGGCGCCCCACGGAATCGCGGCCTACGATGGCTTGGCTGATGCCTTCGGATCGCAGACGCGCCTGCGCCGCATCGGCTAAGTCTTGGGGAATCTGATAGCCCTGATAGACGCGCTCATAGCCAGGCATAGATTGATTCGCACACCCGGCCAGCAACATCACCAACGCGATCACCATTACTCTCATCATCGCGGCGAGCATCTTCATTTCACTTCCACGATGCCGCTTTGTGAAACAATCGGTGCGTCATTCAACGAGATGGCGTACTGAAAGCGGAGTTTTGTGCCGACCGGTATTTCCTTGGGGATATACAGGCTGACGTTCTCCTCTTGCTCGCCGTTCTCGACAACACGGTCTTCGCTGTCCCTGCCAGGCCAGGAAAGAGGCACTTCTTTGTCGTCGTCGATAATAAAGATCTTGCGGTCGATCTTGACCTTGGCTTCCCCGCCGTCCGGGGTCAAGACGACAAACTTGACTGGGATGCTGGCCGTGCTGTCCGGCGTCACTTGCTCAGGCATCTGCAATTGCCTAACGACGGCGATGTCGTCCTTCTGCGGAGGCATGTAATTGAACTCGGCCACCACAGCGTCGTAATTGGGACTGCGCATGATGTCCGACTCGAGCACCCAGTTGGGATGCTCTAGCTTGCAGGCCCCGACCGCCTTGTTCCACGCTGTGACAAAGCCAAATGCGCCGCCGGCAGCCGCGCCGATGAGCGCGGCCTTTTCTGCATCCTTGCCAGTTGCTCGCGCGCCGAGATAACCCGTCAGCGCGCCAACCAAAGCGCCTTTGGCAGTGTATGCGAATTGCTTCTGCTTAATGCACTTGTCCAGCTCCGGCGTCACTGACTGCCCCGCTTGGGCGTTTGCACCCAACGCGCTCACCACCGACACCACAAACCAAACTTTTGTCATTTTCCGCATGTTGTTCTTCCGATTGAGATTTGCTGCCTAGCCTTCGCCCAGTGCTTCTCGACACGGGGGCGCTCAAAAAACCGATCCCCCGTCCGTCGCTCCCCATTTTGGGGGGCAATGGCCGGAGGATCGGCATTCTGAGATGCGGGGGTTGCATCCAAATAAGTGTTTTTATTTGCTATGGAAAACTAATTATCACCTAAGGTGACGAAACGCAATAGTTAAGGCGTTTTTTGCCCCGGAACCCGCCTTGGACAATGGCTCCAAGCCTTAACCTGGGATACGGGCCGGGCATCTCCCTCAACAGCGAATCACTGCGGCGAAAGGTTCCGAAAAAAGCAAAAACAGAAGAACCATCATGACCGACGCCTTGTACCGTCCTCCTAGTGTTGATTTCCACTTAAAACTGACCCGGCTTTTCCATCCAGTTCTGACCCGCCTTCGGGTTGCCTGATCTAATCAGGTTTCTGTGGATCCTCCGAAGGCACGGGTCGTGGGTTCGAATCCCGCCTGGCGCACCATCTTCCTCCGAAGGCGCAGAACTACAGTTACACCTCGTCATCTCTTTCTTCTTAAAAGCACCTCAAAGGCGCGTAAATGCTGGGTTTCAGACTTTCTGCCTTTCTAATTTAAGATCCTTTTAGATGCTGGCTTTGAGGCACTGTTGGGCACCGGTTTGAATCACCCGGGGTGGTTCAAAATTTAGCTGAGATTTAAACCGACAGGCACCACTCAAAAAATGGGTAACTGTCAGATCAAGTTGAGCTACTACATATCAATATGTATGCGTTAAGCGGCTAATTTCAACGCTTTTACCGGCCGGACCTCAATAAGCCTATTTCCACCACTCCCCTACATCCGTTTCTTTCACTCTCGGTCGTCCCTGAGCTTTTCCCTTTAGAATTTCATATTGGTTCAGGCGCTCCCAGGCTTCATTAGTCAGGAAGTTAGGTTGACGGCTTTTGATTAGATTCAAAATATCATCATTAGAATTCTCTGCCTGAATTAACTTTCCAGCAAGCAGGTCTTCCTTCAAGCACATTACGGTCTCTTTGGCACACTTCTTATTACTACCAATAAATCCACTTGGCCCTCTCTTAACCCAGCCCGCGGTATAAGCACCTATTAAAAAAGTATCTGTCTCGAAATCGATAACTCTGCCTTTTATATTCGATATTTTTCCATTATCGAATGGCAAGACACCATGTTTCTCACCTGTAAAGCCGTTTGCCATAATCACTAGACCTGCCTCTATATTTTCCACAGCTCCCGTGGTTTTTAAAACCAGATCACCCAATGCGTTTAATTCATGACAATTTTCCAATAAGGATATTGCTTTAACCTTTCCAGATTCAGCAATAATTTCTTGCGGTGACATTAAAAACCGGAAGGTGATTTGTTTTTTCGTATTACCATTAAAGTTTGAGGATGCTTGAGACAGCAAATCAAGTTTTGAATCAATTAGCTGGCGATTGGCTTGGGCATTTAAATAATTCGTTAATACGTCATCAAACTGAAGGCTCGAAGGCTCGCACTGAACATTTAACCCTGTTTCTTTCACTAACGCGGCCAATTCAGGGTAAGTAAAAGAGGCAAATATTGGGCTTCTTCGCCCAACAATGATCACCTCTTCCACATTGCTTTCGGCTAATGCTTGTATTGCATAATCTGCCATATCCGTCTTTTTTAGCTCGGCTTCAGGCATCAATAAAAGCCTTGCAATATCCAAGGCCACATTACCATTACCAATAATAACGGCCTTTCTATGTGACAAATCAAAGCTGTTATTGTCATAACCGGGGTATCCGTTATACCAACGTGTAAATTCAACCGCAGAATGACATCCTGCTATATCCTCTCCTTTTAATCCCAGCTTTTTCTGCTTAGATGCACCGATTGTATAAATCACCGCATCATAATGATCGCTTAATTCATCATCACTAATATGTATTCCAACTTCGACGTTCAGAAAAAGCCTAAAACGCTCATCTTTTGCGATCCAGCGAAAGCCTTCAGCAACTTCTTTAGTCCCCCAGTGATCAGGTGCCACGCCATATCGAATCAAGCCCCACGGTGTTGGTAGCTTCTCATACATATCAATTTTAACGCTTAAGCTCTTATCCTCTAATAATTCTTGAGCCGCATAAAAACCCGCAGGGCCAGACCCTACGATAGCGACAGTTAATTCAGAGACGCTCTCAATTTTAGGAGCATGGTTAAGCCTATTACCCTCTGAAATACTGTGATGTGAAGCGCTATCCTTACTAAAGTGCTGTTCATTTATTCGTTTATATTCTTGATATTTATCGGGTAAATTTTCTTCTGCATATATCGCATTGGCAGGACAAACCTCTTCACACGCACCACAGCTAGTACACACATTGGGGTCGATATACAGCATTTCCGAATTATTATAATCCAGAGAATCGGGAGAAGGATGAATTGCATTAGCAGGACATACCTGATAACAAAGACCATCACTACAGCAAGATTGAGTAATTACATAAGCCATATCTTTTATGCGTTGACCGCATCCCCCTGGCCATTAAGCGCACTATTCTGATAAGAAATTTTCTCAATACGCACTGGGATTCCGTTGAATGTTGCATTCCCAGAGGGTTTATCAAGCCAACTCGGATCAGTAGGGCTGAGCACATTATAGTTAGCACTATTAAGAGAGTTTGCGTGCTTCCACCCTCCGTTATGCCCCCATCCATGCGGCATTCCCAAACATCCAGACATTACTTCGTCGGTCATTTTTACCGGTGCAACTACCTCACCCCAGGGAGAAATCAACTTCACTTTCTCAAGATCCGCCAAGCCTAAATCAACCGCATTTATTGGATTAATTCGAATATGAAAGGGCTTTTTACCTAACGTTAGCTTCGGAATGTTATGTAAAAACGAATTCTGTGAACGCAGCTCTCTGATACTAAACAATTTCATATCAAATACAGAGCCGTCTTGATCACTCATCGGCTCGCTTATATCATTTATTAATCTATCGATTTCCTGATAAACAAAAGGATGATCTAAATGAATCATTTTATCTTTTGTATATATTTTCTTCTTTAATACATTGTCAGGGCAAGCATTTGCTAACTTAATCGCACCATCATTATCCAATATCTTTCTGCGGCTCAGTCCCTTGGGCTTAAGCCCAAACCAATCACCATGCTCACCTATACGAAGTAAAACATCATATGCTGTTTTAGCCGTAGGCATTAAATCAAGTCTATGGAATACCTGTTTAGCAAAACCGACCAAGAGGGAGCTATCAAGCTCGTTTATTAAATGCCTTAGAATCCAACTGTCGTCCTTCGTTTCTCCTGCCCCTGGCACCAATGGCTTCACCCACTGCGCATTGGGAACCGCAAACAGGGCCTGAGAATGAATAGGTAGTATCTCTCTCTCGAAGGCTAAAGTGGGAGGCAGAATCCAATCAGCATGACGACTTGTCTCTGTTATGTAAGGGTCAAGACAAACAAGCAGTTCAAGCTCTGGCAAGGCCTGATCAAGCTGTTTACTGCCCGGCGCGCTAATAACAGGATTGGCCGAAACGGTAACAAGCGCTTTCAACTGTCCATCACCGGGTGTCGTAATTTCCTTAGATAGCGCAGCATAGGGAGTAGCGTTCATTAGAATTGGAAGCTTATCAACCCTGCTCGTTTTTGAGCTAACCCCGCTAATGCCTGATGATGCGACGACCTTCTCCATATCAATCATTGGATCACCAAAGATCATCCCTCCTCGCTGATCAATATTTCCTGTCACGATCGCCAGGGCATCAAGAAAATATTTGGTTAGGCTGGAAAACCTTGAAAGAGATGTTCCACATCTGCCGTATATACAAGCAGATTTTGCATTTGCTAGATCAACGGCTAAATCATGGATTGTCTCAGCTGAAATCCCGCACTCATCGGCTGCACGATTTATGTCTAGCTTGGCAACAAGTTTAATTAAGGCATCCAATCCTTTGGCCTTACGCTTAATTTTTTTATAATCAACACGTTTTTCGTCAAACAGTACTTTTAATAATGCACCGAGTAACCAAACATCCGTTCCCGGTCTAATAAAATGATGCTCAAAAAGCGCTGCCGTTTCAGACCGACGAGGATCAACAACAACAACTCGCCCACCCCGTTTCGGTATATCGCTGAGCACATTCCTGATGTTACCCGTACAGACATAACTCCCATGGGAAACAACCGGGTTTGCACCCAAGATAAGTGCAAAATCAGTATTTTTAAAGTCAGGGATTGCATTAACAAGGGAGTTTCCATACAACAAATCACTTACATACCAGTAATTTGCCACATCTAGCGAGCCTGAGTTGTAATGGTGTTTTGTATCCAGATACCTAAGAAAGTTTTGAACTTCATAAGCCGCAGCATGGTTAACGGCCAGGGGGTTTCCCCACGCTAGGCCAATAGATTCATTTCCGTATTTTCTTTGAACGCCCCTTAAGCGCTTTCCGATATCAGCAAAAGCTTCTTCCCACGTTGCTCGCTTGAACTCACCATTGTCAGACCGCCTCATGGGATAAATCACTCGGTCAGGGTCTTTAATCAAGGCGTGATAATTCAGCCCCTTTGAGCAAGCAAACCCTTGTGAATTTGGGTGAGATTCGTCTGCTCTCAAGCTGACAACACTGTCATCTTTTATTGTAGCTATTAACCCACAACTCGATTCACAGATAGCACAAAATGTTTTTTTCTCTTGGTATCTAGGCATAATTTTTATTACCTATACTCGCTAAATACATCACCAAATAGTATAACCAAGCACTGTCTCGTGCTTGACTTTTAACCGCGCAAACTTGATAAATGACGACAGTATCTATCTCACTGAGCGGTTTTAATGGCAAAATCATCCGTCCCCTTAGCAAAAAGTGCTGGCCTTTTAGGCTTTAGTGAACTTGTTACAGAGCTACATGGAAACCCCAAACAGCTGATTGAACAGTCTGGTCTCACACCAGAGCTGTTAGCGTCGCCGGATAATTTTCTCCCCGCCGAACGCATTGCAGAATTACTAGAACGTGCAGCTCAGGTGCTTGATCGGGAAACCTTTGGCATCGAACTTGGCGTCAAGCAAAATCCATCGACCTTGGGATTGGTCGGGCTCACCCTGCAACAGTGCAACACCATAGGTGAAGCCATGTACGAGCTTCAGAATGTTTTGCATATACAAAGCCAAGCGGGAAAAGTGGTTATCGAAACTTCCCAAGACTATGTTTACGCTAACTTTCAAGCGCTGGTGAGTTATGCTAATAGCGAACGACAAATCACGGATCTTGCACTCTCCGTTGGCTTTCAAATCCTTAAGAGTGTGAGCCAAGGCAAGGTACAACTAAGAGCCGCACATTTTAAACACGCCGCACCTAAATCTATGTCCCTGCACCAACAAATTTTCCAATGCCCTTTGGTTTTCAATAGCGAAGTATCTGGTGTCGTCATCGATAAATCGGTGATGCATCAGCCACTCACGTTAGAACGAAATTTTTTTAAAGACGTTATCAATGGTTACCTATCTGATATCAACAAAGGCATGGGAATTACCGTTGATGAGCAAATTCGCATTCTCATCAGACAGCTATTGCCCACTGGCCGATGCAACCTAAAAACGGTGAGCCAAACTCTTGGCATTGATGAACGCACCTTGCAACGAAGGCTCAAAGACCAAGACCGATCCTTCCAAGATATACTTAACCAAGAGCGGCTCAGCCTCGCGCTCTCCTATCTAGCTGGTACCAATATGAGCCTAACGCAAATTTCAAGCATGCTCGGCTATGCTGAATTAGCCGTGTTCTCGCGTAATTTCAAAAAATGGCGAGGCCAATCTCCGACCGAATACCTAAAAGAAAAAGGCGTTCGATGGAAATATCGCTAAGAACTGAAAGAAACCACTACAAAAGAAACGATCTGGCCTTGTGGCGCCTCGGTCCAAAGCCCCTGAGTAATGAGAAGGTTTAGCTGGGATACGACCTCTTCCGTTGTCCGGCCTTGACCGGATCTAAACCTCGGTTTTGTCGCAGCCAGCGATGCCAGAAAGCCATATGGTAGAAATGGCAAGCCAGGCTTAATCAAAATCGACAAAAGTGGTGCTAATAAATCTGGCAGTAATCAGTTCAATTCTGAGAATAATCGCCGTATAAAAATCCGCCACTGCAAATACCTCAACAACATTGTTGAACAAGAGAACCGGCGAGTAAAGCGGATCACTCGGTCGATGTTAGGCTTCAAAAGCTTCCATTCAGCACAAAGTACGCTGGCTGGAATTTAACTTGTAGCGATGCTTAGAAAAGGCCAAATTAAAAAAATTTGGTCGACGCTTTTTCGCCTGCAGAGCAGTTTCACGCTTTAGCTGTAGAAGTCTCGACCTGATCATCATTCGCCGTTTGAAAAACTCTTAGCCTTCTTGAATGAACAGCCTTAAAGGTGCAATTGCTTCGGCCCTGACTGTCGCTAATGCATACTTGTTAGGTGCATGCCTATGGACAATCTCCTACACGATTTGCCGATATTGCCCACTGTTAATACTAAATCCATTCACGCCATAATGGCCTCGTTCCGCTGTGATCTCTGATCACCGCCTTATGGATGAGGCAAGCGGAGCCACTGATTTAAAGAATACCCCTGCCCAGCAGCATGTATGCTAGCGATATACGTCATGGAATGACGCCCG
>Ga0073900_10001122_pt1 | contig 15334 bp, 10 predicted proteins | sample KloWWTmetKNB5Kit_FD_66666 | JGI IMG/M metagenome (GOLD analysis project Ga0073900, IMG submission 66666) | Active sludge microbial communities from Klosterneuburg, Austria, studying microevolution and ecology of nitrifiers - Klosterneuburg... | ecosystem: Engineered > WWTP > Aerobic digester >...
AGCAGTTTTGCCGTTCGGAACGATCGGACCTTTCTGCTTGCAGCGCCTTTCCTATTTGTGCTGGCTTCCGACTTCGCGGTCGACCTTATATCGCGTCTCGCAGGCGGGATTCTTCTTCCGCGTTTTGCGCGCGGCGCGCTTATCGCTGCGTGCGCGGGCGTTTTGGTGACTGCCCTCAGCGGATCCCTTTCAAATACGGTCGCTGCCACCCGCCAATTGACGGCCCTGGACAGCCGGCAGACGGCAAGGATTTGGATCGACAACTATCTGCCGCCAAAGTCCCGAATTGCGATTGAAGCCTATGCGCCCTATGTCGATCCGGCGCGATTTGAGGTGCTTGCCATCGGAAAGATGATCGACTTTCCGTCCGAATGGTATTTGGAGAAGGGCGTTGAGTATCTGGTCTATGGAGAGGGCATGTTCGGGCGGTATTTCGCCAGGCCTGATCTGTACGCGGCGGAAATCTCCAAATACGAAGCGCAATTCAGCCGATTTTTCCTCGAGAAAGTATTCGAAGATGGCGGCTACGAGGTCCGCATCTATCGCGCACGCTAGGCCCACATGCGCCGCCGCGTATTTGCGTTAATTGATCAGCAGGGGCAAAACGACGCTATTGCGCTGACAGGCCGGGTCTTCGATGTTGTAGACGGTGTTTGAAAAGCGCGTCTCAGCACCGAACTTCTCGATGGGCATCACGCGAAAAACACATAATCCGGTGTTTACGGGGAGGGTCGTCGACGTCTCGAACCCAGTGCGAAGCTCTGTGGTGATGGTACGGAATACACCCCCCTGAGTGGGCGCCCCCTCCACCCGGTAGGCACTGATTTCGGTGGCGCCGTTCCAACTGAAGTAGAGCCTGCTGCCCTTGAGGGCAAGTGTGGGTGTAGTCGCAGGCCGGCCCACCCAGGGGAACCGGAACCATCGATAAGACAACCCGGCCACTGTGCGGCTGAAATTAAGTTCAATTGCTTCCTGTCCGTCCGGGGTAACCTCAGTGCCAACGCTGCGCGGCCCCCCCCAACCGATCATGGTGTTTCCATTTGGAAGGCGCTGGGCATTGCCCATGAACATTCCGTAAATATCGGGCGAATTGCGATACTCCCAGACCCGAGTGATGATCTTGTTCGCTTCATCCAATTCATATTCGACCGCGCGCGAAAAATACGTCTCTCGCTGGAAATCGACACGCCCATTGCCATTGTCGAACAAGGTGATATGCCCGTTCGGCAGCCGACGGATATCGTGCTGTAGCGAGAAACCTCCGTCGTTGACAAACACAAACTCGTTCGATCGTCCCCCGAGCCGCCACATGATCCCGCCCGTGGCGCGATTGATCTTGACAATATCAGATGTGTGGCGGTTCGACAGCAATAAGTTGCCATCAAGATCCAATTCAAGCGCATTGCCATGGTATGGATCGAAGACCGTAAATGTGATCAGGTGGTAGCTGTCGGTGATGGGAATGTTGTTTAGGGCGCTCCATTCAAATACCACCGACTTGGAAGCATTTTGTTCCTGAATGACCAAATCCACGAGGACTGCGTTGGTGATCCCGCCGTACGCGCTCAGATCCATCGAGATTGGGTTATAGGACATGAGCAGCGCATTTCCATTTGGCAGAATCTGCAGGTCGTGTTCGTCTGTTGGGTAGCCAACCATCGACCAGGTATCTACAATCTCGTATGCGCTATTCATCACTTTGTAGGCTGCTTCCGCGCCATTGAAATAAGTGAGCTGCCCATTTGGCTGCCGCTTGAAATCCGTGTTCGCGGCATTCGCGACATCCGCGGGCATTTCGCGAAAATACACCACCTCGCCCTGGTTATCGAGAATGAGCAAGTGCGACTGGGCCGACCCCCGAAACGCGGTCGTGAATAGGTACCCAGGGGCTGTGGTGCCTATTCCGGAAACCCCGACGTCCGGGAGGTTGTCTGGCGCCGTCACATAGTTATTCGTAGCGGTGACCACCACAGAAGCGGCCCGGGCGGCTTGCGGCGGCATTCGGGGCGCCAGTACTTGCTCGGACTGAATCGACATCACATTACCCACGTTGGCGCTTCGCTGCGGCGGTAAGCCGGCCAAGCTGCCAACCAGTCCTTCGACATACGAATCGCGCATGGAGATTCCGGCGACCATAGCCGGCAGTGCAACCACCACAATCGCAAACAAGCGACGCCAAGCGCGATACGGATGTGAGAGAACTGAGGATTCTAGATTCATAGACGGCCTTCGCATTATGTTCGTCAATTTGTTTGGAAGGTTTCAAATATACTACCTCGGCAATGTCACTACTCGTCGCGCAGATATGCGCGCTAAATGAACGCGATTCGATCGCGGATGTCATTCGATCGATACCCCGCGCCATCCCCGGGGTCGACAGCGTCACCGTGATCGTCATCGATGACGGCTCAACCGACAACACATCCAGGGTTGCGCTCGAGGCCGGCGCCGACAAGGTCGTGCGCCATCCGCATCGGCGCGGACTGGCCCAGGCCTTTCAACGCGGGCTCGACGAGGCCTTGCGCCTGGGCGCCGACATCGTGGTCAATATCGACGCCGATGGCCAGTACCGCGGCGAAGACATCCCCGCGCTCGTCCAGCCGATCCTGGCCGGCACAGCCGAGATCGTGATTGGCGATCGCAAGCCTGGCACCCTCAGTCACTTTTCGCCTGCAAAACGCTCCTTTCAGGCCCTCGGCAGCGCGGTCGTGCGGACCGCATCGGGTTTGAACGTGCATGACGCCGTGAGCGGATTCCGGGCCTATTCGCGGGAAGCGGCCCTGCGGCTCTTCGTCGCGCCCCTCTTCTCGTACACCGTGCAGACGCTGGTGCAGGCCGGCAAACTCGGCCTGGCAGTCACCAGCGTCCCGATCGTCGCGCGCGAAACCACCCGGCCCTCCCGCCTGCAGAAGAACATGCGTCACTTCATGACGCAGCAGGCGGTTGTGCTCGCTCGAACCTACGTCACCTATGAGCCGGTCAAGACCTTTCTGGGCATCGCCGCGCCGTTTCTGCTGGTGGGCGTCATCTTGCTTGCCCGGGTTATATTCCTCGGACTCCTGCGCAATGGCCAGTTTGCGAACGTGCCGTCGCTGATCGGCGGGACAATCTCGCTCTTGATTGGCCTGCTCCTATGCGTGACAGCCATCATCGGCGATCGGATCCGCGAGAACCGGCGCCTGCTCGAAGAAATCCTCTACCGGCTTCGCCGCGCTGAAGTGCCCCGCTAGTCGCCGGACAACGCCTTGGAAGCGTCACCCCCCGGCTTCGCCGGGGGGTGACGCTTCCAGCGACTGGTCCCTCTTGATCGCCGCGCCGGCTGTCAGCCAACCGTCAGGTGCAAATCGGGCTGCGCTCCTTACAGTGAGCGCACCATGCGCACACTTTCATCACTGCCCTCCGCCGCGCGGCTCGCGCTCTGCGCGGCGGTCATCGCCATGAGCGCGCCCGCGGGCGCCGGTCTGGCCGCCCTGGCGATGCCAGGGCGGCCGGACACAGCGTCCGCCATTGTCATCAGCGCGCTGCACTACAGCGGCCGGGATGGCATCAACGACGAAGCCATCCAGATCACAAACATGTCGCCTCTGCCGGCGACGCTGGACGGCAACTGGTCTTTCGTCGATGCGGTCGGGCATCAGCGCGCCTTCGCCAACCCCGGCCTCACCCTCGGCGGCGGTCAGCGCGCCTGGATCGCCCGGAATGCCAACGCCTTTGCCGCCCAGTTCGGCGCGCAGCCCGCCCTGACCTTTGGCCAGATGACGGGCGCCGATCTGGCCTTTCCCAACCACGGCGGCTCACTGCAATTGCTGCAGGTGACCAGCGACACGCTGGACACGGCCAACGTCGCGGGCGGGGCCTGGCCGGCTGGCACCGCCAGCCCTGCCTATCGGAGCATGGAGCGAATCGACCCGGGCGGGCCCGACGCGCCAGGCAACTGGACAAGCGCGTGGATCTCGGCCGCAGTAGCCTTCGACGGCTACGGCAACATGATTCAGGGCACCCCTGGCGCGCCCAATTCGTTGCTGGCCGCCGGGCTGGTCACCCCTTCGGCCAGCGGGCGTGGTGTCGTCATCAACGAGATCGCCTGGAGCGGCACTCAGGCCAGCAGCACCCATGAATGGATCGAGCTGTTCAACAACCTCACGACGACCGTGGCGATCACGGGCTGGGAGCTCCGGATCGGCGCAAGCGTCGTCACCCTGGCCGGCGCAATCGGGCCCCGCCGCACGTTCCTTATCCAACGGAGTGTGGCCATCTTCAGCGACGGCGCGACTGCCCAGCAAACAGCGTCATTTTCGCTGAGCAATAGCGGCGCTGCCGTGCGCCTGGTCGACGAGCGCACGCGGGTGGTCGATGCGCTGGTCTACGGCGACGGCGGGGCGATCCCGGGCTGGTTGGGGCCGGCCCTGCAGCCCTACACCATCGACGGCGTCGCAGGAGCGGACGGTCAGGTGCTGGCCCGCCGACTTGGGACCGATGGCCTGCCCGTGCCAGATAGCAACCGGACGGAGGGCTGGCTGAGCGATCCCGACGACCTTCTTGACGGCAGACGGATTGACTATCCTGGTTGGTCACTGGAGACACTGGGCGCGCCGCTGAGCGCTTCGAGCGGGCTGACCCTGGCGATTGCCCCGGACGGAAGCTATGCGCTGCTTGAAAGCGCGCTCCTGGCCGCGCAGCAGACGATCGATGTCGAGGTTTATACCTTTGACCAGCCGCAGCTCGCCGTGCTGTTGGCCGACAAGGTGCGCTCGGGCGTGCGGGTGCGGGTCCTGCTCGAGGGCGCGCCCGTGGGCGGGATGACCGATCAGGAGCGCTGGGCGTGCCAGACGCTCAGCAGCATCAGCGCCAGCAGCGGGTGCTGGTATTTGCGGAGTGACGCGGCCCAGAACATCGTGGCGCGTTATCGCGCCCTGCACGCCAAATTCGCGATATTGGATGATCGCCAACTCGTGATCGGATCAGAGAACTTCGGAGTGAACGGGTTTCCGGACGACGACAAGTCGGATGGCACGGTCGGACATCGCGGGGTCGTCGCCATTCTCGACTCTCCGGCTTTGGTTGCCCGCGCGCGGGCGGTCTTCACCGCCGACTACAACCCGGCTATCCGCGACTTTTGCCAGTGGGGGGCGGCCGATTGCCCGATGGGCGCGCCGATCCCGGGCTATGCCCCGATCACCGTCACCGGCGGAGTGAGCTACACAGTCCGCTTCACGCGACCGTTGGTCACAGCCGGGCCGGTGATGGTCGAGCTCAACACTTCGCCCGAAAACACGCTGCGCCGGGCCGGCGGGCTGATCGGGATGATCGACACGGCGGGGGCCGGCGACGAAATTATGGCCGAGCAGTTGAGCGAGCCGCTTTACTGGGGGCCCTCCGCCAGCAATAGAACGGATGATCCCAACCCGCGAATCGAAGCGCTTCTGGGCGCGGCCCGGCGCGGCGCGCGGGTGCGCCTGCTCCTGGATGGCTTCTACGACGACGCATCGCGGCCGCGAAGCAACGCCGCAACGGCAGCCGCGCTGAACGCGCTTGCCCAGGCCGAGCAGCTGAATTTGCGCGTAGCGCTGGGGGATCCGACCGCGCACGGCATCCACAACAAACTCGTGCTGGCGCGCGTTGGCGGGCGAAAGATCGTCCATCTGGGCTCCTGGAATGGCACTGAAGCCAGCGCCAAGATCAACCGCGAGATGACGATCCAGTTTGAATCGGCCGAGGCGTATGGGCTGTTGCGGGGGATGTTCGAGAACGACTTCTGGATTTCTCAGCCGCAGTACTTGCCCTCTTTGTATCGAAACTGGTCGGGCCCGCCGCGCCGTCACTTGCTGATCAGCGAGGTGCTGTTCAATCCAGCCGGCGGGGACGAAGTGGGACGGGAATGGATCGAACTTTACAACCCCGGAGCAGAGGCGGTCAGCCTGGCAGGGCACAAGATCGGCGACGCAGAATTCGCCGGGCGAAGTTACAACGAGGGCATGGCCCGCTTTCCCGACAACGCCGTCATCCCGGCCGGCGGGGCGATCATCGTCGCCGCGGATGCGCTCAAATATCAGAGCGACTGGGGCCGCCGGGCCGACTATGAACTTGGCGGTTACGATGCCGGCGTGCCGGATCTGCTCGCCTATAGCCCCTGGAGCACCGGCACACTTGCGCTGGGGAACTTGGGCGACCAGGTACTTCTGCTTGGGCCGGACGATGCCATCATCGATGCCGCGCAGTGGTTGACGACCACCCTGGCAGGCGTGGCGCCGTACACGATGACGCTGGGCGCGAACCACACCCTGCAGCGCTGGCCACCGACGGGTGATACCGACAACTGCGCCAGCGACTTCCGGGACCAGGGCGTCCCAAGCCCGGGGACGGTGCCGTAGAAGCTATCCGCAAAACAAATGACGAAATCACAACCGCCGGGCTTCGCCCGGCGGTTGTGATTTCGTCATTTGTTTTAGGCTCAATCGGCCAGGCCGCTGACGTCTTCGGCCACCATCGCAGCGGCGCCAAAGTCCTGCGGCTGGCGATGCTGCTCAGGGGTGTTGACGAATTTCGTGACCGCGTCCTTTGTGTTCAGCACGCCAAGGCGGGTGAAGAGCAACTCGAAGCGCTCGCCCAGCGCATGCCTCACCTTGGCCCGCTCTTCCTCGCCGAGGTGCCACATCTGCTTCTTGAACGGCCCGATGGCCTTCTTGCGGGTCTTGTAGAGGAACTGCTCGTCGGTGTCCTTCGGCTTGCGCTCATCAATGGCATTCTTGAAAAGCCAGGCGTTGATCTCAGCGTTGAACTCGGGCGGGAGCTGATCGAAGAGCATGGTCTGGAAGGCCGTGGCGAGGTGCACCTCGATAGCCTGGGACTCGACAAACTTGCCAAAAGCCGCCTCGGGCAGGGTGCTGGCCCCGTGTTGGACGGCCCCGCCCATCCCGTGGTTGCGCGCCTCGACCGAGAGGTCGTGCAGCGTCCTGAAGTCGATGGTGACCTCGGCGATCGTACCGTCAGGCAGGACGACCCCACCGTGCGAGGTGCCGGTCTGGATGCTGATCTTGCTGATGCCCGGCTTGTGCTTGATAAGCGGTTCGTAGCCTTCCATGAAGGCGCGCATCTCATGGATGTCGCTGTTCTTCTGGCCGACTTCGCCAATCTCGCCACCCAGTGAGACGGTGATGCCCTTCGGGGTGCGCTCGCGGATGAAGTCGCTGAACATCGCGCAGAGCTCGAAGTTGAGGCGCTGTTGCTCGAGCAAAGTCGGCTTGCTCAGGTCGACCAGGGTGGAAGGATCGATGTCGATGTTGTAGAAGCCGGCGGCCAGGGCGTCCTCCATGAGCTTCTTCAGCGCGCTGATCTCAGCATCGCGGGTGGCTGGGTCGGAGTACTTCTTGGCGTTGACCTGGAAGTGGTCGCCCTGGATGAAGAGCGGCCCGCGGAAGCCTTCTTTGATCGCGGCAGCCAGCAGCACGCAGACGTACTCTTGCGGCGACTGGTTGGTGTAGGTCATCTCACTACGGGCAATTTCAAAGATGAAGGCGCCAACGTTGTGGCGGACGACGGCGGCCAGCGCAGCACGAGCCGAGTCGTAAGCCATGGCGCGGATGTTCATGGCCGGGGTGGTGAAGGTGTGGGGGAGTTTCCCGGCGCCGCGGGCCACATACAGCTCATGGATGGAGCCGGGCCGGATGCCAAGGGTCTGGGCGGTCTCCCAGATCAGCCAGCGGGCGCCGGCCTTGCGGGCATCATCGCCGAAGACAGCGAGTGACACGAGCGCATCAATGCCGCGCTCACGCAGCACTTTCTCGTCGCGAACGATGACGCGGCCAGACTTCACCTCAAGGGCGTTGCTGGCGGCGACTAGCAGGGTTTGGAGGGTGTCGTTCATGATGACTTACTCTACACTATCGCCCGGTTTTTTGAGCCGGCCAAGTGTCCAACCGTGTGGCCAGGTTTCCGTGGCCAGTGGTCCAATTGGTGCTGTTGGAAGCGCTATGCCCGACCCGGCGTACGCCGGGTCGGGCATAGCGCTTCCAACGAATTCTTTCCACCCGGCCTACACTTTTTCGTCGAGGAAGACCGGATCGAGGGGCGCGTCGCGGCCGAGCAGGGCCAGAGTCGCCTCGAGCACCCGCCGTTGCTGGGCGATGTCGTTTGGCCGGCCGATGGTCGAACCTCGGCCCAACTTGGTGTACGTTGCGCGGGGCGGTTTGATCGGTATAGTCCGATCGGCGTTCCAACTCGTCAAGGTCGTGGCGATACCAAGCATCTCAAGCGCGCGGGCAATCAGTCCGACGGACTGAACGCAAAGCGGTCAGGCAGGCACCAGCAGCGCGGCGTCCGCCCCAAGGACCTTGACTTCGCGCACGATGGCGGGAATTGTCACATCGATGACCTGACCGAGGTCGGGTTGATATCCGCCAAAGCTGATGAAGTCATCGGCGAGCGCGCCGATTTCGCCCGCGCTGACCATCTCATCGAGCCGGCGAACCGGCACGAGCACATCCGGGTCCGCATCGACAGCCGCATGGTCGTAGTGGTCGTGGGCGTAAGCGATTGCGCTGATCGGCGTGCAGACCGGGATGAGTCGGATCGTGTAGTCGCCGTAAGGGTTCGGCGCGTCAAACGGCTCCTGCGATGCGGGCAGGTAGGCGCCCGCGGAAGAGATCAAGACCAGACGGGACGCGCGCAGGTCGACGGCCTTGCCACTGACAGGTTGCGCATTGGCGGGCCGCTGATAGCGTTTCCAGTCGAGTTTGCCGGTGGCCTCGGCAGTAGCCAGCCAGCCAGCCCGAAAGTTCGTCGTCCAAGCATCGCGGTTTTCAAGAATTTCCATAGACATGGCCTTTTGATTATCGGCCCGCGAAATGTCGCGGAATGGAAAACAGCTTGACAAAAAAGCCCCCGCCCGGCGAGTGCCGGGCGGGGGCTTTTTCAATAAGCGCAATTACCGATCAGGCCGGAACCGCGACCCGGCTGACCCGGCGCTGCGACAAGGTGGCCATCAGCGCGTTGCGGCGATTGCGCCGGGCGACGGCCATGCCGACGATATTGCTGATCGCTTCGCCGTAGGAGAAGCCCGCGGCGCGGCAACCACCGGCGAAACCGCCATCGGAGGTGATGTCGGGATTGGGATTGACATCGACGACGTACGGGCGCTCGACGCCCTGAGCGTCCGTCTCGATGCGCAGGTCGACCCGGGCATAGTCGCGGCAGCCGAAGGCGCGATACGTGCGCAGGGCGATGTCTTCGATCTCCGCCCGAAGCGCGTCGCTGACGACGGGCTGCTCATTGACCGGGGTGGTGTTCCACTCCAGGCTGTTGGGCGTCCACTTGCTGTCCCACGTCACCATCTGATGAAGGGGATCCGGGATCGCTGAGAAGTCGATCTCGCGAAGCGGCAGCACGCGCGGGCGGCCATTGCCCCAGATTCCAACGTTGATCTCGCGCCCGGCGATGAAACGCTCGACGATCGATCCCTCATTGAAGGCTTCGGCGATGTGAGCGACTCTGGCGCGCAGCGCCTCCACCGAGTGCACGACGGCATCGCGTGTAACAGCGGCCGAACAATGCTGCGCAATGGGCTTGACGATGGCCGGGAAGTGCTTCCACTCCGTCACATCGGCGGGCGACAAGAAGTCGCGGCCCTCGGGGGTTGGAATATGCCAGCGATCAAGCATGCGCTTGACGTGGCCCTTCTCAATCGACAGGCGCAGCGTTGCGGGAGGGTTGCCGGTATAGGTGAAACCCATCTCATCGAGCTCTTCGCACACGCGCGCATCGCCAGCGGTCTCATCCTCGATCGCCTCGACCCAGTTGAAAATGATCCACTCGTTGGGATCGTACTTTGCCAGGCCGGGGCGGATGTCATTCCAAAACTCGACGGCGACTGCCCTGTGCCCGAGCGCATGCAGTCCATCGAGCATCTCCTGGGTCTGCCGCGCGCCGTACTCAAGCTCTTCCTGAGTGCGCGACTTGTAGTAGTTGTAGAGCACAATCACTGGCGCTTTATCTGTTCGCATTGTCTTTACCTTTGATCAAGATCTTATTGTGCGTCTTAATCCGCGGTTCGTCAATGCTTTTGTCACCTTAAATCGCCTTAAAAATCCTGAGATGAGTCTTTTCCGGCCGATGACGCCGCCTATTTGCCCGGAAGCCATCCGAAAAAGATCTTCGGCGAAATCACAATGCCCGCGCTTCGCGCGGGCATTGTGATTTCGCCAGTCATTGTTGGCAAACGCCGCGCGGAATTACGGGTCAGCGAAGGCGGCGCGAAAAAATGTTGAGGTCGTCGCCATCGGCGTAGTAGCCCTCGATGACGGCGGCGCGAGTGAAGCCTTGCGACTCATACAGCCGTCGGGCGGGCGCGTATGGCGCGGTCGATGAGGTGTAGATCACCATCAACCGCCCTTCTTCACGCGTTGCGACGTCAACAGCCTCGCGCAACAGCGCCGCGCCAACACCACGGCCACGCGACGATGGCAGCGCGCACACCCAGAAGAGATCCCAGGTGTCCTGGGTGAGCGACTCCAACCCAAAGCAGGCGAAGCCGACCATGCGCGCCGGCGCGCTGTTTTCCAGGTGCTCCCAGCACGAAAGAAAACGATAGCTGTCGCGGGTTAACGGCTTGGCATAGGTCTGGGCGAACATCTCATCGACCGTGACAACATCAATCTCGTGAAAAAGTCCCGAGTTGAGCAGGATCTCGCCGATGCGCGCGCGATCGCCTTCAACACTGGGGCGCACCACAACGCGTCCGGCCACCGGGCTTGCTTCGACGCCGGCATGCCGGCGCAGCGCAAACAAGAGAATGCGCTCGAGCATCTCGCCATAGCTCAGACCAGCGGCATATGCGGCGATGGCGAACCCGCCGGAATCACTGACGTCGCAATTGGCGTTGACGTCATAGGCCAGCGGCTGGCCCAGCCGATTCAGGCGCATATCCACCCGCCCGTAGTCGCGCGCGCCGCCCGCCTTGTATGCGGCGATGGCGACGCGCTCGATCTCGGCCTTGAGCTCAGCCGACACCGGCGCGGGGCAGATGGCGGGGATCTTGCGATACGCCGCCGAACCGGGTGTCCATTTGGCATCAAAGGTGCACAGCCGGTCATGAATATCCGGGAACGCATCGTAGGTCATGGTCGAGATACCCAGCACATGCGCCTCGCCATTTCCCCAGACCGACACGTTGTACTCGGCGCTGTCGAGAAATTCCTCGATGACGATGGGTTCCTTGAACTCGGCGATTACATTCGCGGCCTGCGCGCGCGCCTCGGCGTCATTGAGAACCACCGAGTGGCGGGTGATGCCATACGAGCAGTGCTCGGCGGCGGGCTTGATGATCGCGGGATAGACGCTAAAGGCGGCATCCTCGGCGCGCTCGACTTCCTTCCATTGGGGCGTCGGGACCTGATGCGCATCAAACAGGCGCTTCATCGAATCCTTGTACTGCGTCTCATCGAGGGCCTGACTGGTCGAACCCGTATAGATGTAACCGCGCGTCTCGAGGTAATCTGCCGCCGCCGCGTAGTAGAAGGGCTGGCCAGGGGAACCCTCGCACAGGTTCAAGACCACCCATTCACCGGGCAGGTAAGGCTTCAGAGCGGACTCGAGGTCATGATTGACTTCGACCCGCAGCACGTTCCAGCCCAATTCGATCAGCGCCGCTTCCGCGCGGGCGACCAGGGCGTGGGTATCGGTGACCTCCCAGGGGTGAATCCTGGTGTCAATGCCGTAGAGGATGAGGACGGGGAGGCGATTCACGATGTCAGATCATCCCGTAACGTTTGAGGCCGGCGTCAAGGACCATATTGACGAGATCGACATGGGTGAGCCCCTCGGCTTTTGCCATGAGGGTGAGATCGCTGTTCGGCGCGATCCCGGGCAGTCCATTGATCTCGAGGATGAACGGGTTGTGATTGGCGTCAAGGCGGAAATCAACCCGGGCGTAGTCGCGGCTGCCCGTGCACAGAAACACCTCGTGGGTGAGTTCACGGATTTGATCGCTCAGCCCGGGGCGATAGTTGTCGAGCGGAGCCGGGCACTTGTTCCGGTAGTCATCGTCGTATTCAACCTTGTGCAGGCTGCCGTAGACGGCGCCAAGCTCGGGCGGGTAGCCGCTGAAATCGACCTCGGTGATGGGAAAGAAATGGACATCCTCGGCGTTGCCGGTGAGCCCGCAGGTGATGTCCTTGCCATCGACAAAGGTCTCAACGAGGGCGGGCTGATCGTAGGCCTTGAGTACCCATTCCACGCGCTCGCGCAACTGCTTGCGGTTGTGGACGACGCTGTCGGCCTTGACTCCCATGCCCGTGCCCTCGTGCTTTGGCTTGACAAACAGCGGATAGCGGAAATCGGCGCGGATGGCATCGCCCGGTGTTTTGAACACCTGAAAGATCGGGGTGGGCAGACCGTGATAGTGCAGGACCTGCTTGGTCAGCGGCTTGTCCTGCGTAAGGGCGGCGGAGAGCGGACCCGGGCCTGTATAGCGGATATTACCGATCATCTCGAGCAGGGCGGGCACCTGGGCTTCGCGGCTGTCGCCGACGAATCCTTCGCAGGTGTTCAGGCAAATGTCGGGCTTGTGCTCGGCCAGCCAGGCGGCGAGATCGGGACCGCCCTCCTTGACGAGGACCTCGTGCCCGCGCGAGCGCAGCGCGTCGGCATACGACTGCCCGGTCTTTTCCGAGTCCAGATCGGCCAGCGCGTCCGCGGGGGCATTTTCCCGGGCGCGGATAGATTCAGGCGCATTCCGGGCGAGGTTGACGAGCAGAGCGACTTTGAAAGTACGTTTGAATGCCATGATTGCAGTGTGTATGCCAAGAGCCACCAACAGAACCTTCTTCGAAGGCGACATCCCCCGCCCTGGCGTCCGCCGGGGCGGGGGATGTCGCCTCCGAAGATTGGTTTTGTTAGGACATATGAGTCGGGATTGTATGGCGGCTTGATGGAAAGTCAACGCCAAAACCCTCCCAAACGCGGGTTTGGTCGAAATTTGAGGAACGGGTGTGCTATAAATCTGCCATGGAACGCGCAGACCTCATCCTCACCCACGGACTCGTCATCACCATTGACGGCGCCTTTTCGCAATACCCGGACGGCGCCGTCGCCATTTCAGGCGATCGCATCGTAGCCGTGGGCGCGAGCGCCGACATTCAGTCCCGCTACGCCGCCGCCGAAACCGTCGACTGCGCCGGATGCGTGATCATGCCCGGCCTGATCAACTGCCATACGCATGTGCCCATGACCCTGCTGCGCGGCCTGGCCGACGATCTGCGTCTCGACGTGTGGCTGTATGGCTACATGCTGCCAGCCGAGCAAAAATTCGTGTCGCCCGAGTTTGTCCGCCTGGGCGCGCAGCTCGCCGCGGCCGAAATGATCCGCAGCGGCGTGACCTGCGTCAACGACATGTACTATTTCGAGGACGACATCGCGGATACCCTCGCCAATGCGGGCATGCGAGCGTTGTGCAGCCAGTCGGTCATGCAATTCCCAACGCCGGACAGCCCATCGCCCGACGATGGCCTGGAACGGGCGGAGCGCTTTATCGAGAAGTGGAAGGGCCACCCCCTGATCGTGCCGGTGATCGCCCCGCACGCGCCTTACACATGCAGCGGACCGCTGATGCGGCAGTGCGCCGAGATCGCCGAGAAGCACGATGTGCCGCTGCACATTCACATCAGCGAGACCGAACAGGAAGTCATCGATTGCCGGCGCGACCATGGCATGCCGGTGGTGAACTGGATCAAGAAGAACGGCGTGCTCGAGGCCAAGGTGATCTGCGCGCATTGCGTGTGGATCGACGCCGGCGAAATGCGGACGCTGAAGAATGCCGGCGCGACGATCAGCCACAACCCGTCAGCCAACCTCAAGCTGGCGAGCGGAATCGCCAACGTGGACAAGATGCTCGAGATCGGGGTAACGGTCGGAATTGGCACGGACGGGCCGGCCAGCAACAACGACCTCGATCACTTCGAGGAGATGCGGCTGGTGGCGCTGCTGGCCAAGGGCAGCACGCGCAACCCGGTGAGCGTGCCAGCTCGAACCGCGGTGCAGATGGCGACGCTGGGCGGCGCGCAAACCTGCCACATCGGGGATCTCACCGGCTCGCTCGAGACCGGTAAACGCGCTGATGTCATCGTCGTTGATTTTCAGCGCCTGCACAATTCGCCGCTGTATGCCGGCCCGGCCAACCCAGAGGCGGTCTACACCCAGCTCGTCTACGCGACCAAGTCGACCGATGTGCGCGACGTGTTTGTGAATGGCAAGGCCATCATGCGCGAGCGGGCCCTGCTGACCCTGGATGAAGGGCGGATCCGGGCCGAGGCGAACGCGATGGGCGCGCGCATCGCCACGTTCCTGGGCGAGCGCGAGGGCGATGTGCTGCGCAAACTGGCGGCGATCGGCGGCGTGCAACAGGAGGAGAGCTTTGAGGTGCAAGTCAAGGCCCACGTGGCCGATCCGGCTTCGATCATCGCCTCGCTCAAGACGGCCGATTTCACCATCGTCCGGCATGTGCGGTATCAGCAGTACGACACCTACTTCTATTTTGACGACGATGAGAGCCGCCTGCGCTATCGCGAAGACGAGCGAATGGACGAGAACGGCAAACCGATGAGCAACCGCTATCGGCTGACCTTGGTGGGCGGCAAGAAGGATCGCGAGTTCTCACATTCGATCCTGCTGTCGCGTTCGCGCTTTATCGCGCCGGCCGACCGCAGCCTGCGCTTCTACCGCGAGTATTTCAAACCCGCGCGCGAGGTGGCCATTGAGAAGGATCGCCTGCGCTGGGAACTGATCTTCCAGGACGAGGAGCTCTTTCTTAACGTCGATCGGGTCACCAACCCGAAGCGCGATGGCTACTACATCGAGCTCAAAAGCCGCACCTGGAGCCGGCGCGATGCCGAACGCAAGGCCGGGGTCATCTCCGACGCGCTGGCGAAGTTTGGGATCAGCGACGATCAGATCGTGCGCCAGGAATACGTCGACCTGGCTTTGGAAGCTTGAGTCAATCTGGGCGTATCTCCCGCGCTTCGCGCGGGAGATACGCCCAGATTGCCAATCATGCGCGACTACAGTTCAGCGCCGGGCACCGCGTGGAAGTAACGCCGAAATGCGAGCGTTTCCTCGAGCGCGTAGGCCAGCCGCCCGCGCGCGGCCGGATCGCGATCCAGGGCGACATCGATTGCGGCCTTGATTGTGTCGACGCGTTGGTTGCTCCGCTTTGCCATCCGGGCAAGCAGGGCCGGGTCATCAAAGTCATCACCGCGCAGGCGGGCGGTCTTAAGAAAACCCTGCGCCTGGCGGACGAGGGTCTCGGGCGCATCGATCAGGGCATCCGGCGGCGCGGTCAGCAGCA
>Ga0073900_10001123_pt1 | contig 15333 bp, 12 predicted proteins | sample KloWWTmetKNB5Kit_FD_66666 | JGI IMG/M metagenome (GOLD analysis project Ga0073900, IMG submission 66666) | Active sludge microbial communities from Klosterneuburg, Austria, studying microevolution and ecology of nitrifiers - Klosterneuburg... | ecosystem: Engineered > WWTP > Aerobic digester >...
CAACTCGCGCATGGGCGGCATCTCCACCGGCTCCATCATCTGCCCAATGTTGCCATCTGCGGCGATGATGACGATGGTGCGGTATGTGTTGGCGATATCAAAAGAATGGTAAGACAAGTCCACCGCTTCTTGCACCGACCACGGCGCGAGGACAATCGGGTGGTAATCGCCATGCCCGCCGCCCTTCACCAATTGAAAATAATCGGCCTGTGTGGGTGAGAGGTTGCCCAGCCCCGGCCCGCCGCGCATCATATCCACCAACACCATGGGCACATTGCTGGCGGCGATATAACTCAAGCCCTCTTGCATCAACGAAATGCCTGGGCTGGACGAGCTGGTCATGGTGTTGGCGCCGGTCACCGCCGCGCCATACACCATGTTGATGGCTGCCAGTTCGCTCTCGGCCTGCACAAAAGCGCGGCCCAGATCGGGCATCCGCTTGCACAAGTGCTCCAGCAGTTCGGTTTGGGGGGTGATGGGATATCCGAAGTAGGCTTGCAGCCCGCCGCGCACGGCGGCCTCGGCAATTGCTTCGTTCCCTTTCCAAAGTTCCTTCGTCATGGAAGACTTCCTAAAAGCTCTCGCAAAGGCGCAAAGGCGCAAAGGGATTTCTTAGCGGCTTTGCGTCTTTGCGAGAGATAAATTACGATTTGCTAAACGACGTGGCGCGATAAACAGTGATGGCCGCATCCGGGCACATGGCCGCGCACAAAGAGCAACCCGTGCAGGCATCGGCGTTTGCCAGTTCGGCGGCGTGGTAGCCGCGTGGGGTGAAATAGCTGGTGAATTGGATAATGTGCTTGGGGCACGCGCCCATGCACAACCCGCACCCCTTGCAGCGATTCTCATCCACCACAATCAAACCATGCACAGCTTGCGCGGGCGCTCGCACGGGCGCGGGGGCGGTTGGCGGCATTCGGGGGATGGGAATTGCGGCTGGGGCAGTTTGCGTATTCATCATGACTCCTTCATCCAGGAAGAAAACGGTTTAGAAAATGTTTTTACGCGCAGCGTCGTGGCTGCAACTCAATTAAACCGATTATTTTTCAAAAATTCAACTGGTCAACCGGTTAGTTTTCGGAAATACAAAATAATTGATTATTTTTATTCTGTTAAACAGCCGTTTTTCGGAATATATTTCGTTTTTAACAGCAAAAAGAAGTGCGGAGATGATGATTTCACAGGGCGCATTTTTCGCTGTAAACAAAACAAGCGTGAAGGGACAAACGATCAGGCCGATTTGCGGCGTTCTGCCACAATTTGGGCCAGCGTGGCCAGCGCAATTTCTTCGGGGTTGCTTGCGCCAATATCCAAGCCAATGGGCTGGCGCAGCCGCGCGAGTTCGGCCTCGGTAAAACCAGCGGCGCGCAGCCGGGCCAGCCGTTTTTCGCGGGTATTTTTGCCGCCCAGCGCGCCCACATAAAACGCCTTGCTGCGCAGCGCAATTTTTAGCGCCGGGTCATCCAGCGCCTCGTTGTGGGTCAGGGCGGCAATCGCTGTGCCGCGGGTGATGGGTATCTGGGCCAGCGCTTTATCTGGCCACCCAGTGATGAGTTCATCCGCGCTGGGGAAACGCTCGCGGTTGCCAAACGCCTCGCGCGGGTCTAGCACAACCACGCGATAACCCAGTTGCTTTGCCATGGGCGCAAGCGCCACCGCAATATGCACCCCGCCCACCAGAATAAGCGTGGGTTGCGGCAAAAACACCTCCACCAATGCGCTCCCCGCGCTGGACAACGCATGGCGATGGGTCTGCGCGTTGGGTTGAGAGAGCTGTTCCTGAGCCAGAACTTTCATCGCCTCAATGACATTAAGTTCTGCGCCCGCAAAAACCCGAGCATCCGCGCCTTCTCGTGCCATCACTTTCGCGCCGATGGCCGGGCCATCCAGCATGGTTACGCTGACGGCGGCGAGATCATCCTTCGCGGTCTCATCCCAAAATGCCCGCGCCGCCGGGGTGAGCGGTTCAACAAACACCTCAATAGAGCCGCCGCACGCGAGGCCAACTTGCTCAAACGCGGTTTCATCCGCCACGCCAAAATGCAAAAGGCGCGGCGCGCCGGTGCGCAAAACCTCCAGCCCGGCTTCAATCACGGCAGATTCAATGCACCCACCGCTTACAGAGCCGCTGAGTTTGTAATCTGGGGTGAAGGCCAGTTTTGCCCCAATCTGGCGCGGGGCGCTGCCCCATGTTTGCACAACGGTCGCCACGCACACTGGTATTTGTGCGTCCCATTTTTGAATATCAGGCAAAACATCTCGCATACACCGGATTGTACGGCAACACACAAAATCGCTTTATATTTTTTCTTTTTCACCGCAGAGGCGCGGAGGCGCAGAGAAAATATTTTCAATTCAAACTGGGCTTACGCAAAAAAGTCCTTTGAATGCGGGGAATGGCGTGGTAGGCAATCCATCAACCTCGCAGGTTGGCCTGCAATGTCCCGGCTTTCCAAAATCGGGCAGGCCAACCTACGAGGTTCTAATCTTGCGTAAGTCCAGTTCAAAAGAATTCTCTGCGTCTCCGCGTCTCCGCGGTGAAATAAAGAAGCGCCTGTCCTTCAAATGCCTGAAGCCTGGCGCTCTTGCTCCGATTCTCTTCCGCGTTTTTGGGCGAATGCGCACCCGTTACGGTGTGCAATGTATGCGGATGAGGGGGTTACGCTGCATGAATGTGTTGCCGCAGGCCGACCCGCTGGGGTTGACCGCCCACCACATTTTGCTATACACCATCGCCCCCGCCGCGCCATATTTTGTCACGGCTGTGCTGGGGTGTTCTGGCAAATAGGCGTTGGTGTGATGGATTTTCGCTTTTGGCAAGCGGCTGGTTACTCGCGCCCAGCGCGCGCCGCACATGGCCGAGTAGCGCACTTCCACCACTTCCAGCCAGCCTGCGCCGGCTGTGCCCAGTTGCGGGCTGCGGGCCACCGTGACCGCATCGCGCCAGCAGCCATACACCTGCGGGTCTTTTCCGCTGCAACTGGACCCAAAACAATGCGGGCTTTGCGCGGGCTGTGCCATCGCGGGCGATGGCGCGGCTACGCACAAAATCAAAATTAGGGCAAAAAACGGCTTGATATACCGAAATGTTTTCATTTTTTCTCCAGAATGTGTTGGACCTTGCTTTCAGCCTAGGCCAACCCAATCAATTTTGCGTCAATTACGCAAGCCAATTGCCCGGTGGCGGATAATTTGGGCGCATGAAAATTTTGCAAACGCCGGTGCGGTTTTATCCGGCCATTGGCGGGGTGGAGACGGTTGTGCTGGGCCTTAGCCGCGCGCTGGCCCAGCGCGGGCATCAGGTGCATGTCATCACCTCCGATGAACCCAGCGCCCAGCCCACCGAGCTGGACGGGGTGCGCATCACGCGGCTGCGCACGGCGGGCAAGCTGGCCAACACAAACATCACCCCCGCCCTGCCCTTGCGCCTGCTGCGCGAGGATTTTGACATCGTGCACACCCATTTGCCCACGCCGTGGAGCGCAGACTGGTCGGCGTGGATGGGGCGGCTGCGCGGCAAGGCGGTGGTGACCAGTTTTTACAACGAGATCGTTGGGCAAAGCGGGATGGCCCGCGCGTTTGCCGCGGCGTATAACGCCACCGCGTTCAGGGTGTTGCTGCGCGCCTCGCATCGCCTCATCACGCTCACGCCCGATCACCTCGCCAGCCCCATCAGCCCGCTGAAAACCGCGCTGAACAAAACGCGCCTGCTAAAAGCCGGGATTGACACCGCCCAGCTTTACCCGCGCCCAGAATTGCGCCAGGCCGCCAGCATTTCATTTTTGGCGGTGCTGGATGAATTTCATCGTTACAAAGGTTTGGATGTGCTCTTGCGGGCGATGGCGCGGCTGCGGGCGCGTGGCGTGCAAGCGCACTTACGCGTGGGCGGGCAAGGCAGCCTTCGCGCAGAATACGAGCGCATGGCCGCCGAGTTGGGCATTGCGGAAGATGTGCAATTTTTGGGGCGTTTGCCAGATGATGAGATGAACGCTTTTTTTAACCAATCCAGCTTGTTTGTGCTGCCTTCTATTTCTGGGGCGCAGGAAGGCTACGGGTTGGTGGCGTTGGAGGCGATGGCGTGCGGCGTGCCGGTCATCACCACAACCGAGGCCGGTCTTGCGCCCATCGCCCGGCAAGCCAGCGCCGCGCTGGTGGCGCCCGCGGGGGATGAGGCCGCGCTGGCCGACGCGATGGCCCGCGTTCTAGGCGACCCCGCGCTGGCCGCGCAACTGAGCGCCAACGGCCACGCGCTTATTCAAAATAAATTTAGCTGGGCCGCCATTGCGCAAGATTACGAAACGGTGTACGCTGAGGCGTTGCAAAACGCACGAGGATCACCATGAAAATTTCTTTGATGATTGAGGGGATGGGCGGCTTGACCTGGCCGCGCTGGCAGAAGATGGCCGCCGCCACCGAGGAGTTGGGCTTTGCCACGTTGTATCGCTCCGACCACTTCACCATGCCCGCGCCGCCAGACCTGGATTCGTTGGAGTTGATCGTATCGCTGGCGTATTTGGCGGGCAACACCACGCGCATTCAGTTTGGGCCGCTGGTCGCGCCGCTCAGCTTCCGTGACCCCATCATGCTGGCCCGCCAGGCGATGGCGCTGGATGACTTGAGCAGTGGGCGGATGATCCTGGGCATTGGCGCGGGCTGGCAAGAGCGCGAACACGCCATGTTTGGGTATCCGCTGGATGACCCCGCCACCCGCTTTGCGCGGTTTGAGGAAGGCGTGGAGGTGATCGCCAAACTCATCCGCAATGCCGAGCCGTTTAATTTTGAAGGGCGTTTTTACCATTTGCGAGGGGCGCATCTTTTGCCGCGCCCGGCCCGCCTCACGCCCATTTTGCTGGGTGGCAGCGGGCCAAAGCGCACGTTGCCTCTGGTGGCGCGTTTTGCGGATATTTGGAATGCGCCCGGCGCATCGCCAGAAAGTTTTGCCAGGAGCAACGCTTTGCTCAACGAGCTGCTCATCAAAAATGGCCGCAAGCCGGGCGATGTGATGCGCAGCGTGATGTTCCCTGCCTTGTGCTGGCGCGATGAGGCCGAGCGCGAAGAACGCCTGCGCTTTCTGCGCGGCCCCATCGCGCCGTTTGCCGGAAAAACAGATGCCGATCTGCTGGCTTATTTCACGCACGATCTTTCGGCCATCATCGGCTCGCCAGAGGTCATCATTCAGCAAATACGCGACTACGCGGCGGCGGGCGCACAAGAGGCGGTCGTTCAGTGGTGGGGCATAGATGATCTGCGCGGGTTGGAAATGTTTGCGGAACAAATCATGCCGCATGTTTAAATAAACGAGATGAACGTTCAGGTTGCGCTACTCACCGCGGCAATTGACAAACCCCTCACCTACGCCGTGCCACAAGAACTGGCCGGGCAAATGCGCATGGGCTGCGCGGTGGTCGCGCCTTTGCAAAGCCGGTTTGTGTCTGGGGTGGTGGTGGGGATGGACCCCGAAGGCGGCGCGGATGGCCTGAAGCCTTTGCACGGCGATCTAAAATCGCTGCACAGCCTGCTGGATGAACAGCCCGCGCTCAACCCAGCGCAGCTGGCGCTGGCCCGCTGGGTTAGCGAGGAGTATTACGCGCCGCTGGGCCGCGCCTGCGCCCTGATGGTGCCGCCGGGGTTCACCCCGCGCACCTCGTATGTGTATGCCATCGCGGAACAGCAAAAGCCCTCACCCAAAAGGCAGATTGGTGTTGCGGCGCAAATTATTCAACTGCTCCAAGCGCGCGGCCCGCACACCGAGGCCAAATTAAAAAAGATATTTCGCGGGGTAGAAGGCTGGCAGGAAGCGCTGAAAAAACTGGTGGATGCGGGCGAGGTGAGCCGCACCAGCACGCTCAAATTGCCGAAAACGCATCCGGTGCGCAGCACGCTGGCGCAACTCACCATCTCATCTGACACGCTGGAGGTGGTTTATGAAAACCTTTGGGGTTCCATCACCAAACGCAACGAGCAGGCGGTGAACCGGCGCGTGGCCGCGCTGCAATTTTTGCAAGCGCACAACGGGCTGGCCTGGGCCGATTGGTTGAGCGCGGAGACCAGCGCCACCCGCCCCGATTTGTACTGGCTGGCCGAGCAAAACTACCTCATCCTGGGCGACGCCGAACGCTGGCGCGACCCGCTGGCCGACACGGATTACATCGCCAGAACCGCCCCGCCGCTCACCACCGACCAGCAACGCGCCTGGGACGCGGTGCGGGGGGCGCTTGAACAGACGGAAGACGGAAGATGGGAGACGGAAACTAACGAAGGGCTGTCTTCCGTCCTCCGTCCTCCGTCCTCCCCCAATTTTCTTCTGCGCGGCGTCACTGGCAGCGGCAAGACCGAGATTTACATGCGGGCCGCCGAGATGGTTTTGCAACGCGAGCAAGGGGCCATCATTCTTGTGCCAGAGATTAGTTTGACGCCGCAAACATCGCGGCGATTTCTGGAGCGGTTTCCGGGCAAGGTGGCGCTGGTGCACAGCCGCCTCAGCCCCGGTGAGCGATTTGACACCTGGCGCCGCATCCGCGATGGACATTTGCCCATCGTGGTCGGGGCGCGGTCAGCGTTGTTCGCGCCCGTGCCGCGCATTGGGCTGATTGTGCTGGACGAGGAGCATGACTCATCGTACAAGCAAAGCGCCATGCCGTATTACGATGCCCGCCGCGTGGCCGAACATTACGCCGCCCAAACCGGGGCTACCCTCATTTTTGGCAGCGCAACGCCATCGTTGGAAGCTATGTCTGAGACGATGGACGATGGACGATGGACGGCAAACCCATCGTCCATCGTCCATCGTCCATCGTCCTACAAACTTCTGGAGCTTCCCAACCGCGTGCGCGGGCATGTGAACCGCATTGCCGACCAGGCGGCGCGGATGGGGTTGCAGCCCGCCGCCCTGCCAGAGACCGAGGCGGTGGCGTATCAGCCGTTGCCAGACGTGCAGGTGATTGACATGCGGGCCGAGCTGCGCGGCGGAAACATGAGCATGTTCAGCGGGGCGTTGCATCAATCGTTGGCCGAGACGCTGGCGCGGGGCGAACAGGCGTTGTTGTTCCTCAACCGGCGCGGCACAGCCTCTTGCGTGTTGTGCCGCGATTGCGGCGATGTGCTGCGTTGTCCAAATGATGACACGCCGTTAACATTGCATACCGTGCCGGAAGACCGAAGACCGAAGACGGGTGAGTCGGTCTCCCGTCCTCCGGCCTCCGCCTTGAAATGCCACCAGTGCGATCACACCGAGCCGGTGCCAGCGGTGTGCCCATCGTGCGGGCGGAATCGCATTCGCTTTATTGGGCTGGGCACGCAAAAAATTGAGCAGGCGTTGCACGAATCTTTCCCCAAGGCGCGGGTGGTGCGCTGGGACAAAGACAACGCCAGCGCGAGGAGCGGGGCCGACCAAATGCTCAAGCGGTTTGTGGATGGCAACGCCGATGTGCTGGTGGGCACGCAAATGATTGCCAAAGGGCTTGACTTGCCGCGCGTGACGCTGGTGGGCGTGGTGTTGGCCGATGTGGGTTTGTTTTTGCCGGATTTTCGCGCCAGCGAGCGCGTGTTCCAACTCATCGAACAGGTGGCCGGGCGGGCCGGGCGCGGTTTGCTAAAAGGCCGCGTGATTGTGCAGACGTATAACCCCGAAACTCCGGCCATCCGTTTTGCGGCCAGGCACGACGTGCTGGGGTTTGACCGCTACGAGATGGCGCAGCGCAAGCCCTTGCGCCTGCCGCCATTCACGCGGTTGGTGCGGTTTGAATGCGCCGATGAAAACGCGGACAAGGCGCGCCAAACCTGCGAGCACATCGCCCGCCAGCTTCGCCGCGCGCTCGGCACGCGCGAAGACCCATCCGGCAAAAGCATGGTGATTGGGCCAGCGCAGGCGTATTTTGCGCGACGCAACAAACAGCACCGCTGGCAAGTGATCGCCCGCGCGACCTCTCCGCGCGACTTGTTGGCGCGGCTGGAAATTCCGCGCGGGGTAATTGTGGATGTGGACCCGGCGAGCGTTTTGTGAAGAGCGAAGGGTGAAGGGTGAAATTTTGCTCTTCACCCTTTTTTATTTCACCGCTTCTGCGGCCACGGCGTACGAGGCCACGTTGGGTGAGGAGGACAGCAGCGTGATGTCAAACGGCGTCACCGCGCCGGGCTTAAGCGCCTCGTCATTGTTCAACTGCACGTAGCGGTAACCGATGACTTTTTTGTCCGGGTCATAGGTTGTGATGATCACGCGCACCAGATTGGCTGTGACCACATCCGTGTTGGTCACCTCGCCGGTCACATGAAACAAGTTGCCCTCTGGGGCGCCCTGATTTTTGGTCACGCTCACTTTGGCGTAACGCGCGTTGCCCGAAAAATTTTCCGCGCGCAAAATGTTGACATTAAACGTGGCGTATGACGGCGGCGGGTCGGCAAACAGCACGCGAAATGGCGAGGTGGACGAGGGCGGCACAACTTCCAGCGCGACAAAAAAGGGCTGGCTGAGCAACACTTTGCCCCCGGCATCCATCAGCGAGATGAGCAATTGCACGTTGCCGATTGGGTTTGGGCCGGGGTTGAACACCTCGCCCAAAACTTCCAGGCTGCCCGCCGCGGTGCGATACACGTTCAAGCCGCGCACGGTAAAAGGCAGCGGCGTGGGCGATGGCAGCAGGGCGCGCGTGGCCTGCAACTGAACGGTTGTGTTTGGGATGACCAACTCTTGCCCAATTTGCAGCCGCGTGGGGTCAAGGTTGGCGTTCGCCTCAATCAGTTCTTGCACGCTGATCCCAAATTTGTTGGCGATTGGGATGAGCGTATCGCCAGGCCCAACGCGATACACCACCGGCGTGGGCGTGGCGTTGGATTCTTTTGGCGCGGGCAAGGTGGATGGCGCGTAGGTCTGCGCCGGTTTTGGCGCAGGCGTGGGCCGCGCGGTGGGCAGGGCCACCGTTGGCATGGGCGTGGGCGTGGCGTTGGAGACCGTTTGGCACGCCGTGAGGGCCATCACCAAGATGAGGGCAAACACAGATAAGGCTGACCGGGATGACAAGGGTGATCGCATCATCCCGGTCATCTCTGTCATCCTTGTCATCCCTGTCTTTTGCATCTGATTCACGGAAACAAATTCATGTGCCCCGGGCGAATAATCTCCGCGGCGTTGCCATCACGCGGCGAGTAGACGAGGCCGCGCACGAGGACGGCGGGTGTGCTCTCTGCCGCCTGCCCCATCACCAGCGTGGCCGCTGAGGCGACCATGTCTGCCAGGCCAATATCGGTGTGCTGAAGTTTGTAGCCAAACAAATCTGGCCGCCCGCGCCAATCTTCCACGCCGGGCATTCCAGAAACGCCAATCGCCACGCCCACCGTGCCCATGCGGTGCGGTCTGCCATGGCTATCGGCCAAGATCACAGGGATGGAAAAGCCAAGGGCGGCGGCCAGCCCATCGGCCAAATGTTTTGCGCTGGCGTCGGGGTCGCGCGGCAAAAGCAAAATCAAGTCGGGGTCATCGCCCACATTGGAGTGGTCTATGCCCGCGTTGGCCGACACAAACCCCAGCCGGTGCTGGCTGATGATGAGGTTTGGCGCGGTGCGCGAGATGCCCTGCGATTCCTGCAAAATCATCTCGGCCAGCCGCGCATCTTTGCCTGTTTTTTGCGCCAACTCCAACGCTTTGGCCGATGGCGTGACATCGCGCAGGTTCACAAAACGGCCCTCGGCTTTGGACACAATTTTGGATGTGACCACGAGCGCATCATGCGCCCGCGCGTGGCCGCGCAAGGCATCGGCCAGCATGGCCGCAAGGTCATCGCCCGGTTTGATGATGGGCAGACCGGTGATGGGAAAAAGTTGGAGCGGTTGCATATTGAACAGACCTCACAGGTTTGGCAAACCTGTGAGGTCTAATCGGTTATCCCAGCGTAATGCGCAAGCCAGCGCCCTTGACCTTGTGGCGTTTGTTGATGCCCAGCAGCACCGGCGTAAGACCCTCAACGACCACGGCGTTATCCAGCGGTCCGGTGTCCCAGCCAATCATGCCGCAATCTTTTACCAGCCCCAGCACCACCTGTTTGGCGGCGGTGTCATCGCCGCACACCAGCACATCGCAATCCACTTTTTCATCCAGTTTTTTTAGATGGGTTGCGCTGATATTTTGGAACGCGGCCACCACTTTGGCTGAATCGCCAATTTGGGTTTGCGCTTCCTTGCTGGCGCTGCCACCCTTGGGCACGCTCACCCGCAAAAAATCGGTTGGGTTGATGGGAACTGCGACATCAATCACCACTTTGCCAGCCAGCGCGGGCAATATGCTGGCGATGGTGCCCTCGTGCGCAGAATACGGCACGCTCAGCACGACCACTTCTGCATCCTGTGCGGCAGCCAGGTTATCTGCGCCGGTCACGTTGTTTGCATGTGATGCCGCCGCTTGCAGGGCGGCGTTCAACTCGGTGGCAGAGGCCTGAGCTTTGGCCGCATCACGGGAGCCAATGACTACGTTGTGTCCGGCGTGCGCCCAGCGCATAGCCAAGCCGCCGCCTTCTTTGCCTGTTCCACCAATGACTGCAATTTTCATAGTTTTTTGATTGTAACCCTGCGGGCAATCGTAAATTACAAATTACAACTGGGCAAACCAAAATGCGCGATGATCCGCTCCGCAGCCGCATCCGCATCCAGATGGGTGTTGTCAATTTCCAAACTGTTTGTGTCCGGGATCGCGCCATAACGCTTTCTGCGCGCGGCGGCCTCCAATTGCTCAAGGGTATTCACTTTGCCAAACTTTTTTCTGTCTTGCGCCAACACGCGGCGGCGGCGTTCTTCATCCGAACAAAACAGATGGACATACAAAATTTGCGTGTCATACGGCTTTAACGCAAACCGGATGCGCTCCAGATGCGGCATGAAGTCTGGATACGAAAACGCCCACGTGAAGATGACGCCCTCCACGCCGTATTTGGCGGCGGTCTGGAACACCAGCGCCCGCGCAGAGACCACCAGCTCGGAATGCCCCGGCGAGCCAAACTCAAATACGCTGGTGGCCAGGTCTGCGCTGAGATGATTATGCGAAACGCGGTAGCCGGTGCGCTGCGCCAGCGCCCGCGCCACCGTGAGCTTGCCGCTGGCCTCCGCGCCGTAAATGATGACCAGTTTCATGGGCGCGGGTTATTCGGCCTTCTCCACAAAAAACTGCCAGATCACATGCACGGTGAGCGCCAGCGTCCCCACGCTGAGCAAACCCTCCAGCGCAACTGGTCGCAGGCCAAGCAGGGGCGTGGTCACAAACGAGAGAAGACCCATCACGACGAACAACACCAGCACAAACCCCTCGCCAACCCTTTGCGCAGAGCTGAGATGCCCGCGCATGAGCGCAAATAGCGTCGCCAAAATGCCCAATGCCGCGCCCAGCCCCGATCCCAGCCGCCAAATCTGGCTTTGCGGGTCATCCATGATGGCGATGAGCGAAAGCACCCCCAGCGCCACAAACGAGGCCGAAACCGCGTAGGCGGTAATCAGCCGCCCCGGCGCAGATGTCCACGTTTTGTATTTCATTTGCACCACCACCCACCACAACCCCAGCAACGCAAATGAAATTGCCGCCAACTGCGAGTAAAAAGTCTCCATGTGTGTGCTCCTTTAGAAAAAAGAAAATAAGAAATGGTTTCGCGCAATCTATTTCTTATTTCTTTCTTCCGCCGTCTCATCGCCTGCAACGCGCGAATGGTACACTTATTTGAGTGAAATTAAAAGGCAAGTTGGCCCGCTGGCTGGTCGTGTGGATGGCGCTTCTGGCGTTTTTTTTACCCGGCAAGACCAGTTTTGCCTTTGAAGATGCGGCTGCGGCGCAACCCGGTTTTACCCGCTCTGGCGACACGATCACGCTCACAAATGGCGCAACCCGTTTGCAGGTGGATGTGGTCGGGCCGGATGCGATCCGCATTTCCAGCGCGCCCATTTCGCCCACGTTGGTTCTTGCGCCCGCCCCACCCCCGGCCCCGCCGGGCGGGAAAGGTGAAATTTTGTCCGCGCGGATGGGCGCAACGCTGGCCAGCATCCGCACCCGGGCGATGAGCGTGGAGATTCAACGCAGCCCGCTGGAAGTGCGGGTATACGACGCCAGCCACAAACTTTTGGCGCGGGTCACAGACCTGCCGGGCCAGATCGCTATCCTGCACAGCGAGGCGCAGTTTTACGGCGTGGGCGCCAGCGATGTATGGGGCAGCGTGGAAGACGGCTTGCTGCGACCCGATGGCGGCGCAGTAAAACCACCTCTTCAGGGAAACGCCACCGGCCCGTGGATTTTTTCGGCGCGGCTGGGCGTGCTGGTAGATGCCATGAGCGGGCAATTTGAGGCCGACCCCGGACGCTTGAGTTACAAATTCAACCAGGGCGCCATCCCCGATTTTTTTGTAATGGTGGGCGGGCCAAAGGCATTGATAAACCGCATGACCGCGCTGACTGGCCGCCCGCCCATGCTGCCAAAATGGGCGCTGGGGTTCATCAACAGCCAGTGGGGCATTACCCAAAGCCAACTGGAAGCGATTGTGAAAACCTACCGCGATAAACATATTCCGCTGGATGGGTTTGGGCTGGATTTTGATTACAAGGCATGGGGACAGGATCATTTTGGCGAGTTTCGCTGGAACGAAGAGACCTTTCCAGACGGCGCAAGCGGCGAGCTGGCGCAACGCCTGCGCGAACAAGGCGTGCATTTGCTGGGCATCATGAAGCCGCGCATCATCACACAAAACGCGGATGGCGCGATGACCCAGGCCGCGCAAGAACTGGACGCGCTGGGCTGCTGGTATCCGCGCCATAAAAGTTACGCCGATTATTTTTCCAAATTGCCAGCCCGCGATATTGACTTTAACAAACCAGAATGCCGCGCATGGTTTTGGAAAAACGCGCAGGTGTTTTACAAGTCTGGCATCGCAGGCTGGTGGAACGACGAGGCGGACATCAACGCGGAGACAAAGGATGTCTTTGACCCGGCGCAGGCGCTAAACATGGCGCGGGCGATGTATGAAGGCCAGCGCAGCGCGGGCGATGAGCGCGTGTTCACCCTCAACCGCAGCTTCTTCACCGGGGCGCAGCGCTATGCCTACGCGCTTTGGTCGGGCGATATTGAGTCTAGCGAGGAGAGCATGGCGCGGCAGCCCGCCCGCATGTTGAGCAGCGTGAGCATGGGCGCGGCCTCGTGGTCAATGGACGCGGGCGGGTTTATCAACGACCCGCCCATGAGCAACGAAACGTATGCCCGCTGGATGCAGTTCGCCGCGTTTGTGCCCATCATGCGGGCGCATGGCTACCAGTATGAGGTGCGCCAGCCCTGGGTGTTTGGCCCAGATGCAGAACGCGCCGCGACAGACGCCATCAAACAACGCTACGAATTGATGCCTTATATTTATTCATACGAGCGCCAAAAAAACCAGACCGGGGTTGGGTTGGTTCGCCCAATGTTTTACGAGTTTCCCGATGACCCCGCGCAGGCCAACCAGATTGGCCAGTGGATGTTTGGCGAATACATGCTGGTCTCTCCGGCGATGACCGACCAGCAAACGCATGTGGTCACACTGCCAGAGGGCGTTTGGATGGAAAGTTCTACCCACCAAAAATATGTTGGCCCCGGCCAGGTGCGGGTGGATCGCTTCGCCACATTCATCCGCGAAGGCGCGATCATCCCCAAACAAGCTGCGCAGAATTACACGGGCGAAACTCCGCTTCAACAACTCAATGTGGATGTGTATCCATCGGACAAACTCACCCGCTTTGAGTATTACGATGATGACGGCCACACCTACGCCTACGAAAACGGCGCGTATTTCAAACAGGTTTTTCAAACACGGCGGGATGGAAACACGGTTGTCTTTGACACCGGCGAGGTGGAAGGCAGCTACACGCCCGCGCTCACCAGCTATATCGTTCAACTCAATGAGGTGGCAGATGGCGCGCCGATGGTCAACGGCAAAGCCATCCCCAAAGCCGATTACGAATTTGCGCTGAACCCGATGGACGCGGGATACATGATCATGCCCGGCGCAAACAGAAATGTAATGTGGGTCAAAATCCCCGCCGGAAAACCCATCCACCTTGAGGTGAAGAACGCCAAACCAGGCCAGGCTGCCACGCCGCAAAACGCGCAGGTCAATTTGGCGTTCAACAAACCGGTGATGGCGAGCAGCGCGCAAGACATGCGTTACCCGCCCGCCTATGCGGTGGATGGCAACTCCAACACCCGCTGGAGCAGCGCCATCACCGATGTGGTCACGTTTACGCTTGATCTGGGCCAAACGGTCAACATCTCGCGGGTTGTGCTTAACTGGGAGGCCGCCTACGCCAAAGCCTACACGCTCTCGCTGGCCTCAAATGTGGATGGGCCGTGGAGTGAGTATTACGGCGTGCAGCAAGATTTTCCGCCCAACGGGTTGGTCTCGCTCATCAAAAATGGCGTTGGCCGATTTGTGCGGCTGGTCGCCGCTCAACGCTCTGGCGACTGGGGTTACTCGCTTTACGATTTTGAAGTGTATGGCGCGGCGGCAAAAACCCCGGCGCAAAAGCCATCCACCTGCGCCAGCAACGCGGTGATGGAAAAATGGCCCAACACGCCGGGCAACACGCTGGAAGATTTCGAGAGCATCACCGCCAAAGCGCCATCCAGCAAAACGACGTTGAAAAAACTGGAGCTAACCCCCACCGGCGAGGACAATTACACGGCGCGGGTGCGCGGCGCAATTTGCCCGCCGCGCGATGGGTTTTACACGTTTTGGCTCGCCAGCGATGACGCATCTGAGTTGTGGCTGGGCGGCCAGCGCGAGGCGCGGGTGGGCGCGTGGACAATGCCGCGCGAGTGGCTCAAAGAACCCGGCCAGCGCTCGCGGGTGATGGCGCTCGTGGTGGATCAACCGCTTTATTTTGAGTTGCGTTTTAAGCAGGGGGGCAGCGCCGATCACTTTGAGGTGGCGTGGCAAGGGCCAGATTTGCCCAGACAAATTGTGGCGTTGAAGTAGATGGGCACAATAAATGCCCATCTACTTGGTTATTTGCCGCGTTCCCCGCGCACATAAGGCACGCCCAGCGCGGCGGGCGTGCCAAGGCGCTGGCGCATGGCCGCCCGCGACCCCAGCACCAACACAATGATGGTGAAAGCATACGGGAGCATTTGCAAAAAGAAGCCCCAATACGGGTTGTAAAAAAATGGGTTGGCAATCCCAAAGATGGTTTGCGGGCCTTGCACGTCCAAGATAAAACGCCGCAATGCGCCAAACGCATACGAGCCAAACGCCGCCCGCACGGGATCCCATTGCGCAAAGATGACCAGCCCAACTGCGATCCATCCCAATCCGCCGGTGGTGAGGTCACTAAACCAGCCGGGCG
>Ga0073900_10001126_pt1 | contig 15315 bp, 20 predicted proteins | sample KloWWTmetKNB5Kit_FD_66666 | JGI IMG/M metagenome (GOLD analysis project Ga0073900, IMG submission 66666) | Active sludge microbial communities from Klosterneuburg, Austria, studying microevolution and ecology of nitrifiers - Klosterneuburg... | ecosystem: Engineered > WWTP > Aerobic digester >...
TGTAGGCTAGGTTAGCGTCGATGTCTGGTGTAGCCCAGACTAGCTTAACTTTTGATTGTGTCATTTTGTTCCTTAGGATAAAGTAATTCGACATCTAGGCGGCAATTGCGGCCAGTTCTGCTAAGCCTTTTTCGATAGCATCTTTGCTGGGCACATTGCCTATTTCTAATTGTACACCAAAATTCGGACCCAGGCTGATAGAACTACCTATAGGAACTACCATATCTGCATATGGAGCCACCATGCAAGCGTGCATAGCAGGGAGGAACTCATGCAAGTCATCTATCACCACACTGGCGATGACCTCATCATGAATCGGACCTATGATTTCACAATCAAAGCGTTGCTCAAGTCTCGCTCTGAACATCCGACCTTCTGCGCGCTTAGTCATTTCAGCAGCTGACCCTTGAATCTTCACGTTAACAGACTGGCGCTCTGCCTTGCTGTTCTCATAACGATCACTTGAAGTCAGTGCTGGTTGTAAGTGTCGAACAGCACCAAGCTTAGTCTTTACAAATCCCAGACCTTTGACCTCTGCAATCACTTCTTGCTTCCAAGCTAGAGACCTTGGAAAAGCGTTCTCTTTAGCGTCGATAAATGCTTGAGCCTCTTCTTCAGATATAAGTAATGTCATAGCAACCTTCGGTGCCATTGCGCCAAATTCGGTGGTAAAATTTACCTTCTTGCCGAGAGTTCTACATTCTTTTATAAACTTATGCTGTGGGTCTGCCTTATTATTTAAAGCATACATGAACATCTCATAATTCCAAGTCATCCCAGGGTCTTTACTCTGTGCAATTCCTAAACCGGTGAGAGCGTGCATATCCTTCAAGGAGTCACCTATGAAGCAGTCTAGCATGTTCTGATCACGACTGTAATCTGCAATGATACGCAACTCCTGTGCCTCAAAGTCCATAGACACAATGACTGCATTCTTCTTATGGGGTACGAATACTTCGCGGAACCTAGCAGCCTGGCCCTCTATCTTTGGATGTTTGGGCATCTGTTGGAGATTAGGTGCTGAACTACTAGCACGACGAGTATTTGTTGCACACTGGTTGTGACTACTGTGGATACGGCCAGTCTTCCAGTGGACAAAGTATGGGTAAGGTTTGTAGTATAGCCCCCTACGTGTCTCTACCATTTTCATCAACTGCAAAGATTGGAGTACAGGCTTTGTCTCTGCATCTGCATCCATTGCAAAAGCATAACTAAAAGCTAGTGCATCAGCCTTGGGATTACCTTGTTTAATACCTGCTTTACGCATTACGTCTGTAGGCTTGTTATAGACTCTAACAGGTAATGCCATAGTCTCGTACATCAAACCTTGTAGTTGCTTGGGACTCCCTGTGTTGAATATCGGTTTAGCTGTCCATTTACTACGTACAAAATCCGTCAGACCTCTCCAGTCAGATTTCAGAATAAGGTCAGCCACAATCGCCCCACCCTGTTCCTGCATAGCTGCAGCCAGCCTGTCCAGCTTACGTACTGCAGTATCCAGCTCCTTACCGTAGACAATCTGGAAGGCTTCCTTCAATTGTGCTGGTGTGGACTCTGCACTATAAGTAGGCGCCACAGTGCCAGCCCAACCTTTACCCACCAGATAGGTTTCAAGTACGCTCGAAGCGTCATTGAAGGTTTGGTCGTCAATAGCCTCTAGCTCTTTAGACTTACCTACATCACACTTAGTACCATGTATGAAACTTTGTGTATGCAGATACATAGCATCTATCTCTACAGATAGATAGACCTGCCACGTATGCTCAAGTTCCATGAACAGCTTAAAGAAGTTGTGTAGAGACGCAGTAACAATTGTGTCATCGCAACCATAGTCCTTAACATGAGCACCAGTAAGCTCATTCATCTTGTAAGGTACACCATCAACGGTCGTGACTGTTTTATAGTCTACTTGGTCGTAGTTGAACCATTTCTTAGACAGCTTCTTCAGACCTAAACTATCATTCTCATCTACATAGGAGGCTTCCAGCTTGGTATCAAGACAGTTAGGGAGCAAGCCCTCGTAACCGTTAGCCTTCCAGACTGCATCCCCAGCAGCCCACTCATTGAATAGCACGGCTCCTTCAAAGGAATAATTCTGTATAATTAGCTGTACTCCGGAATCACATAAAGTCTTGATATAGTCCTTTAGCACTTCACTAGGTACGTTTGAAGTATCTTTGTGATCTACCGGAATATAGACTGTATGCTGAAGGTTGTCTCCATACGTCAGAGACATACCTGTCAGCTTGGAACCGATAACGTCTACACCCGCACCGTCCTCCTTACCTTGAGCCTCTAGCCACTCATCAGACTCGTCTGGTGTGGAGGTCTCTATATCAAGGGCTATGTACTCTGACCTGACTAAGCCAGCAAAAGCAGATTTAGTCCAGTCGGCCCATTTGTCAAGAGTAATCAGGTCTGTAGTGCAAGACCACTGATTCAGTCTCTCATCCTTGACCTCTCCTCTAATCAACCCCGGTTGAAACTTCAACGGGTGGTGCAAGGTGTTCACCCACTCTGGGTACATCTTAGCCAGTGCATAAGATGTCAAGAACTGTTCAGCACCGTTGTAGATACGGGCTATCATCTTGTTGTCCATCTCTGGAATCAGTTCGTCAAGACTACCTAACTTAGCCAGACGATCTAGCTCTGCCATACCGTCTACACCGAACTCCTTGAAGAACTCTGTGAAGGCGCTCTCTCCAAATCCCCGAATACCTGTAATACAGTCTGAGGTATCGCCAACAAGGGCCTTGTAGACTGTAACGAACTGCATGGGGAAATCCCCGTACTTGTTCTCACCGACGATACCGTTAATCAGTACTGTGATATTAGCTCCGTACTTATTTACACCATTAAGTACAGTCATATCTCCGTCGTTGGTGGAGATGTACAAGTCCTCTTCGCTGTTGATAGCCAAATAAGCTAGTGTGTCATCGCCCTCGGCCTTGTCTTGTGTAACACAGCAGGCCCCCAGATTACCGAACACTTCTTTCAACTTGTCGGATAGCTTAGAGAACTCGGCATAGGCCTCCAGTGGTCGGTTCCCCCGCTTGGCCTTGTAGGTGTTGGCGATAGCAAGTCGCCTAGACTTGCTATCTATACCCTCAAACACCATAATCATATTTCGTGGAACTAAGCCACAGTTCTTGAGGGTGCTTACCACGGAATTGACAGCATTTTCGTAGCCATAAGCTGCTGTGTTTACAGGTATCAAGCGTCCATTGTGCTCTACCTTACTAGCTTCTACATCTTTACCTGCTAAGAGGCATGTCCAAATCAAACTGGACATATCAAAGGCTATACGTGCCATACTTAATCCTTTAAGTTGAAAAAGCCCTCTTGCGAGGGCTTGGGTTTTACTCTGCGGAGAAGGCCGCTATCCTCTGTTCTAGGATTTCAACATAGTCACCCATGATGTGCCACTGCTTACTCAGTCTACACTGCTCTGCCAAGTCTAAGGACTTGAACATATCCGTAGCAAAAAACAGGCCTAACTTCGTAGTTCTCAAGAATAGCTCATCGTGCTCTTCTACTACTCTTTGCTGATGCGGTTCAAGCATACTACATACCTTTCTCTGTGATGTGAGCAGGGTGGAGGTCTTTGTACTTGGCCTTGATAGCTTTAGCTTTTTCTGAAAGCTTCAGGAAGAACCCTTCAGGCGCCTTGGGTGGCCGGTCATCTTTCAACTTGTCGAAGATCATGGCATCCCGAAGAACTGTGAGACTTGCAATGGCCTTTGTGATGTGGCTCAGACCGGAATCTGGATCATCGTCTTGCCCTTCCCACCAAGCAGTCAGGTGTCGGTGTGTAGCGTCATAGTAGACAGAAGACATAACACCTACTGACCTGTAGTTATGTCGTCCGTACTTACAAGCTCCTTCCAGCATAGCTACGCCTACTTCTGCCATCACTACTGCGGATACTGTAGACATAGGTGGCTTAGATACACCCACAGAGTCTTTAGGATTAGATGCTTTAAGCCCTTCGATGCAGGGGTCAGGTTGACTGATTAGCCTCTCCAAGTAGGGGGCTAGATCAATACCTGTATGGCTGACTACTGTAGGATTAGACCAAGGTTTGTACCAATCTGCAGCCTTGCCTGCAGTTGTGGTGGGGCCTGTAGCTAGACAGCCAGGGACTGCAAGTACCCCGTTCTCGTCGGGTACACTGGGGGTTCTGGATAACATAGCTTCTAAGCTCATTTGTTTGTGCTCCCAAAACCGCCTATGCCTCTAGCAGTGTCGGACAGCTCTTCTACTTCCTGCAAAGCATACTTTGGAAGTTCTACTAGCATGGCCTGTGCCACACGATCCCCATGCTTGATGTTGAAGTCACCTTCTTGGTCCATTCGGAGCTTGACCATTACCTCGCCCCGATAGTCAGAATCAATCACACCCACGCAATTGACAAGGCGCAAGCCCTGCTTGAAGCCATGCCCAGATCGGCTGTAAATCAGCATTACATGGCCCTCTGGCACTTCAAAAGCGATGCCTGTGGTACAGATGATGGTGTCACCTTGAACCAGCGTAGACACGCAGGTCAAGTCCATGCACGCAGCGCCTTCTGTAGCAAACATTGGTGCCACAGCTTCAGGTATAAGTTTCTTATATCGCAAAATCATGATAATAACCTCAACTGTTTAATTGTGTGAAGAATGTCAGGATGCCAGTCAGGTTGCTCTGACATCCAACGGAGGTATTGCTTAGGGATGTCAACAAATAGACGTCCTTTATACATGCCAAAAGGCATCTTAGGTAATACCTTCGGCTTAGATTCTAGCTCTAGAAGTGCAGGTAGCGTCCTTCCAGACTTGTCCAGCAAGACTTTCAACAGTTCCAGTGTAGTGCGACAGTCCCCTAGAGCAGAGTGAGATTTCTGCTCAGACAGCCCCAACTCTTTCTGCAGTGTAGCTAACTTGTGATTAGTCGTGTTGGGTAACCAGCGTCTAGCAAGAGCTAGTGTACAGAGATTACCATTGAAGGTAACATGCTCGGCAATGACACGTTGATCGTAGGAACTGTTATGCCCACACCACACAAAGGGTTGAGGCATCTTGGCACAGATGTCGCCGTTACTAGGAAAGCCCGCAACCTGCTCATTAGTAATACCGTGGATCGCTATGGCCCCTGGGTCCATGACGATCTGCGGATCAGTCAGATGAACTTGCTCGTCTAAGACTTTGAGGTTCTCATCTATAGTTACCCAAGCTATTTCGCATGCACGAACTACAGAACCTAAGCCACTTGTCTCTGTATCAACTACTAGATATGTGTTCATGGTTTGGGAGGAGCCTCCGTAGAGGCTCCTGTTAGGTTAGCCTTGTGGCAGATCGTCAGCGAAGTCGTCAGTAGCACGAGACTTGCCACCCAGAGATTCACCCCGCTCATAGAACAATACATTACCTAGACCGAATGATACGCCCCGCTTACCACTAAAGTCATAGCCGTAAGCGTTGAGACTGACCTTGAAGTAGTCCCCAGAGCCTACTTCAGCAGAGTCGATAATCTCGTTACCATCTCTGTCCAAGATTTGAGGTTTGAACTTAGAGTTCACAGCGATTACCATGTGACCTTTACATTCTTCACCATACTCCTCTCCGTTGGAAACCTTAGGTGCGTCACCATCATGCAAGGTTGTGTCGATCTTAGCAGGACGCTTACCGGGCCATTTAGCCAGGATGGCTACTTCACGAGCAGCTTCCATCTTAGCAAGTGTTGTCAAGTCAGTTTTAGGGATCAGCACTGTCATGCTGTATTTAGGGGTATCCCCTTCCTTAGCATTCTGAGGCAGTTTTGCCTGAAAGAGGGAGAGGTAAGAGCCGCGAACAACACCTGTTACAACTTTGGTAGTAGGTGCGCGATTTGTGGTAGCCATAGATTTTCCTTGAGAGGGTTTAGAGATTGTCGGAGAAGAGAGAGAAGCAGGTGTGGAGTTATCCATAGCTTCAAATTTAGGCGGATTTAATAGGCCCATAGAGTTCCTGTGATACATAGATGACCGCTTTTTCCCGGCCTGCCAGTGTAGAAGATGTCTACACACAAATTCTAGCAGACTTTTGAACATCTGGCAGAATTATTTCGTTAAGAAGGCATAAATACCCTTTCGTTGCATGTCTTCATAGTCAAGAACTAATGTTTCTTGAGCTATATTTTTGGTGCCTGTACCAGTTTTAATGAAGACTGGACAGTTCTTGAGAGATTGGGTAAAGCTCTCAGCATTCATATACAAGGCTAAAGTTCCAATAGCCCTGCAGTGGATACGGTACTTGTTATAAGCTGATCGACCAACTATATTGATAGTAGCTCTTCCTCCTATATTACCTATCTCATAGTCGAAGTACTGTGCCAATTGTGCTGGGTTATGCTCAGGGAATCTGGACATATCCGAGAACATATCCAAGACCTTGATATACTCAGGCATAGAGTTGTCAATAACATTACTCAACTCATTATAGTGTGCCGCTTGCAGGGGGTCAAGCAGTACAGCTATCTCTTCCAACTTGTTCGGGAAGAACAGTTCAAAGTGCTGGCGGAATATCTTTAGCCCAAACTCTGCTACTGCATAGTTATAGCAGACACGCTCATTCATGTTGGCCTTGATCTTCATCAAATCAGCCCCAATCTCATCTATATGGTCTTCTGGCTGTGGCATGTATTTCAACATAGCAGCTTCATACAGAGGGTTGAATTCCTCCTCCAACCTAGCCACTGTATAGTTCTCAACGATTACACCAGCGATGTGAGCACCAAAGATACCCAGCAAATTCTCATCTTTCTTTAATCGTTTCCATGCTGGAAGCGTCCTCTCGGATAGTTTACCAGCTTGGCGCTTCAAGATAATAAGAATACTTCTATGGAGGATAGCTGACTCAGACTCTGCTGCTTCGGCCATGAAACATACAGGTGCTGATAGTTCTATTTGGTTCAGTGCCCTGTAACTGGTAGAGACTCTGTTGCCACCCCCACGAGAGACTGAAGTACCGTTGTAACAAGTCCTAAAAGCGTCCCGTAAACCTTCTAATACCTCAGAGTTCATAGTAGAGGGTTTGTACTCATCTAGCACTACCGGTATCGAGGCACTTGCTCCCATCATCTTGTGGATAGAGAACAAAGAACTCTTGGCTGTGAAGGTCTGACTCTTTTCGACCTTGTAGGAGAAACGCATCAAGGTCTCCATCATCTGCGTCTTACCTGTCCCTGCTGGACCTGCGATGTGCATGAGAGGGAACTGCTTGTGAGCCTCTCTGAATAGCTGTGTAAAGAAGCAGGAGATAGTCCAGCCCAACATATTAGCGATACTAGCAGGCTGTTGACACTCTAACAAACCAGACAAAACCCCAAAGAACTTCTCCGCATTCTCCGGGTGCTCTTGTACGAACTCAGGCCACGATAGGTTATGAATCAGGTCTGTCTTCATAAGAGGCGGGCCATCCTCTGGAGCCAGCTCCATCCTAAGACCTTTGTCTCTCAGAGACTTTGGGATTCTGACTTCGGAAGCATCTGCCCACACCAGAAAGGGTGTACGTGCTTCGATAATCGTGGACATAGGCATACGCACCAGATCAAGTCCCTCTGATGTTGTAGCATAAGCTACCATCCCATTGGTCTTAGTTTCTTTTAGCATATGAGTATAGATGTATCGTGCATGGATGTCTGTCCCTGTAAATGAAGCTCCCTTACTGGCTACAGCCTTATGCAGCCCGCTATTAGTAGTAAACGCTTCTCTCTCTATTTTTAAGTTAGGGAAAGTCCTATTACCTGTGACGAAGGTTGCGCTAATCAGCGCGATGGTGTCCTCGGTCATGTCTAATAGAGTGGCAGCATCCTTGAAGCGTCCATCCATTATATGCCTATCACCTTGCTCCGTAGCTGCGAAGTAATTGTTACCCTTTATGAAGATACCAGTGTTATCTGCTTCAACCTCAGAGTCTTCGGTCTCAGAGAACTCATCACGAGAGGCTGTCAGGCTTGTTAGACCTCCTAGTGAGTACTCGTAGCCTGAACCGTCTTCAAGGTAGTTGTACATTCTCCGTAATTCATGCTCTCGCTTGGAGGGGGTGTTATATCTGTACCCATCTCCATCATGGTCGGTTATCAGTCCTGCACACTTCTCCACAAACTGATCTTCACTGAGTTTGCATTCAAGCGCATACAGTCCCAACTGTATAGCTATCTTGTTGAATCCTGCATCTTCCTTGATGCCTACCCCGTCCATCAATTTCTGTGCTATTGGTGCATGTTGCCGTAACACTGACGCACTAACTGGTTTGGCTCTCGCTTTCTTCAGAACCTTGACATCCTGTAGAGCATTCACATACACCATACTAAGAGCAGGTCTCAGCTTTGGTGTAGCAGGTATCAAGGGCCTAGGTGCTTTGCATAGCTCTTGGTATGTCTCCGGTGTCAGTGTAGCAAGTTCTTCTGCAGTAATCTGAACCTTGTAATTGCCATTCTCTCTGGCGTTGTAACAAGTCCTGAACATCCTGCCTTTACGCGCAGAGTACACAGCAAAGTCAAGGGTATCTACCGCTAAAGTGAACGCCATGTGCTTATAAACCACAGGCAGTCTGTTGATCGGCTCTACCTTGTCCATCAATACTTCTTGTGGTACTAGGATATGAAGTCCCTTCTTACCGCTAAGAAATATCTCTACATCTGTGTCCAGCAATCCATAACCTTGCAACTTAGCCCATAGTGCCTGTGCTCCTTCAATCGCTGGTGCCACATCGTCTGCACTGTCCAGATCGAAGTAGAGAGACCCTTGATACTTAGCATTGTCTACCAAGGCTTTCATGGAGTCCTTGGATAGCAGTGTATCACAGGCTAGAATAGTTATGAATGTGGGACGTATCTCTTCAAAATCTGTATCTGCTCTGCAAGGTGTCCATGCTTCTTCGCCTCCGTGGGTCTGATAGTATTTATATAGGATCATGCCTCACACTCTTTCTTATTTGTTGACCTACTAGGTAGCACCACAAAATTTTCTCCATCTAGTCAGGTGGACCGACTCCGGTGAAAATTGCCGGGTGGCTCGTACCTGACGGTACATAGATAACGGCTCGGAATCGGCCCACCTGACTAGATGGAAAATTAGGAGCCACCAATTGCGCTTTTCACGGCGAGTGCGGATTATAGAGGCTTTCCGAGCAGAGCCGACCTTAAAGTTTCTTTGGTCATCTCGACTTTAGCTATCAAGTCGTCTGCATGGATTAGCCTCTCTAGTGACGCCTCCTGAATAGTCCCCTTAGCTATAGCTATACGCATAGTAGGTGCGACGGTCTGGCCCATCCGAGACAAACGCCCGGTACTCTGTGTCATTAGCATAGGGGATGTGGGTAGTTCAAGATGTAAACTTTCCGAGCATACAAATTGTGGGTTGAGTCCAGCACCTGCACTTTGGTACTGAAACACACCTATTCGGCACTTCGGGTCTTCCATGAACAGTTCAAGATTCTTTGAGGAATCTACTTCACTGTAAGCCCCTACAACATAGTAACCCTTGTCCTTCAGGTATTTCAAAACCCCTCTGCTAGTCATCTTGTAGGTAGTCCAAATTATCAGCTTGCTCTTACTTACGTTTAAGCACTCCGTTTGTTCTATGGTCAAGTCTACTAAGTCATGGCACACTGACCGTTTCTCTAGCTCCCCAGAGAAGTACCCAAAGTTACACACTATTTGTTGGCAAGCATGGTACAGTCTGGTAGCTGTCGTGGCGTCTATTTTAGAGCCGTCATCTAGTAATAGTAGTTGCTCCTCCACTAATCGCTCGTACAGTTTATAGTGGTCAGGGTCTAGCTCATAGACCGTATCAGGGAATATAGGTACAAGCGAGTAACCATGAACCTCCTGTTTTGTACGCTTGATAGACTTGATTGCGAAGTTCTCGGCAAGCTTATCTAACAACTGGTAAGACTTTACAGCACCAAAGAAGTCTCTATCAGCTACGTGCATCTGTTCAAAGTGTGCGTAGCTTCTATAGATTTCAGGGGATCGTAATCTGATGTAAGTGTAGCAATCTAGTGGTGTGGATGTAGGCGTACCTGTCAGCATCTGCATACGTCTGTTCTGAGCAAACGTACCAGACATAGTGTAGAGCTTACTCTTGGGACTCTTTAATGCTTGGCTTTCGTCAACTATTAACTCGGCCTCTTTACCTTTAAGGTCTGCATGCAGCCTCTCGAAGTCTATTCGAAATATAGCATGGCTCATAATTATCCACCGCTTGTCCGTGAGTACCATAGCCTTTCTGACCTTTGGAGTACCCCGATAAACAAGGACGTTGCTGCTAACCTTGTTTAACCAGCGTGTCCACGAAGTTATGAGCACTGGTGGCATAGTCACTACAGTGACCTGTACACCTGACATTAGACTGACTACTGTAGATATGACCGTCTTACCTCCTCCGACTTCGTACCTGTTCAAGCTCTTCTTCCATTGGAGGAACTGCATAACATCCTGCTTCTGTAGGTCAGACAGGCTAAAGCCCGCCTTAGCTTCAAAACCTGTCTGTTCGTTAAACTCTTCGTAGGTCATGTTACTCCTACCCTTAAAGCTCCACCTACAGCAGCTAGAACAATCTCCTTAGTTGTCTTGTGTAACCCAGTATCCTCTGTTATCAATACCTGCATAGCTTTAGGACTTAGTAGTGTAGCCCAATCTCCAATAGGTTCACCTTTGACAAGGGCAGGGGTGCAGGCTTGGTACTTGCAGAACGTAGTAACCAAGCCTAACTGGTCGGCATGTGTCTCCCATTTACCGCGACATTCCCCCCAAGCAAGGTTGAAGGCACCGTAGTCTTTGGCTGCTATCAGGCCTATACCTCTAGGTTTTCCTTCCGTGATTATCACGTACTCCCCGGGATGTTTAGGCGACCAGTGGAACTTAGCTAAGTTCGTGATTAGTGTGCTTACTTTTTCCTGTACAGTTACCATGTTACCTCCTATGTGTCTAGCTGACTACGCCACCGAATGAAACGTCCGTGACGCGGAACATCCTTCTCTCCTATGGGTAGATGCCGAAAAGTTAGCAGTGCCCCAAGGTACTTGTCTTTATTAAGCAACACTTCTCTACGCTGGTCGTGGTTCAACTTGCCCGCTGCGATATTGAACACTTTAGACCCCATCTGCACAGTGAAACCTCCTGCCATACCGTTACCTTCAAGGTTCTCAGCGTGGGTGCTTCGGTCTGTTCTCCCTAATTCATTGGTAAATGTAGGGTTATTGTTAGTCATAGCTTCGTAAATATCGAGTACAATACCATCTGAGTCAAGGAAGGGCTTTAGCTTAATCATGTCTCCACTCTTGGCTGTCGCGCGGCCCTCTTTCAAGAGGGCCGTCGCGTTTCTAAGTATTGCACCTTCATATCCAAGCTCTAGCTGGCTTGTGTAGAAGCCATCTAGTTCGTCCTTGTGGTTTATGATTGTCTGCGGCAGTACAACAATATGGTCTGGCAGGTTCAAGGATAACAGTTTGGCGTATCTATCCTTGTATGTAAGCTCCTTGTCCAGTACGTCGAAAGCATAGAAGCGAATGTCTGAGATATGACGCTCTTCAGTCATCACCGCTGAGTATGTCTTATGGTAGCAATCTACAGCCGTGGGTTCGCCACAGATAAACTCACCATCAAGTCCCTGAGTAGCCGACATCAATTCCCTTAACTTCACGTTAGGTACAGGTTTAAGGGAGCGAGTTAGGCATGTACCATATTGTGTAAGTCCTCGGATACCGTCTAGCTTAGAACTAGCATATTTAGGGTATGTAAGAGGGTATTTAGGGTCAATCTCAGATGCTAAATTAGGTTTCATTCTCAATCCTTCAAAAGTGGTTTAACCTTCTCAAGCCAGTACTGTCTGGCCTTACTGCCTTCCGGGTAGGTCTTGTCGAATATGCCTATAAGTGTATGACGTTTCTCCAAACGGTCGAGCATGCTAAGGTGGTTTTGTAACTCTGCTTCTTCCTCCAACACCTTGTCATAGGTTGAGGTGTCTAGCTTCTGTACGATCCACTTGTACTCGAAAGTGGCTGCATAGTCTATCTTTGGTGCGGTATGCACATTAACCACTTCAACTACTTGAAAGATGTCTCTTGCAAATACTACTACCTTATCGCCTCTAGTCAAGGTCAGTCGGGTCTTATACGTGTATAGCTTGCCAGGGTTCTCGAACCGGACATCCACCGTAGTGTAAATGCCTTGGAGTAACGAGATTATGGGATTATAGCTCATAGAGGTTCCTTAGTTATATCAATAGCATGTACATCATGCACATGCTGCCAAAGTCCTGCCTCTTTCGGACGACTCTCACAGTAAGGGCACTGCACACGCTTGTATACAGGCTTCGTCTGTGCCTTTCTTAACGGGTCGTTATACCCTCCAATATCGAACCCATGTTGATTCTTTATCTCTTGACGCATAGCGTCATGTGCGTGGCGTCCCACTCAGACTCTCCCCGCAAAGGCGTTAACCTTACAAGACCTTGTTACTTGTAGCCAATCTTCCATCTGACCTCCAGTAGCATTACGGAACAACTCTTCATACAGATCAATCATTGGTGGCACATCTCGTAAGGTTGCATGGTCTACACCCCAGACTCTGTGTTTAACATACCTGTCGGCCACCGTTTTCAAGGTGTTAGCTGCCGCTTCCGCAGTTTCCAGCACCAAGGCATCCATACCCTGTGCGGCCAGTACACAGATTCCAGAGGCGTCGGCCAACGTACACACATCTTCCGCGCTGGCTGCGCCTGTTTTGAGGCGTTCCCATGCCGCCATAACAGGGAGGGAACACTTTATTTGGTCAGCTTCACTGAAGCCTGTAGTGCGTCCGACAGTCTTCCACAGGGTCTGTGGGTCTGCTTGATACTGACGCTTAAACTGACTTGCTCGTCTATGTACAGTCTTCATGTTGACTCCTCAATGTTGGGTAACATCCTCCGATCCAGCAGGTTCGTATACCGGAAGTGTTCTCAAGAACTTGAGCCTTTCTGGCTCTCTCTCTGCCTTAGCCTCTTCACAGGCTATACAGTTACGGTGTCTTCTACCATTAGGGTATCTGTGGTAATCCTTCGAAACTTTAAGTTTTCCACAGTTGTCACACTTAGCAGGTAATGACTTCACTACTTTAAGCATAAAGCGCGGCAGTCTTGTGCGGCACCAAGGTGTTAGCGAACAAGGAGGGTAGTGCTAAGAAGTCGTAAGCACCTTTACGCAAACAGGTATCTCTAAGCTCTGCACCGTCATAGCTACCTTTAGCTACCTCATAACTTCTCTTAGCTGCTACAGCTCCAACACGTCTTGGTAGGTTGTCGGAATCTAATCGTTGTTTGGTGTCCGCTCCTAGACTGGTGATGTCCCAGATTCCATCTGCATAAGTTACATGCCCATCCAAGGCCATGATAGATGTGATGTCCGTAACGAACTCAGTCAAGGTCATCACACCCTTGACGCCAGACGATAAACCTCTGAAAAGATCTGCTGAAGTTCTAGGTTGAATGAATGTAAGTTTCAACACCTCGTGCTGCATAGAGTTATTCTTAATTTGTGCCATTTGTACCTTCTTTCTTTGTTGTTGGAAGCGGCGCCCAGCCTACCCAAAAATCGTCTTTAGGGCTGTACTGCCCATAGACAGCTACTCCACCCATACCCTTCAACTGTACTTTTACCCCTAGTGGGCAGGTGTCCATGCTACGCCAGTGGTAGTCCCTGTCAACGGCTGTTGACCTTGTAGAATCAAGGTTTAGTGTCATTGATTGTGACCTCTAATTCATAGCCCTTTAGTTTAGCATGGCATCTTGCTAGTTTGTCTGACAAACTCTGCACCTGCAGTGCCTGCTCTTCAAACGGTTTGCCTGTGGCCTTCATTGCCATCAACAGTAGATTGCACATAAGCCCTACCTCCTCCACAGTAAGTTCTATGGTCTGTAAACTCATTGTTTAGCTCCTTTCAAGGGCTTGGTTGATTCAGGCTTAGTGGTAGTCTCTCGACCGTCTGCTAGGCCCTCGTTGTAGCCTTGGTTGTACGCCTTGGTATAACCTACGCTATAGGATACTGATATAAGTATGTAACCACACAGGAGTAAGGCAAGACAGGTCCCACTAACTATCAACAGGGTTGATAGTATTCCTAGAGGCTCTTGCGGCTTCTCTGAGCACAGCACGCCTCGGGTTAAACGGATTTCTTCCATCATAACTCCCTCCCTAGCAGTATACGTCTAGCCACTTCGTAAGCATTATGAGACTCACAGAGGTAGGCAAGGTTAGTCTCACAGGGTTGATCTACTTGTAATTGTCTGTTGAACCTGTATCTATGAGCGAGCATTGCCACTATACTGCGTGCCGCAGTGTTATGACTAAGACCTTGGGTATACACATTAGTTAGGTCGCCTATGTCATACACCTCGTTTTCATGTAAATCAAGGTCTACGATCGTAGTAGCATACGGTACGGTAAATGTTCTCATACCACTTCCAATACATGGAACACAAGGTCTCCACCTTTAAGCTGATAAGTTCCTATGTAGTTATGGGCTAGGTCATCAATAGGATGCCCAGTACCTCGCGTTATAAACTCTCTAGTAACTAGAGGTTGTTCGGTATCCACCAAGGCCCACAGGCACGGCTCTCCATGTTGGACTTGTAACGCAAGGATGGCAGCACTACCGGGCATAAGAATTTTTTGGGAATCCTTCAATTCTAACGCAAATTTGTGAATAGTCTTCACTTTAACACTCCTTTAAGACGACAAAAAGCCCTCCGAAGAGGGCTTTTTGTCAGGTTGGCAGAAGTTATTCTGCAGCAGCTACTGGGGCTTCAGCAATCTTCCACACGCCGATACGATCAGTGCCATCTTCAGCTTTGAAAGAACGCACAGAGTACTTAGACCGGTCACCAGTACGAGCACGATAGGCGACCAATGCAGATGTCATCTTGCTTTGGGCTTTCTTAACGTCGATGACTTCGGATTCCACCATCGCGGGGCCACCAACTACCAGTTCATTGAACTTGTACTTGGAAGACACGGTACGGCTGGTTTTAGGGATGGCAACATTAACGAGTTCGAGGGACATGATTTTTTCCTAATTAGGTTTGGTTGGTGAGAGCTTGAATTATACACAGAAAACTTGGTTGTGGAGATTTTATTTAATTTTTATTCACGATAGTTCCTCCTTTAAAGGTGACCCGTTCAAGGTCGTAGGTGTAAACGTAGGTGGCTGGAGCGTGCCGTTCTGTAGGAGCTTCTCATCCCTCTTGATAGACTCCAAGTGGAACTGCGCCATCAGGCTGTTGTAATGGGCGTTTGACAGGGCTTGCCGGTACTG
>Ga0073900_10001128_pt1 | contig 15306 bp, 16 predicted proteins | sample KloWWTmetKNB5Kit_FD_66666 | JGI IMG/M metagenome (GOLD analysis project Ga0073900, IMG submission 66666) | Active sludge microbial communities from Klosterneuburg, Austria, studying microevolution and ecology of nitrifiers - Klosterneuburg... | ecosystem: Engineered > WWTP > Aerobic digester >...
AAAATCTTAGAAGGATATGTCGCGACTTACGATGCGAAAGTTATTGAGGACTTAAAAAAAGAAGGCGCTGTGATAATCGGCCGAACAAACATGGATGAATTCGCCATGGGTTCTTCGACAGAAACTTCAGCTTTCGGCGTGACTAAAAACCCAGTAAACACAGAAACTGTCGCCGGTGGTTCATCGGGTGGTTCTGCGGCTGCTGTGGCGATGGACGGAGCACTTTTCTCTCTTGGTTCTGATACTGGCGGTTCGATAAGGCAACCAGCAGGTTTCTGTGGAATAGTCGGATTGAAACCAACATACGGCACAATCTCTCGAAGCGGACTTATGGCGATGGGATCTTCACTTGATATTATCGGTCCGTTTACGAAAACCGTCGAAGACTCAGAAATAGTTTTTAAAGCTTTAGGAAATGAAGACGTGAAAGACAGTACTTCTATTTTAATGAAAGATAGAATTTGTCAGAAAATAGAAGTGAAGAAAATTGGTGTGCCAAGAAGTTTCTTAAAAGGTGACGGAATAAACAAAGAGACACTAGAGAACTTTGAAAAAAGTTTAGACAAACTTCGCTCTCTAGGATATGAAATCGTGGATATAGAAATCCCTTTGATGGAATATTCTTTGGCTGTTTATTATGTTTTGATGCCGGCAGAAGTTTCGACAAACCTTTCTCGTTTTGATGGAATCCGTTTCGGTTTATCTGTGGCAGGGGAAAGCGTTGCTGATTCTTATAAAAAAACAAAAGAGGCTGGATTTGGAAAAGAAGCTAAAAGAAGAATTTTACTTGGAACTTATGTTCTATCTCACGGATACTATGATGCTTACTACAACAAAGCTGTAAAACTTCGACATAAGATAACAGAAGAAATGAATAAAGTTTTTGAAAATGTTGATTTGATAGTCACACCGACGACGCCCTCTCCGGCTTTTAAACCGGGTGCGAAATCAAGTCCGCTTGAAATGTATCTATCTGACGTCTTCACTGTGCCAGCCAACATAACAGGTGTGCCAGCGATATCTATTCCAGCTGGATTTGACTCAGAAGGACTTCCGCTCGACCTTCAATTTATGGCTCCGCACTTTGGGGAAAAACTACTTTTTGAAGTTGGGAAGAAATTTGAGGTAAAATAGAGTTACTTGTCCCGTTTGAGATTTTTAATCTTAAATAGGTGGTATAAATTAAAATGAGTTTGGTAAATTATAAACTTTAAAAATGATACGCAAATCTTTGATTTGCAATCTTCAATCGGGATGCAATCTTTAAACATCGAATATATTTTTCTAAAGATTTATCAGCTAATCACTGGAGGTTTTTCTGGTGGTGGCGGATTTTTGAAAACAATAGATAGTGTTATCACCTTCATTCTTTCTATCGTGGCTTTGTTTTTTATTACTGTTATTTTATATGTTCTTGTTCGAAAATATGAAATGCGAGAAAAAAAAGCTGTTAAATTAAGTCGCCCTCTAACTTCAAATATTGAGGTCTATAAGAAAAACGAAAGATGGCAAACTGTTCTAGATCATGTTCACTCTGACAATCCTTCTGATTGGCGACTTGCTATTATTGAAGCTGATAATATTTTAGATGAGATGGTCACAAAGATAGGGTATAAAGGGGATAATTTGGGAGATAAATTAAAATCTGTTGAACCTTCAGATTTTAATACTTTGCAAGAAGCTTGGGAGGCTCACAAGATAAGAAATAAGATTGCTCATGAGGGGCTCAGTTTCCGGATTGATCATAGGGAAGCGAAGAGGGTTATCGCTCAGTTTGAGAAAGTTTTCAAAGAGTTTGAGTTTATTTAAATCAAATATCAAAAGACCGCCAGCGAAGCTGGCGGTCTTTTGATATTTGTTGCGGGGGCCCGACTCGAACGGACGCCTTCAGGTTATGAGCCTGATGAGCTACCACTGCTCTACCCCGCGATATATTCTTTAACTTTTAGTATTTTTTACCTTGAAACATAACTTAGGTTATTCGCACTATAGTCTCCTTTTGGGAGCTACCACTGCTCTACCCCGCGATATTGTTAAAATCCTTTATCGCGATGTTATTTCTACTATCTTTTGTGGCTTTTGGACAGTTATTTAATTCTACATATTTTTATGATTTTTGCAATGTTTTGTTTATTAATTATTTTTCTTCTTGAAAAAATACAGAATCTGTGTTAATTTTAGTCCATTGTCGGGGTAGCTCAGATGGTTAGAGCGCAGCACTCATAACGCTGAGGTCGTGGGTTCGACTCCCACTCTCGACACCAGGTGAAGAGGGACGAATTAAGATATTGGCTTGTGCTATCTTTTATGATAGACTTGCCTCGTTGCGGACGTAGCTCAACTGGTTAGAGCACCCGCCTGTAGACGTGCAGCTTTCCGTTCGAAAGTCGGATTGAAACTCCCCTGGATATCGGTGAAGGCTAAATCTTGATTTATCAAGACATGCGAACACCGAGGGAACCCATAACACAAAAACAAATAGTTATGGGGCGCCGTAGAGACTAGATACCGGGGTACCTAAGAACTTTAAGTTTATTGGTAAAGATATAGTCCACCCCCATATGAAAATATGGGACATAGTGCACGTGGGAGGTTGCGGGTTCAAGTCCCGTCGTTCGCGCAAATACAAAAAACACGGATTAATCCGTGTTTTTTGTATTTTAAATCGCATATTAATTAGAATTTTATTTAGTGGTAAACTATTCAAATGAAATCAACAATACTAATTATTGCTCATAATGAGGAAGAATATATCGATCAATGTTTGCAGTCGGTAATCAGTCAATCTCAAAAGCCAGAAGAAATAATCCTTATAGCTCATAATTGCACAGATCAAACTGCTAAAATAGCTAAAAAATATTTACAAGTAAAAGTTTTAGAATATAATGGTCCGTCTGGCGCTGTGTTCTCTAGAGAATATGGGTTAAATATTTCAAAAGGAGAAATAATAGTTTGTACTGATGGAGACACTGTGGTTAGCCATAATTGGTTTGAGTCTCTTTATAATATTTTAGAAAACGATACAACAATATCAGGAGTGGGGAGTGCCGTATATGTTAAAAATAATTTTCTTATAAATTTATTTAATCTAAAGTATTTTTATTTTGATAGAATTTTTGGTTTTCTAAAACCCGTAAACAAATTTTGTTTTTTTGGAGCAAGCTTTGCTTTACGTAAAAGTGATTATATTAAAATCGGAAAACTTGAAAAGCTTATTAAAAATAAAAATAGTATAGGTCTTGAAGCCTGGCCTGACGACTTCTGGCTATCATTAAAACTTCAAAGTATTGGAAGAGTGGTTTTTGATAAAAAAAGTTCTGTGGTAACGTACGCCAAAGAAAAAGGTTTAAGACAAAGTGTGGCTAGGTTATTTAGAAATATGAGAGATAGTAAAAGATTGTCAAAATATTTTAATAATATAAACTAAATCAAACTCGTCTTGCCGTTGTAGTCTTGTCCCGTATTAAGCTTTGCTTTAATATGGGATCAGTTGGTCCCATTAGAGCCGACATAGCTCAGGTAGTAGAGCATTTCCATGGTAAGGAAAAGGTCGCCAGTGCAAGTCTGGCTGTTGGCTCTAACGGGATGAATATCGCGCGTCCATGGTAAGGACGAGGTCTCGGTTTCGATTCAAGGCTGTGGCTTAGGTATTTACTTCTGTGTATTTTTTATGTAGATTAAAATAAAACACACAAAGCAATGAAAAAGCAAAAGACGGTGATGGGTGCAGTTTCCATGCTTTTGGGTAAAATCGACCAAGGTTTGGTTAATGAAAACAAGCTTGGTTATATCGCTGATGTGATATTGGCACTTTCAGAGAATCCTGATGCTGTTACGGTTAACCCAAGCCTTCTTGACGAGGTTTGGAGAATAATCGACTGGTATTTGAAGGTTGATAAAGGTGGTTTTCTTCTGGTCCTTCTAAATTCAGACTATTGGAAAAAGAAAGACCAAATACGTATGAAAATTGCCGAGATGGGGGTAGATTCTAAAAGGATAAGGTTGATGCAGCCTGCATTGAATACGGGCAAGGTGATAGACATCATCTCTTCGCGAGATTGTCGGATGGTCTTGTATTCTAAGGGATGCCCAAAGATGGTTGTGGGCGAGCTTGGCGACAAGCCTTCATCAGAGTTTGTTAATCTAAGTCTGCTCAAGAATAGTTTAGAGGTCTTGAGTGGTAAGGTTAAGTAGCGGAGAGGTTTGTTGTGGTTTTCGAAAGCCCCGCCGTCAGGCGGGGCTTTTTTCTTTTTAAAATTCTGGTAAAGTATATAGGTAATGGATAATAAATGAGCTAAGAATAAGATTGAAGAATTGGAAAATCAAATGAGTTTTCCAGATTTTTGGTCGGATAAAGTCAGGGCTCAATCAATAATAAAAGAAATCCAAGAACTCAAAGACAAATTAGAAGGTCTAGCTAAATACGATAAAAAATCAGCGGTGCTAAATATTTTCGCCGGCGCTGGTGGAGACGACGCTGAAGATTTTGTTAGAATACTTTACGAAATGTATTCAAGATTTTTTGAAAACAATAATTTCTCTCAGAAAATAATAAATGAAAACAAATCAGACAGTGGGGGTTATAGAAATATCTCTCTAGAAGTAAAAGGTAAAAATGTTTATGGTTTGCTTAAAAAAGAATCAGGAGTTCACAGACTCGTGCGTATTTCTCCTTTTAATTCAAATGCCAAACGTCACACATCTTTTGCCATGGTCGAATTCCTTCCGTTGATAGAAAAGAGCGACGAATTTGTTTTACCGAAAGATGACCTCGAAGTTTCTTTTGCGAGAAGCTCTGGTCCTGGAGGACAAAATGTAAACAAACGAGATACTGCAGTCAGATTAACTCACATACCAACCGGTGTTTCTGTTCACGTTGAATCCGAAAGAAGTCAGGAAGCAAACAGAGAAAAAGCTGAAAGTATGATAAAGGGGAAAATAGTTAAAATTTTAGAAGAGCAGAAAAAGGAAACTATTGGGGAACTTTCAATATCTAAAACCACTGAAAATGAATGGGGAAGTCAAATACGTTCCTATGTTTTTCACCCTTACCAAATGATAAAAGACCATAGAACTAACGTAGAAATAAGAGATTTGGACAAGGTTTTGAAATCTGGCGAAATCGACGACTTTTTAACAGCCGAAAAATCACTATAAAATTTCTGTGGATTAGAAAAATTTGCTATACTCTATACTATGATACGTTTTGAAAATGTAACAAAAATTTACCCAAATGCCGGCGAAGCTTCTGTTGAAGATTTAAACTTTGAAATAAAGTCTGGAGATTTTGTCTCTATTGTTGGACACTCTGGAGCTGGAAAAACAACAATAGTAAAACTTTTACTAGGAGAAGAACGCCCTACAAAAGGTGATATTTTTTTTGAGGAGATAGAAGTAAACAAATTAAAATCTAAAAAATTAACAAATCTAAGAAGAAGAATAGGAACGGTTTTCCAAGACTTTCGACTTTTACCAAGCAAAACAGCTTATGAAAATATTGCATTCGCAATGGAGTCAGCAGGGAAAACAGACGAAGAGATAGAGTCAGATGTTCCCCATGTTTTAGACCTTGTTGATTTAGGTTCAAAAGCATTTCACTTTCCACACCAACTTTCAGGCGGAGAAAAACAAAGACTGTCTATCGCAAGAGCTATTATAAACAACCCAGAAGTTGTTATTGCCGACGAACCAACAGGAAACCTCGACCCAGTAAATACTTACGAGGTTGTTCATATTTTAAAAAAGATTAACAGTTTAGGAACAACAGTTATTTTAACAACTCACAACAAAGGAGTTGTAGACGCTATCCATAAAAGAGTTATAACTCTAGAAGATGGTAAAATCGTTCGCGATGATGAAAAAGGAAAATATATAATTTAATTTAAAAAGATTATGCGTGTAATAGATATAAAAAGAATAGTCAGAGGAGGATTTCTAAATTTTGTTCGAAATGGTTTCGTTTCTCTTTCTTCTGTTCTCGTTATGACAATAACACTTTCTGTTGTAACTCTAATTATTTTATCTCAAGCGGTTTTGAACTTTTCTTTAGGTCAGCTTAAAGAAAAAGTGGATGTTACAGTTTTCTTCACGATCGGCGCTTCAGAATCAGAAATTTTAAATATTCAAACACAACTAGAACAGTTGCCAGAAGTGGCTAACGTAGAATACATATCTTCAAACCAAGCATTAGAGAACTTTAAAGAAAGACACTCAACAGACTATTTAACTCTACAAGCACTAGAAGAGCTAGATGAAAACCCGCTCGGAGCAACATTGAACATCGAAGCGATAGAAGCTTCAGAATATGAAGGTATCGCAGGTTTCTTGGAATCAGGTGACGCTTTGGCAAGTAATCAAAAAGTAATAATAGACAAAGTAAACTATTTCCAGAACAAATTAGTTATCGATAGACTAATCGCGATAACAGAGGGCGCGAAAAGACTCGGTCTTGGCATAACTTTTGTTTTGATTCTTATTTCTGTGATTATTACGTTTAACACGCTTAGATTGAATATCTATATCGCAAGAGAAGAAATCGGCGTTATGCGCGTTGTGGGAGCTGAAAACCACTATATTCGAGGTCCATTTATGGTTGAAGGAATGATATACGGACTTGTCTCCGCGTTCATAACGATGCTTATTTTCTACCCAATCTCTTTGTGGCTCGGAGCAAATATGACAGATTTTCTAGGAATAAACTTAAACACATACTACTTTGCAAACTTCTTCCAACTCTTTGCAATAACAGCAGTCTTTGGAATATTACTCGGAATAATTTCAAGTTTCTTAGCAACACGCGCATATCTTAAAAAATAAAGATGGTTGAAAAAAGATCCAAAACAAAATATATATTCGTAGTCGGCGGAGTTATGTCTGGTGTGGGTAAAGGAGTCACGACAGCTTCAATAGGTACAATTCTAAAAAGTAAGGGCTTCCGGGTCAGCTTGATAAAAGCAGACCCTTATTTAAATGTTGATGCGGGGACAATGAATCCAACAGAGCACGGAGAAGTTTTCGTGATGGATTCAGGACTGGAAACTGATCAAGATATGGGAAACTACGAACGTTTCTTAAACCAAACTCTTCCGAAAGAAAACTATATGACGAACGGAATGGTTTTTAAATATGTTATCGACAAAGAAAGAGCTCTAGGATACAAAGGTAAATGCGTCGAACCAACTTTTCATATTACAGAAGAAATAATCCGTCGAATAAATGAGTCAGTAAAAAAGACAGACGCGGAGATAGTCGTGGTGGAAATCGGCGGAACTGTGGGTGAATATCAAAACGCTATTTTCTTAGAAGCTGCACGCCAACTCAAAAACAAAAATCCAAAAGACGTGATGTTTGTTATGGTTTCTTATTTACCTATGCCTGTTTCTATCGGTGAAATGAAAACAAAACCAACTCAAAACGCTGTTATCCAAATGAACTCATATGGAGTTTCTCCAAATATTATTGTTGCGCGCGCAGATATGCCTGTGGACAAAAAGCGCAAAGAAAAAATAGCCAGTATGACAGGACTTAGTTCTTCTGAAGATGTGATAGCCGCGCCAAACGTAAAAAGTATTTACGACGTTCCGGTCAATTTTGAAAACGACGGAATCGGACTTCGTATTTTGAGTCACTTTGGTTTGAAACCAAAAATGAAAGACTTGAAAGAGTGGCGGAAAATGGTTGGAAAAATGAAGAAGATAAAAAAAGAAGTAAACATTGCTGTTGTCGGTAAATATTTCGACACAGGAGATTTTGTTCTCTCAGACGCTTATATTTCTGTTATTGAAGCTTTGAAGATTTCTGGAATTCACGAAGGTGTAAAAACAAACCTGCATTGGCTTGATGCGAAAAAGTTCGAAAGTGGAGGCAAAAGAGAGTTGGCGAAACTTGGCAAATACGACGGGATTTTGGTCCCGGGTGGATTTGGCGAGACTGGAATAGAAGGGAAGATAAAAGTTATCGAATACGCGAGAGTAAACAAAATCCCTTATTTTGGACTTTGCTACGGTATGCAACTTATGGTTGTAGAATACGCGAGAAACGTATTAGGGATAAAAGATGCCAACACTGTCGAGATTGATCCGAAGACTTCAAACCCCGTGATAGATATAATGCCAGACCAAAAGAAAAAGCTCGAAATAAAAGACTTTGGAGCTTCTATGCGACTTGGAACTTACGAAGCAATAATCAAAAAGGGAACTGTGGCTTTCGACGCTTATAAGAAAGCGAAAGTTTTAGAACGTCATCGACATAGGTACGAAGTAAATCCAGAATACGTAGAGGCTATAGAAAAAGCCGGACTCGTTTTCTCTGGAACTTCTCCGAGTGGAGTTTTGATGGAGATTGCGGAACTTCCAAGGAAAGATCATCCGTTCTTTTTAGGAACACAATTCCATCCAGAATTCCTGGCTCGACCTCTAGACCCACATCCACTTTTTAGTGAATTTGTGAAGGTTTGTTTAAAAGGGAAATAGCATGTTAGATAAAATGCAAAAACGTCCATACTCCTTAGAAGATCCAAGTGATTATTGGTCTAATAAATTTAACGAAGTTAAAAAGATATTAGAGTCTGTTTTTGGCGATAAGGCTCTTGCCATAGAGCACGTAGGAAGTACTTCTCTTGGAATAAAGGCAAAACCACTTTTAGATATTTTGCTTATCGTAAAAGACATGAAAGATATCTTTGACGAAAAAGAAAAAATGAAAGAATTTGGATATTTTTGGGAAGATGATTATATAGAACCAAATACTACTTTTATTTATAAATTACAAGACGATAAAAAGGTAGAAAATATACATGTCTGTCCAAAGGGGCACTTTAAAATAGATCAATTTTTATTTATTAGGGGCTATTTTTTAGCACATCCAGAAAAAGTTAAAGAATATGAAGATTTAAAAGTTAAACTGAATAAAGATTTTCCCGATGATTATCCTTCATATCGCGAAGGTAAAGATCAGTTCTTGAAAGATGTTCAAAAATTAGCAGAAGAATGGAATAAGAATAAATAATATGGGAAATTTAGAAGATGGATTTATAAAAAGAAATACAAACGAAATAAAAAACTCAGTTGAAGAAATAGATTTAAATATAAAAGAAGGAATGGATCACATAAAAGAAATGGTAGATATGATTTAGATGAATGAGTCTCTTATTGATCACATACAAAACGAAAAACAGATACTTGATTTACAAGGAGAGATTATAGGGGTAAGAGATGCTGCGAAGTATTCCGATAAAGACACGCAAGAGATAAAAGATAAGATTAATGACTACAAGGATCAAGTAAGAGAGTGTTACAAGTTAGTAGATACTTTGATTTTGCAAAAGATTCAATTAGGCGTAATTAATGATGAGTTTACTAAAATACAAAAAGAGTTAAATGAATTAATTTTAAGAATTGATCCATCTCAGCTAAACTAAAAATCCGCGTGAGCGGATTTTTAGTTTGGTTTATTATTTAATTTCTATTCATCTCTCATCGGAGCGTTTTTCACTATCTCTAGAATCTCATCTTCATCGTCTGTTATCGTGTATAGATTTAAGTCTTCAGGTGAGATAGTTCCAAATTCCTTCAGCAAAGTTTCTTTTATAACCTTATCGAGCGGTTCCCAGAACTTTCTACCGACTAAGATTATCGGCACTTTAGAAATTTTCCCAGTTTGTACTAGAGTTAATATTTCAAAAAGTTCATCCAGTGTCCCAAATCCACCAGGGAAGTACAAGTAAGCTTCAGCAGAATAAGCCATCAATACTTTTCTTGTAAAGAAGAAATAAAAAGGAATTTCCTCTGTGAGGTATTTGTTGCTGTTTTGCTCCATTGGAAGCTTGATGGTTAAACCTAAAGAAGGTTTTCCCATCTCATATGCGCCCCTGTTTCCAGCTTCCATTATTCCTGGTCCACCTCCTGTAACTATAGAGTATCCGAGCTCACCTGATATTCTTCTAGAAAGTCTTAATGCTCTTTGATAATCTTCATGATCTTCTTTAAGACGAGCAGAACCCCAAAAGGTCGCAGACTTTCCGTGGTCTTTGTGGGCTTTGATAAGTTCGAAACCTTGTCGAAATTCTTCGTTCACAACACAGATTCGAGTTTCTGTTTCGTCGCCGTTGGTTACATATACGCAACCACTTTTTATTTCATCTATTGAAAGACGCTTTGGTCTTAATGGTTTTCCTTCTGTCATATTTTTATATTATAAACTATTTTGAGAAAAAGTCTGAATTCTGGTATAACTTAGGTGTGCGAAAGCATCGATCTTTACCAGATCGTCTAATGGTAGGACAACGGTTTCTGGTACCGTTTATCATGGTTCGAGTCCATGTCTGGTAGCAAATTTCTTAACTTGGTTTTTCTTACTATTAACTGTTAAAATATATACATGGAAGGAAAAACACATTACGAAAGAGTTGTTGGTGGAAATGAGGAAGAAAGGAAGGCTGCCTCGAAAGAACTTCAAAATCTTTTCAATGAAAAAAGGGAAGATTTTTCTAAGTACGAAATAAAAAAAACCCCTGAAGATTTAAAAATTATAGAGATTGTAGAAACTGCCGTTGATGACATGGTTCTTGGATACGGTGGAGTTATAAAAGATTTGCCACTCGACCATATTCACATACTTAAACCTGGAGATGTTTCAGATATTACAAAAGGTAGACATCTTGGGGGAATTCATTTTCCACTGTCTCTTAATGTTGGAGTAGAAAAAGATGAATCTAAATTGCTTTTTGCAAGCACTTTGGCACACGAGCTTTTTCATTTAAAATCTTATAAATCTGCCCGTGTTAGTAAATCCGGAGAAGGTGCTCTTCTTTACCGTAGCGGACTATCAATGATTGATAAAAAAGATATTTCTAAAAACCCTGGAGAAGAAAAAGAATATTTTGGGGTTATAGAAGAGGCGATAGTTACTGAGTGCGCTAGAAAAGTTTTAGATAAAATAAGCGGTGAAGAAATTTTTAAAAATGAATCAGAGCCTTTTGAAAAATTTAAAGATTTGGTTAGAGGTTATTATTTGAGAATAGGTATGCCAGAGGACAATATAAGATATTTTGAAGAAAATTTTAAGTACACAGCTAATCCAGGTAAATTAATTCAAGATGTACTTTTAAATTCAAGCGATATTAAAAAACAACAAACTTATGCCGCAGGAATGTTTGAATATTTATATAAAAATGAAAAAGTTGAAGTAACAGAAAGATATAATGAAAGAAGAAAAATGTATAAATTTTTTGATAAGATAATTGTGTCCTCTAACGGAGAGTTTAAAAATCGTGATGAAATTTTTGACATGTTTGCGAAGGCTAATTTTTCAGGAAACTACATACCGCTTGCTAGAAAAGTCGAGGAAATGTTCGGAGAAGGTTCATTTAGGAAATTGGCGGAAGAATTTAGCCAAATGAACAAAGAGGATTTTAATTAAGTTATCCAACCTCAAATTCGCTTTTAAAAATTTTTGTTTTATAATGTAAAACATATGGATACATTAGTTCAGGCAAATATTTTTTTCTTCATTTCTTCGATTTCAGTTATAGCTGTTTCTTTTGTTGTTATCTTGTTGGTTTTAAAACTTCGAAAACTAGTTGGCTCACTTCACGTTCTTGTGGATAAACTAAAAAACACAGGTGACTATGTCAGCGATGAAGCAAAAGAACTCGTTGAAGATATCAAACAAAGCCCTATTTTCCGCCTTATTTTCCCAAGAAGAAAAAGAAGCTCTCATTCTGCAAAAGAAGCCTTGGCTCCAAATAAAATAAGAAGAAAAGTCTAGCACTTGTTTTGTAAAAACGTTATAATATATACGTCGCCTATTATAATTATTTTTAACAAATAATTCGATGAAAAAAGTTGCAAAAAAGTCAGAAGGAAAGAAAAGTAAAGTCGGTACAGCGGTAGCTGTCGGCGCAGCGGCTGTGGCTGCAGGTGCAGCAGCATATGCTTTACTTGGTCCTAATGGAAAGAAAAACCGAGCGAAAGTGACAAAAGTTGTGGTTAATCTTAAAAAGAAAGTCGCAGATAACAAAGATGTTAAATCTGCAACAGCTGGTATTAAAAAAGTAGTAGCTGAAGCTAAAAAGGATATGAAGGCTGTTGCTAAAAAAGCATCTTCTGCGGTAAAGAAAGCCACAGGAACAGCAAAGAAAGTTGCAAAAAAAGTTTCTTCAACAGCTAAGAAGACTGCAAAGAAAGTTGCAAAAAAAGTTCCAGGAAAAAAGTAGTTATCAATTAATTAAATTTATTCTATGGAAGATCAAAATAGTGGAAGTGGAGTTAATACTATTTTAATAGTAATCGTTATATTAATAATCGGATTTTTTGGTTTTAAGTATTTTACTCAAAAAACTGAAGCGCCAACAAATGATTCTGATTCATTAAATATCGATCTTTCTCTAGGGGAAGAAAACGGTGAACCTTTACCTCAATAGTTTATTCTTCAAGCGGGGTGTATAATTAAGATACAGGGATGGTCGTTTTATAAACGTAATTCAAATAATCTTATGCTTACAACAATCGCTGTTATTTTATTGGTGCTATGGTTATTAGGAGTTGTTGGTGCTTATACTATAGGCGCTTTCGTCCACATACTTTTAGTAGCTGCTATTATAATGTTCTTGATTAGAATCATTAACGGAAGAAATCCTGTTGAATAAAAATAAATCAAAAAGCCCCGGAAACGGGGTTTTTTGATTTCTGCTACACCTCTTCACAAATTTGCCTCATTGTGTTATATTTAAAACCTTATTATCTCCGATTGGAGGCACCCCGAAATCTCGGGGTAAATTTTTAAATTTAATTATGGAAATCAGAAATATTGCAATAATCGCTCACGTTGACCACGGTAAAACAACGCTAACAGACGCTATCTTGCGCCAGAACGAAATGGCTGAAGATAACGTGTCTATGGACTCAAACGACCTAGAAAAGGAGCGTGGTATTACTATTTATGCAAAAAACACTTCCATCTACTATAAAGGAACAAAAATCAACATCGTGGACACACCAGGTCACGCGGACTTCGGATCTGAGGTGGAACGAGTTCTAAAGGCAGTGGACTCTGTTCTTTTGGTTGTGGATGCGGCTGAAGGTCCAATGCCTCAAACTAAATTCGTTTTGAAAAAATCTTTAGAGCTAGGCCTAAAACCTATTCTTGTTTTAAATAAAATAGACAAACCAGCAGCGGATGTGAAAATGGCTCAAGATGCTGTTTACGAACTTTTTTTCGAGCTTGGCGCAACAGAAGAACAATTAGATTTCAAAACAGTTTATGCTATCGGAAGAGCTGGAACTGCAAAGTTGGAAATGGCTGACGAGATGACAGACCTAACTCCTCTTATGGATTTAGTTCTTAGAGAAGTTCCTTCTGTTTCTGGAGAAGAACTTATCGTTAAACCTCTTAAAGCTCAAGTTTTCAACTTGGCGTACGACAACTTTTTAGGAAGAATGGGTGTTTGCCGAATGTATGAAGGAGTTATCAAAGACAGTCAAAAAGTTTTTGCTAAAGACACACAAGGAAATGTTCACTCAGGGAAAATTTCTAAACTTTTCTCTTTTGAAGGTGTTACAAGAAAGCCTGTTGAGGAAGCTGTGGCTGGAGATATTATAATGATCGCTGGTCTTCCAGAGATTTTCATCGGTCAAACTATTGTAGATGCTGAAACAACAGAACCAATGCCAGAAATCAAAGTGGACGAACCGACAGTTTCATTTAACATGATGGTTAACGATTCACCTTTTGTTGGACGAGCAGGGAAACTTCTAACTTCAAGACAAATAAGAGAGCGACTAGAAAAAGAACTTGAGGTAAACGTGGGACTTCGAGTAGAGTTTGGTGATCAAGCAAAATATAAAGTTTACGGAAGAGGTGAACTTCACTTGGCTATCCTTATCGAAAATATGAGAAGAGAAGGTTTCGAATTAGCGGTGTCTCAACCAGAAGTAATTATAAAAGATATCGACGGCGTGAAGAGTGAACCTTTTGAAGAAGCGACTATCGTCGTGCCTGAAGAATTCTCTGGTGCTGTTATTGAAAAAATGGGTAAGAGAAAAGGTCTGATGCAAAATATGGAAAACGATGGCAAGAACGTGAAAATGATTTTCGTTGTTCCTACTCGTGGACTTTTAGGTTATCGAAATGAATTCGTTGTGGATACAAGAGGAGAAGGAATCTTAACTACAATATTCGCTGGATTTAAGCCTTACGCGGGAACTGTAACAAAGACAGAGTTCGGTTCAATGATTTCTATGGAAAACGGAAAAGCTTTGGCTTTCGCTTTGGACAATTTGCAATCTCGAGGAGTTCTATATATTCCAGTTAACACAGAAGTTTATGAAGGTATGGTTATCGGATATACAGTTAAAGGTGAAGATATGGTTGTGAACCCAACAAAAGGAAAGCAACTTACAAACATGCGTGCTTCAGGAACTGATGAAGCGGTGAAAGTTATTCCACCGTTAGAGCTTACGCTTGAACTTGCGATGAGTATGATACGAGCTGATGAGCTTTTAGAAGTAACTCCAGACGCGGTTAGACTTCGAAAGACTTTCCTAAAAGAAGGGGAGAGAAAGAGAGGAGCTAAGAATTAATAAAAAATAGAAAGGGGTTTGCTAAAGCAAACCCCTTTCTATTTTTTCTTCTACAAAACCTTCTTCAAGAAATCTTCCAGTTCTTTTCCCTTTATTTCTCTGTAAGTGTTTGGATGAAGTTTACCAAGTTCTATATTCATTACACGGATTCTTTTAAGGTTGCGCACGTCGTAGTTAAAAGATGAACACATTCTGCGGATTTGTCTGTTTTTTCCTTCAGTGATTATTATTTCAAAAGTATTTTTGTCTATCTTTCGAACCTTTGCTTTTTTTGTTGTTTCTCTTCCAAGTCTAACCCCGTCACGAAGTCGAACCATGAAGTTGTGTTCGATAGCGTGATTAACTTCCACAACGTATTCTTTTTCATGACCCCATTTTGGATCTAGGAGTTTTTTGGTTATTCTGCCATCGTTTGTCATTATGACCAAACCTTCAGAGTCTTTATCTATTCTTCCGATAGGAAAAATACGGAAAGGGAATTGAATGATATCTTTTATTTCTTCTTCGCCTTCTTGTTTACCCACAGTCGTGACTCCGACTGGTTTGTTGTATGCATAGTAAACAAGCTTTTCTTCTTTTACACCTTTTAAGGTTACTTTGTCTTCTTCGTTAACGACGTCGCCCAGTTTCGCTCGTTTGCCGTTTATTAGAACCTTACCAATAGAAATAAGCTTATCAGCGCCACGACGGGTTGATATTCCTTGATCAGCTAGATATTTGTTAATTC
>Ga0073900_10001130_pt1 | contig 15304 bp, 2 predicted proteins | sample KloWWTmetKNB5Kit_FD_66666 | JGI IMG/M metagenome (GOLD analysis project Ga0073900, IMG submission 66666) | Active sludge microbial communities from Klosterneuburg, Austria, studying microevolution and ecology of nitrifiers - Klosterneuburg... | ecosystem: Engineered > WWTP > Aerobic digester >...
GAAGTAGAGCCGAATAATAGCTTTTCAACTGCCAGTCCATTGGTCTTAAATGACTACACAACTGCCAGTCTGGGAGGAGGTGATGATATTGACTTACATGGAGTGGATTTTAGCTATAATGCCAACTTTTACCTGGAATTGGAAATAACCAATACTGGCTCAAACGGCACACAAAGCCTGGATTTGTCAATTTATAACAGCCTTACAATTAATAACGAATATGTCGGAGTCTTTTCCTCTTCAAGCTTTATGGTGGATGAAGGTGAAACATTTTATCATACTATATATATATGTGGCCTGGAAGCAGATAGTTTTTACCTGAAGTTTGAAAGCACCGGCGATTTTGATTATACCATGCGATGGTACCCGGCAAATGTCTATAACAAGGATGATCTTTATTATTTATACAATAATACGCCGGGTACAGCTTCTCCCTTCTCCTTTGATATAGAAGAAGAAGCAAGCCTTGGCTATGAGTTTTGGGGGAATACTAATTTTGATACTGTTGACTATTTTACGACAACCTTGCCCGCGGCAAACTATGATAGTGTTTATTTACGAATAAAAGCTCAAAATAACCAATGTGGGGGCACACAATGGATACAATATTTTTGTTATAAGAATGGGAGCAGTACACCCTTTGCTTCAGGATTTGTAGGAGACAACCCCGCTGTATCTTCTTTTCAGCAAGTCACTAGCAATATTCCTTTAAACAATATGCAGCAGGGGGATAACCTGCTGGTGAAATTTGTTACCAATGGTACGTTTGGCTATCGGTTTACATGTGGATACCAGGACATTTATGATGACGAAGAGGACAATTGCTGTGTGTACAATGCCATAGTTTTAAATGAAGGCGAAACCAAAGGGGGCAATGTAGGCGAGTATGATTACAATACGGATGAATATATAGATGAGTTCGATACATACAGGATTATACTTCCCCAGGATGGCGCAATTAAGCTTTTCATCACGGGAAGGAATGATCAGTGTACACAGTACTCCAATAGTCTACTGGGAACTATCCTCGATAAAGGTGGAAATTTTTTAGACAATATGTATCTTTCACAATGGCCGATTGCTTTCCCTTGCGGGCAACTACGGTATGACACCGTGAAGTTAAGAGGCTTCGCCGCTGATACTTTTTATATCCAGTTGAGTGCGGCAGAACAGGTCAGCTACACTTTAAAATATGAATTCCTGGATGCGACCGTGTCCGATTCCGCAGAAGCTTATAATTCCCCGACTTCAACAGTGATCCCCATCGCTGAAGGGCAGTTGAAAAAAGGACATGTCCGCTTCAAAAAGACCGCGGGTCAGCCAGATGCCTCTGATATTTACCGCTTCAATATGCCCGGGGATGGCAGCATCACCGTGTATATGAAAGCTACCTACCGCGGAGATTTTACGAGTGCCAATTCCAGTCCGTCCAACCGGTTGACCTTTATTACTTCCAATTTCACCGACCGAACACCCTCTAACCCTCCCACTTCTACGCTTACACCCGATGCGGTGTACCTCGACACTTTTGTGGTATGCGGCCTGGGAGCCGGGAATAATTTCTTTACGATCAGCTCATCCCGTGCTTATGAGTACGAGGTGTACTATGTGGTCAACGACACGTTGACGGTGCAGAATGACCCGGAGCCTAATAATTTCTTTTTGCAGGCGATACCTATTGTTCCAAATGAAGTAAGATCGGGCAGACTCCGGTATTTCAATGATATGCAGGGTCCCAATCAGGATAATTTTGACTATTATAAAACAACAACCGCTTATAAAGGCCGGTTGAAAGTTTATATACAAGCCACCAATACCACCTGTACTACCGCGGCCCGTATTACATTGAATATGTATAAAGACACTGTATCAGCCGGTTTGATCGCTTCCAGGAATCTTACGAATATAACAAACATTCCTGCCGGAGCCACTGTTTATGACACAGTTTATACCTGCCGGTTTGATGCAGATACGGCATACCTCCGATTGGAAGGAACCCAAACTTTCCGATACCAGTTCAGGTTTGAATTCCTGGTGGATACAGCCGCAGATTTTGACCCGGAACCGGACAATTCATTCACACAGGCTACACGAATTGGAAGTGGTCAGACGCATTTACGACTTCTTGGCAATACTTACAACTCCGTGTTTGACGGGAATGATTATTTCAAGGTGGTGGTGCCAGGTCCGGATACTTTGAAAATGCGCTGGCATGTTACCAATATAGGTTGTGTTGATAACCGTATTTTCAGAATATGGCTATATAATAAGAACCCCAATTTGCTACACGTTACGGGATATATCCTTGATGGGGTCGGTACATTAGATGCGGGACAAGTGGTGCAAGGCGGTTATAACCATTACTTCGCAGGTATTGATACAGCGTATATGCGTTTCGAAGCTAATGGTAATATGCGTTATTCTATATATACAGAACCTGTCAAACCTTCCTCCTGGTTTAAAATATCGGGTGATACCACGGCTTGTGAAGGCGGAGCATACACTTACAAGATCAGTAACCTGATCGATAGCAATGTAACTTTTCATTGGAGCCTTCCGGCAGGTGGCGGCACACTGACGGCAACAGATAGCATTGCTACAGTCGTTTGGAATGCGAACGGGAACAGGAATATCCAACTTTATATTTCCAATTCCAGGGGTTCATCGCTACCCGTTACGCAAAACATAGTAGTCAATGGTGAGTTTCCTACCCAGACGCCGGTCGCCTATAATTTTGCCCGCACCCTCAGTACTAATTCCTTGCCCCCCGGTGCCACCTGCCAGTGGTTTAGAAACGATACACTCATTGTTGGGGCAACGGACTCCTCTTATTATGCTGCAGATGCTGGCAGTTTTACAGTGAAATTTATTAATGATTGTGGTCCGGGACCGGTTTCGAATGCTATTCTATTTACTGCCGCAGCCCAGGCACAGACCATTACGTTCCCACATATTTCCACGATCACCATGTCGCCAACGGCCAGAGATACGCTGCTGGCTACAGCCAGTTCCGGACTTCCTGTTTTCTACCAGAAAATAAGTGGCCCCGGGAATATTATCAATGACACTTTATTTATTACTGGGGTGGGGACTATTATCGTCAAAGCATCACAACCCGGTGATGATACCTACAGTGCTGCACCAACTGTAAATGATACAATAACAGTGATAAAGGGGGACCAGGTCATTACATTTGATAGCATTCCCGATCAAATACTGAATACAACCACCTTTACGCTACCGGGCAGTTCCAGCTCAGGCCTGACACTTTCTTATTCATTCATTACAGGAAATAACCTGGGTACTCTCATCGATCACTCCGGAAGTTCAGCATGGTCCTTTTCAAAAAAAGGCGCAGGTATTGTTACAGTAAGAGCTTCGCAAAACGGGAATACCAACTACAATGCTGCAACACCGGTTGACAGGACTTTCTGCATTGGCGTAAGAACATTGACACCTATTACAGGAGAAGCCTCACCTTGTATTGCTACTTACCGGTACAATACACAAAAAATACCAGGGGCCAACTTTGTATGGACATTAAGTGGTGGAGGTATACTTACAACCAATAATGATACCGCCTGGGTGCAATGGCAAACCCCGGGAACATATACATTAACAGTAAAAGCCAATAGCCCTTGTGACACTGTTTATACAAATACGCAAAGCCTTACAATCGCCACTTCCAGTAATCTGCCGGGTGCTGTTAGCAATATGTTGCCAGACAATAATGCAATTGATCAGCAATTGCCACTCACTTTATCATGGATACCGGGTAACAATACAGTGAATTATGATCTATACCTGTGGGACTCTACGACGGCAGAACCGGTAACGCCGTATGCAGCCAATATCAATGACATTCAATATACCATTCCGCTGAATGCAGGGCTACCCTATAATAAAGCTTATAAATGGAAAGTGGTTGCCAAAAATCCTTGCTGGCAAACCGCAGGGCCAATTCAGCAGTTCCGGCTGATACCATTACCTGACCTGGTGGTAAGCGACGTACTGGCACCCGCTACTGCCACCTCGGGACAAACAGTAACAGTAAGCTGGAAAGTAACCAATATTGGGCCGGGCAAAACATTGCTCAACTCTACCTGGTCCGATGGGGTTTATTTTGCATTGGACACCGTACCGAATGTAAGCTTCCAGGGTTCACCAAGCTGGGATGCAAATTCATGGAGTTCACTAACTGCAAACGGAAGACCGCTGCTGCTTGGTAAAAAAGTAAGGCCTTCTTCTTTAGATAGCGGACAGTTTTATACTAACTCAGTAGATTTCACCTTGCCGCTTAGTTATAGTTTTCCGGTGTATGTGTATGTGATTACTGATAATGGACACCCTAACTCTAAAATTCTGCAAATAAGTGTAGCAAACGATTCGGCCAGGAAACAAAACCCGATGGTTATTACCATTGCACCTACACCCGACTTAAGGGTTGACTCTGTTTTTGCACCGGCATCCGTTTTCTCCGGCAGCACAGTAAACCTTACGTATAAAGTAAAAAATTATGGCGTACTGACACCAGCCGGCAGCAACTGGACGGACTCTATATTCATTTCTCAAAACCCGTTATTTGACCGGAACAGTGCCATACCACTTACACTTCCAAAGTTCAATGGCTCTTATTATCCCAATGCACTAAAAGCAACGGTATTTAATAATACGCAGATGCTTCCTGACAGTTTTGTAACAAAAAATGTACAGGTGGTGATACCTAATTATATTTTCGGCACCTGGTTTATTTATGTAAAAGCCAATGCAAGAACAACCGCTCCGTTTTTATATGAGGGGGCATTAAGTAATAACAACCTGGGCCAGGTACAGCTACAGGTTTATCTTACCCCAACTCCAAAACTGACGGTGAGTACAGTTACGATACCTGTAACAACAGCAAGTACAACGCAGCCAATTGGTGCAAGCTGGAATATAAAAAATGAAGGGTTTACGGATAATATAGAAAGGAATAAGGGTCATATTATTAATATGAGTAGCTGCCAAGTACAATGTCCGCCGGGCACCCCTCCAAATAGTGTTTGTACTGCACCCTCTGTGGTAAAGGACAGTTTGGTTTTTGGTGGCAGTTATTGGATTGACAGGGTTTACCTGAGTACAGATTCTACAGGATTGAATCTTTCTAATGCCACAATGGTAAAAGAAACAACACATGGTACACAAAATTCTGGGCTATATTTTGAACCTAATCCCAGTTTTGTAAGTTGCCCGGCAATAGTTAATGCAAATGTCAATGTAACTAATGTAATTAATCCCGGTGGTGATTTTGCCAAAGCTGAAAACTTTACTATACCATCGAATCTGCAACCGGGTAATTACTATGTGTATGTCTATACCAATCCAACCAAAACAGTATTTGAATACCCGGGTACACCACAGATAAAAAGAAGTACGCTGCCAATCATTGTGCAACAGCCGGATGCAGTGGTCTCAGCCATTTCTCTTCCTTCAAACACAATTGGTGGCACAACAGTTACAATAAATTACAGTGTGCTTAATAATGGACCGGGTGCTGTATTCAATCATGCAAGAAAAGACAGATTGTATATCAGCAATTTCTCCAATTTTGATGGCAGTGCGCAGTTAATAGGTACTAATACGTTTACAGAAAGCCTGCCGGTAGGTACTGGAGTGCCACATATATTTACATATCCTATTCCACCTGCTACCACAGGGGCAAAATATTTTTATGTACAAACCAATTACGATAGTTTATTCAGAGAAACAAACTCAACAAATAATCTGAGTGTCTCTGCGATGACGACTGTTAGTGCAGCTGTGCCGGCAGACCTGGTAGTTTCAAACATACAAATGCCTGACACTACGTTTACCATCTTTACCCGTTATCTTACTTACACGGTAACGAATAATGGAACAGGAACAACGGCGGGTACCTGGACAGACAGCGTTTTCTTTAGTTGCAGCCCTTCCTTTAATGTGGCCACTAATAATTACATGGCAAAAAAAGTGCAGACAAGGGCCATACCACCCGGCGGCAGTTATACGGATACGATAATGTTTACTATACCAAAAATGTCGTACGAGTTAAACAGTTGCTTTCCACAAACAGCCCAACAATCTGCATACTTCTATATAAAAACAAATGCAGGCCTTACTATTTACGAGGGAAGCAGCACCAATAATAATATAACAGGCAGCGGCAGCAGGCCATTTACCAATCCGCTGGTTGATCATATTGTTACTTCAGTTTCAGCTCCGGATACAACTACAGTAGGCTTTGCCTATCCTGTAAACTGGCAGATTAAGAATATTGGCTACAACCCCAATAACAATTATTATGGAGGATGGGTAGATGCAATTTATTTCTCCGCTGATTCCATAGCGGATGGAACAGATGTGATGGCCGGGGATTATCTCAAATACCCCCGACTAAACAGGGGACAGGAAAGCCCGGACAGCAAATCACCATATACCCCGGTTTTATTTACCGGTAATTACTATGTGTATGTAAAAACAAACAATAGAAACAGCATTGCTGCAGAAAAAGTGTTGTCAAACAATATAAACTTTATACGCAATGAAACAGGGGCCGCCAAAAAGATACATGTGATAAGACCTGAATTGGCAGACCTGACAGATACGATTGTGTCAGCTCCGGTATCGGTAGCAAAAGGTCAGCCCATCACCGTCATTTATAAAGTAACGAATAACGGAACAGGAGTTACTTACCCCGGAACAAGCTTGCAAAATGAACTCCGGCTATCAGACGATTTCTTAGCAAACCCCAATGATGGAGACCGGTTGCTGGCTACCCGCAACAGGGCTGGTGTACTAACACCGGGGCAGTTTTATTACGATACCGTTACGGTAACGATACCCAGCAGTACCATACCTGGTAACTATATATTAATAAGCCGGGCTAATTCGAATAATGTAGTGGTAGAGTCAAATACTACGAATAACCTGGGCTTTAGTTTGCTCAATGTATTTACGCCACCGATAACTGATTTGACTGTGGCCAATGTTATGATACCAGATACAGTGATGTTGGGTTATACAATGGATACAGCCAGGTGGGTGATTGCCAATCTATCGGCGGAAGAAGCAAGGGGCTATACTTCCGATGGCATTTATTTATCAGCTGGGAACCTGTTTGACTCCACTGCCACACTGATTGGTATAAAAAATAAGAATATTAATTTACAACCACTGCGAACTGACACGGTAAAGCTGGCTCCATTGGTAACGGGTGTGGTGGAAGGCAACTATAGTGTATTTGTAAAGACTGATTTGCTGAATCAACTCTCAGAATCTGATAAAGATAATAATACCGGCATATCAGCCACACCTGTATATGTAAAAGTGAAAGAACTGCCGCTGAATGTAAATGAGCTAAACACCCTGCATACTATAAGCAGGTACTATAAACTCAGGATACCTGATTCATTGTACGGTTCCACCATTCTTGTTACACTAAAGAGCAATGATTCGCTGACGATGAAGAATGAAATGTTTATTGCTGGTGGCTATGTGCCCACCCCTGCGAATTATGATTACGGTTATGAGATACCTAATTATGGCAACCAGCAAATAGTAATGTCTGATGTTACGGATTCTGTTTACTATATAATGGTACGTTGTGTGTCGCCCAATCCTTTGGTGCAGAATATAACACTGAAAGCAGTGAAGCTGCCATTTGCTATTTTAAATGTACACACCAACAGCGGTGGCAATATTGGAAATGTAACCGTGAGGATAAGAGGATCTTTGTACAGGGATAGTATGGTAGCGAAGCTGAGTAATGGCACAACTACTATTTATGCCTCTGCTGTTTACTTTACCAACAGTACACAGGTGTTTGCTACTTTCCCCTTGCAGGGTAGACCGCTGGGTGTGTATGATGTAACGCTGATCAAACCTGATTCGTCGGAAGCGGTATTACCAAATGGTTTCTCTATTGTTCCGGCCAATAATGGCGGCTTAATAACGGGTGGTGGTGTAAATACCGGGGCTGGTAATGGCAATGAACCCGGCTGCGACCCCGGCGCCGCCAGCGGTTTGAACTCGCAGTTGGTCGTTGAATTGGTAGTGCCGTCAAGGGTACTGATAACCCGACCAGTTGTAATACTGATCAATTATAGCAACCCGACCAACTTTGATATCCCGGCACAATCAAGAACCTTGTACAGTGAAGCAGGAATAAAAATGGCGTTTACTAAGGAAGGTGTGCCAACAGGAACAACATCACTCTACTTAGAATTGGTAGAACCTGACGGACCGCCGGGTATTATCAGGGCTGGCGGTAGCGGAACGATCATTGTGCACTGCAGAGCCCCCAATAAGCCACCACAGCCAAACAATTTTGTATTGTTTAAATTAAAGTAGAAAAATTGTCCCTTAGGACTCCTTTGAAGAAAAAGAAAAATATGAACTGCTTATCAAATAAAAATAACATAGGTTCAGGTTCGGCAAAGCGTATTTGGCTATTGCTGCTGTTCATTATCGTAACAGCAGTTACAGCTACTGCCCAGAATTTAAACAATCCGAACAAAGTAGGTCCGTTAGGTACGCAGGTCAATACTTTGAGTGGTAATTTATATATACCGAGGACAGATATTTATATACCGGCGAGGGCCTTTGATTTGGATGTGAGTTTTTATTACAACAGCTATTTGTTTACCGAGGATTATGGTTATGGCAAGGGTTGGACGTTTCAGTACAATATAAGGTACAGTCATGACACAGTACCCGGCGGCAGGTTGATCTTGTGGGGTGATGGTAGAGAAGACAAATATGACTCATTGGCTGGTGGAACTTATAAAACACCGAAAGGATTTTTCAATACACTGGCACAGTATCAGCCGGGTAAGTATGTATTGACAGAGCTGAATGGGATGAAATATTTTTTTGATAATACGGTGCATAAGGGTATAACGAGGATGGAAGAGCCGAACGGAAACTTTATCAACTTTACTTATACTGATACGCTGCTAACAGCGATGACCAATACAGCGGGGCAGAGTATTACGTTTACCTATAATGCGCAGGGGCGACTGGCCACGGTGGTGGATGCAATAGCGATACCAGCAAGAACATTTACTTATACTTACGATGCGGTGGGTAACCTGAAAGAAGTAAAGGATCCACTGAATGGAAAATACCAGTATACCTACTTGGTCAATGGCCCGATGAAGTCCCTCATGGATAAGAACAGTAATAAAGTTGACATCATTTATTTTCCGGATATGAGTATCAGCGAACTGGTAGGCTGTAACAAACGGCTGAGTTTTTCATATGATACTGCCTCTCAAAAAACTGTTGTGACCGACCACCTTTCAGCTGGTAACCAGGTAACCACTTATACATATCAAACAGTAGATAACCTGTCGTGGATCACTTCGATGTCAGGCAACTGCTGCGGGTTCAATATGAAGTATGAGTACGATGACCATGGAAACCAGACAAAGATGACAGATGCTAACGGGCAAGTATATACTTTTACCTACGATACCAGTGGCAATATGCTTACCGCCACCGACCCGCTGAACCAGGTCAGCACATACACCTACACCACCGACTTTAAAAAGATCAGCAGTTATAAAGACCCCAAGGGAAATTTTTATACCATGAGCTATGACGGGGATGGCAATATGACTCAATTAGTAACACCCGGAAATAATGTTTACACAGCTACCTATAGTACAACTGGAGATATATTAAGCAGTACGGATCCCAGGGGAAATAGTTATACTTATAATTATGATGCATGGGGTAACCCAACCAGTGTAACCGGGCCCAATGGTTACAGCGCCACACTTTCTTTTGATGCAAGGGGCCGCCTGTTATCTTATACAGATGCAAGGGGCAATAACACCACCGCTGAGTATGATATACTGGACCGGCTGAAAAAAATAACCGACCCGATCAACAATTTTGCACAGTTCAATTATGATGCACAGGGAAATATTGTTTCCTATATCAACAAGAATAATGAGACCAGCACCATAAGCTATGATGCCAGCAACAGGATAGTAAAAGTAACGGGGCCCACCGGCAACCAGGTAAATTTTACTTATGACGGAATGAATAACCTGACGGGTATAAAAAATGCACTGGGTTATGAAACAAAAATGAGTTATGATAACCGTAACCGGGTGAAGGGAACTAAAGACCCGGAGAATAACAATGCGGTGTACAATTATGATGGTAATGGCAATGTTACCAGCATCAGTCTGCCCAATGGCCGTTCTATAAATTATACATACGACCAACTGAACCGTGTAACATCTGTCACCGATGCCAGCGGCACTATCGGCACATTTACTTATGACAAGAACAGTAATATAACCAGCTATACCAATGGTACAGGAGCCACAACATCAGCGAGCTACGACAGCCTTGACAGGATAAAACAAATAACAGATCCCCTGGGTAACAGTTCATCTTATACGTATGATAATAACAATAATATCATAACCACCACCGACCGGGAAGGAAGAACCAGTCATTATACGTACGACAGTCTTGACCGGGTAAAAACATTTACAGACAATAACGGCTTTATAACAACGGTCGGTTATGATGCAGCAAGTAATATCACCTCCCTCACAGACCAGAATAATAATACCACCACATATACGTATGACAGCCTGAACCGGAGAAAAACAATGACCTACCCCGACGGCAAGTATATGGCTTATACGTATGATAAAAAGAGTAATGTAACCAGTATAAGGCTTACAGATGCAAGTATCATCACTTACCAGTATGATACACTGAACCGGGTAACCAGCCGCACATTACCCGGTGGTGAAGTATATAGTTATACCTACGACAAACTTAACAGGGTGCTGACGGCGACCAATACCAGCGGCCCGGTCAGCTTTACCTATGATAACCTGAACCGGGTAACATCAGAAACCTTTGACGGAAGAACAACAAGATATAATTATAGTATAGCAGGAAGAACACAAACAACTATTTATCCTGACAGCACTACGGTGATAAAAGAGTTTGACACCCGAAACAGGCTGACTAAAATTTTAAAGGATAGTGTACTGGTGGCGGAGTATGCATACAACAATGCCAACCAGCTCACCAACAAAACCTTTGCCAACGGGGTGAGCAGTGCCATGCAGTATGACTTTGCCAACCGTTTAAGTTCCATTACTACCGCAGCAATACAAAATACTTCTTTCACTTACGATAAGGAAATGAATAAAACAGCCATCAACCGGCTGAACAATCCGTCTTTATCCGAACAGTTTACGTATGATAATGGCTACCGGCTTACTAATTATAAAAGAGGACCAGTGGGAAGCCCTGTTATTCAAAATACGTACACTTACGATGCAGTGGGTAACCGCACAGCGGCTAATCTCAATGGAACTGCGACAACTTACAACATCAACAACCTGAACCAGTTGACAGGAGTTAATGCCACCAGTTTTAACTTTGATAACCGTGGCAATATAATTTACGATGGAATATTTTATAAAACCTATGATGCGGAGAACAGGCTAAAGAAAGATTCTGCTTCCCCCGCCAGTGTGATTACATATGGCTATGATGCCATAGGCCGCCGTATTACCAAAAGCATAAACGGAACATTATTAAAATATACGTATAGCGGCGCAGCGCAAATAGAAGAAAGAAATAGCGGTAATACACTGCTCAACCGTACGGTGTTTACGAACTTTCTTTCTCCGGTGCTGAATGAGAAAGACGGCAACAGTTATTACTATCACCAGAATGAATTAAACTCTGTTGAAGCCATCAGTAATAACAACGGTAGATTGATAGAAAGTTATAGGTATGATATATATGGTAAACCTGACAGGTATGACAGTTTAAATAATCCACTACCCTCTTCCATATCTGGTAACCGTTTTGGATTTACAGGCCAGGAATATGATAGTGCATCAGGTAGCTACCGTTTTTTTTACAGAAATTATTCTCCAGAAACAGGAATTTTTAATCAAAGAGATTTAATAGAATATCAGGATGGCATGGGTATGTATCAGTATGTCGGCAATAATCCGGCGAATGGGGTGGATATTTGGGGACTAGAGTGTAATGAGCCAAATATTATAGAACGAAAACTTCCGTTAAGCATTTCTGTTAGTGGTGCCATTACTGCTCAGATAGATGATAAATATTTTTCAGGGAAAAAGGAAATGTATACCAGCATAGCAAAGGAACTTAAAAATACAAGAGCAGGATATTCGGATTTTCAAAAAGGGTTGGTAAGGAGTGGTCTGGCAAACAATGTAAAAGGAATTGATCCATCCGCAACTAAAGGAAATATAAAAGCGTATAATGCCGCAGCTGCGGACTTAGGAACAGGGGCAAAAATTGCTAAAGGAGCTGGATTTACTTTAGGTCTGGCGGATTTAGCCGTAAAAGGCATTGCTGCCACAGATGAGTTTACAAATGGACAGTCTAATGAATATTATACGGCAGAAACAAAAGCGGGTGGCGATCTCCTTTTAAGCGGATTGGGTTTTACACCAATCGGAGGGGCATTCGGAGGACTGGATGCTGCCATCGAACTGGTTTCAGGAGATGGCATTACTACACATACAGAAAGTGCCGGGACTTTTCTAGGAAATGTGACTTCTCATTATGAGAACGGAACACCAATAAACTGGCAATGGGGTAAGCCAATAGATGAAAACTGGAGACCGGTTTGGTCAGGTGATTGGTGGAGTTACGACTACCATTTCGGTGAAAAACCCTGTCCTCCCGAAGGCGGTACCCAAAAAACCTGGTTTGATACTTTCATTGGTACAGTTTCCCCAATGTTCGTTTTCCTTCCCCTCGACCCAAACGAAATCACCGGCCCAGATGGCCAACCTGATAAAAAATGGGTAAGTGTAAAAGACCGCATGCCGTATACTATTTTATTTGAAAATGATTCAACCGCAACGGCAAGGACAAGATATATAAAAATAACAACGCCAATAGAACCTAAACAAGATGCTGCTACCCTGGAGCTCGGAAGTTTTGGTTTTAATAACCAAAGTTTTGAGATACCAGCAGGGACTTCTTCTTATTATCAGCGTTTAGATACAAGGGATTCAACAGGTTTGTATGTTGATATTACTGCCGGGTATGATGTAATTAATAACCAGGTGTTCTGGGAGTTCCAGGGCATAGACCCTGTAACTTTGCTGCCGCCGGAAGATCCGCTGGCTGGTTTCCTTTTCCTGCAGGACAGCACCCAGCCCGATTATGGTAATGGCTTTGTCAATTTTAGTATAAAGCCTTTGTCTTCATCACAAACATTAGACACCATCGGTGCAAGGGCATTTATTATTTTTGATCAGAATGAAGTAATACCGACAAATATCCATACCAACACCATAGATGCGGTGGCGCCAATCAGCAGTCTCGACAGCCTGCCTGTAATAACACCCGATACTGAAATAACATTGACCTACACTGGAACCGATGACCCCAACGGTTCGGGAGTGAAATGGTATTCAATCTATGTAGCAGATAATAATGGCCCGCCGGAATTATATGTATCTAATTTTACCAGAACTGATACAACCTTCAGAGGCGTGGCAGAACATACGTATAAGTTTTATATAGCCGCCACCGATACGGCAGGTAATATTGAACTGCTGAAATTAGTGGACAGTGTTAAGATCAGCAGTGGGGAATATAGTATCTGCCCCAATGGTAATGTTTCTTTTGATTCTAAAATGACCGGCACCAGCTTCCAGTGGCAGGTGGATAATGGAACCGGGTTTACTGATGTTATGGATGGCGGAATCTATAGCGGGGCCACTACTGCTGTATTAAACCTTACTACAGCACCTACAACCATGTATGGTTACCAATACCGTTGCCTGGTGAATGGCAGTACGTACAGTGATGTGTTCCTGCTGAAGTTTGGTATGACCTGGGAGGGAACTCTAAGTACTGCATGGGAAGACCCGGCCAACTGGAGTTGTAATAGTTTACCGGATATGAATACGGATGTGATTATCAACGGAGGTAAAACAAATTATCCTGTGATAACCTCAAATCCAACAGTAAGAACATTAAGGCTGAACCCAGGTGCAACAGGAACTGTGAATACAGGATACCAGCTTACGATTATGAAATAATAAGCCAGCGTCTTTTCAATTGTAATGATTGAAAAGACGCTTTTTAATTTTTGCATGATGGACCTGATACATATTCCTACCAATAAAGGCGTAAAAGTGGTGATGCCGCAAAATATAATACGTATAGAAGCCAGCAGCAGCTATTGTAAAGTGTATTTTGATAATGAGTACCCTTTAACAGTAGCTAAAATCCTGCATTGGTTTGAAGAAAAACTATCGGATGATTTTTTTTATCGCATCCACCGCACTCATTTGGTAAACAGGCATTTTATCTCTGCTGTTTCTGCTGATTATAAACTTACGCTGCTGAACGGTGAGCAATTCCAGGTAAGTAAAAGAAAGAAAAATATGTTCAGAAGCAAAGTGGCATAGTTTGTATAACCAGTACTTACCAATTATTTCACATCAAAATCCACCACCACTCTTTCTGTTTTCGGATGGCTCTGGCAGGTGAGGATATATCCTTTCTCCACTTCTTCTTCTTCTAATCCCCAATGAACGTCCATCATTACTTCGCCTTCCAGCAATTTGGCCTTGCAGGTACAGCACATACCGCCCTTGCAGGCATAAGGAAGATCAGCGCCTTGTTGTAAAGCAGCATCCAAAATGGTGGTATCGCTGGCCATCGGCAGATCAAAATCAAAACTTCTTCCATCCACTTTCATAACAATCCTGCTCATTGGCCCGGTTTCTTCTGACTTCAGACTTCCGACTTCTGGCTTCGTTCTCTGTCCCGGTGAAGTGAACAATTCAAAATGAATTTTCTTTTTGTCAACTTCTTTTGCTTCGAGGAAATCTTTTACACAAAAGATCATTTCTTCCGGTCCGCAGATGAAGAATTCATCCGTACCAGCATAGTCAACCAGTTTACCAAGGTCATTTAATTTCTCCGTATTGATCCTTCCAAAGTTTACCGCAGTCTCTGTTTTTTCCCGGCTTAGTATATGTACCAGGTTAAACCGTTCCATGTACTTGTTCTTCAGCGATTCCAGCTCTTCAAAAAAAATAATGGAACCGCGGTTTTTATTTCCGAATACCAGGGTGAAACTGCTTTCTTTTTCAGTAGCAAGTGTTGTTTTGATCAATGACAGAACAGGGGTGATGCCGCTACCGGCCGCAAATGCCAGGTAGTTTTTCTTTTGTGCAGGATTAAGCTCGGTGTAAAATTTTCCGACGGGTTGCATTACTTCCAGCACATCACCTTT
>Ga0073900_10001134_pt1 | contig 15288 bp, 12 predicted proteins | sample KloWWTmetKNB5Kit_FD_66666 | JGI IMG/M metagenome (GOLD analysis project Ga0073900, IMG submission 66666) | Active sludge microbial communities from Klosterneuburg, Austria, studying microevolution and ecology of nitrifiers - Klosterneuburg... | ecosystem: Engineered > WWTP > Aerobic digester >...
TGGATTCAAGTTTTGAACCTCAACCAGTGTCTGCTGTGCTAATGTTCGGTTATAAAAATCAGTTGCCCATAATTGATTAGCTGATGTTAACTTTGTTAGTCCACCTGCACGATCATTATTCGCGAATGATTTTAATGCGGATCCATATGTAAATACAGACGCAGTTTGTCGAACAGTAATGTAAATAAATGCACCACCGACAAAAATCAATACTAATACAGAGAGAATTCCAAAGAAACTCGTTCGTGGATCATGTACAAAAGGAATTTCAAATGATTCATTATCATGTGCAATTCCCCATAATGCACCAAGAAACGCTGCCCACAGTACGAGCAATGTAACGCCAGGATAATCTATAACTGTAATCAATGAAAGTAATATTGCAGAAGCTATTACAAGCATACCTGCAAATCGCGCAGCCGAGTCTTCAAAACCTTTTTTAAATATTAAATAGAACTGAATAATAAACAAAAGTGCAAGCGCAATAAATATCAATAACCCTAGAATTCCTGTCGTAGCAACTACAGTTGATACAAAACTGTATCCTGTTGAAAATTCGGTTGCACCAGAAGTAGTGCCTGATAATCCTACTGGTTTAATTTTATTCCACGCATGATCAAACCCAGAAAGACCTACACCTGTAATTGGTCGTTCTTTTAATGATGCAAAACCAGCCTGCATAGTTGCTTTTATATTTGGGTACAATTCATTATATGCAAGAGATCGAACCTTAGTAATTGGCGACATAATAACACCACCAAATAAAAATCCAACTAATATAATAATAAACGCAATGAGGCTGTACCAAGGCGCAGGTCGTCCTTTTTCATAACTTGATTTCTCTGTATTCCAATAAGCCAAAGAGAAAATATAAATGGTAACAATAATTAACACCGCCCCGGCTAATATCCAGATCCATGTAATGTTCGCAAGGAATAGTCCAATAATTCCAAAAATGGCAACAGTAGTTGTAATCCATTTTGCAGCACGAACAAACTTGCCCATTTCCAAACAGATAATCGCAAGAATAAGCATCAATAACGAAAATAGTGCGAAATCAGTCCATGATCCAATCAAAGTGCTTGTCAGAGTGTTCATGAAGCCAAGTGATAGAACATTAGCTCCGAAAATAACGCGTAATATAAGATGTAGGAATGTAATAATATATACACCAGACATGACTAATAGAAGTCCTAGAATGTGAGAAAACTTTTTGAATGAAACATATGCTACATAGAAAATAATTACTAAAGATAAAATCAAGGCAAACGATGGTGCGCCAGATAGCGTTCCGAACAACGCGTTTCGTGGAGCAGTTGCAAACACTGATGAAATTAGTGTTACAAGTAATACAATGAATAAAGTCCATGATGTTCGCTTGTCAGGAAGTGTGAAATATCCATTTTTTAGTGATTGTAATGCAATAACAATTAACAGGAATCCTCCAAAAATAGGAAGAATCAAGTTTTTAATAAACAAGCCGTTAATTCCAAATAGTGGAAAAAATCCAAGAGCGGTTATTGCAACAACAACTAATAAACTAATAAAGAAAAATTGTGAGTGATCTTGCGGAGAAAATCGAGCAAGTCCACTTGAAACTTTTTCTGATAATGAACGGAATATTTTTTTAAACATATGTTGTAATTATAATCCGCATAGCATATTTTGTGAAGCCATAAACAAACAAACCATCTCTACAACATGTAAAAGATGGTTTGTCGAGTACGCACTTTTAGATCACAATACTGATAACTTTTCCTGGGATATAGATAAACTTCTTAATCTCCTTTCCGTCAATCCATTTTATAATTTCTGGTATTACTAATACTTTTGATTGTACACTTTCAACTGATTCTTCAAGTGCGAGTGTTATTTCTGCACGCACTTTTCCGTTTACTTGAATTCCCATTGTTACTGTGTCATCAATAATTTTCTTTGCATTATATGTTGGCCATGATGACAGATGAATTGTTTTTTTCTCGCCAAGACCTACCCATAATTCGTCTGCCACATGAGGTGCAAACGGTGCTAAAATTTGTAGGAACTTTTTAAAATCTTCAATACTAATGGTTCCAGCTTTATCGATTTCATTTATACAAATCATCATTGATGAAACTGCAGTGTTAAAACTAAAGTTTGCAATATCATCTGTTACTTTTTTGATTGTCTTATGTAACACCTTTTCAAGTTCAGATGATGTTTTTCCGTCATTTACTTTTGATTGAATATTCCATACTCGTTCGATAAATCGTCGTGACCCGACAATTCCATCTGTACTCCATGGCTGACTTGATTCAAATGGGCCCATGAATGCTTCATACACGCGCATGGTATCTGCACCCATATCTCGAACTACATCATCAGGATTGATCACATTTCCCCATCGTTTCGACATTTTGCGACCGTCAGCGCCGCCAATCATTCCCTGATTACGTAATGTTTGAAATGGTTCCTCGGTTCCTACGTGTCCCAAGTCTTTTAAAACTTTATGCCAGAATCGTGAATACAATAAATGTCCTGTTGCATGTTCTGCCCCACCGACATACATATTCACTCCTCCGCCAAGGCTGCTAAGTGCAGGCACACCACCATTTTTCCGCTTGTCCTGCGAAGCTTTACGCGGAGCAGGAAACCAATAATCAAGTTCTTCTTTACTTGCAAACGCTTTTTTATTTGTTGGATCAGTATAGCGCAAGAAATACCATGAACTTCCCGCCCAACCTGGCATCGTGTTTGTTTCATATCCAGCCTTTACCCATGCAGACACTGTTGCAAGTGGACCCTCACCATTTCCAGATGGTTCATAGGATTTTACTTTTGGAAGAGTGAGTGGAAGTTGTTTTTCTGGAATTGTTTTAATAGTGCCATCTTTATCATGTACCAATGGAATTGGCTCACCCCAGTATCGCTGTCGTGCAAAAATTGCGTCACGCATTTTGTATTTTGTAACCAATTTCCCACCAACAAATTCTGTGATTTTTTTACGTGCAATTTCAGAAGGCATTCCATTAAATTGACTTGAATTTACAAGATTACCAAGTCCAGTGTTTATTATTTTTGAAACAAATACTTTCAGAATTTCAGAATGATTTCTGTGATTTAGTTTTTCTATTGCGTCATTTACTTTCATCCAAATTGGAATGTATTTTTCATCACCTTCATCTGAGTTTTGTAGCACTTGTTTAGTTGAATTTAATTTTCCAAAAAAACAAAAGGAGAAGCGGTGACGGATAAATTCTGGGCTGTCATAAAAATAATTCTCGAAAACGCCAAAATTTTGAATAATTTTAATATCACAATACCCAGATTCTTCTATAACCTCTCTTTGTGCAGCTTCTGCAGGATTTTCGCCTTTTTCAATACCACCTTGTGGAAATAGATATCCACCTTCTGTTGTTGTGAGTACGAGTACCTCATCATTCTTATTAGTAATTATTGATATTGCACCATCTCTACGTATTGCATCAGATGAAGGTATTTCAGGCGCAGGAAAAGCAACAACACACTTCATAGGCAAATCATATTTCTGTGCAAACTCAAAATCTCGCTCGTCATGGGCTGGAACCGCCATTACTGCACCTGTTCCATATCCTGCCAGCACATAGTCCGCAATCCATATAGGAACCTGTTCATCATTTGCAGGATTCACAGCAAAAATACCCTCTAACTGTATTCCTGTTTTTTCCTTTGCAGCCACACGGTCTTCATCGGATTTTGATTTTACAGTTGTAATATATTCTTCAACCTTGTTCCAATTTTTAATTTGTGGCTTCAATTCAGAAACAAGAGGATGTTCAGGCGCAAGTACTACATACGTCACACCGAATAGTGTATCTGCACGTGTAGTGAATACTTTTATTTGATTTTTTTGTATACTTATATAATCAAAAATTGATTTCTTTAAAGCAGCTTTATAAATTGAATCTTCTGGAAAAATATCATACAACTCTTGAGGGTTAATCCATTTATCTTTGGTTTCATTTTCTCCTGACTGAATATTTTTTATAGATTTTTCATCGTTAATTAAATCATATAAAAGTACGTGAATTTTTCCGTGAAAATACTGCTGTCTATTGATGTGATAGTAGTTAATAAGGTCAGAGCTTATGTTTTTTACAAATCTAAAATTTGTATATTCCGTTTCTTCTTGAAGTTCTCGAATTGCTGTTTTTTCTAATGGCTCATTATTTTCTATAGCACCTCCAGGTAAATCAAGACCAAAACCTTTTGAATTAAGAGTAAGTATTTTGCCATCTCTATTTCTTAAAATTACCTTAACAATATTTCTTTCAGTGGAATCTTCTCGTCTATTTCCAAAAATTTGTTCTTTGTTTTCACATACTACTCCAAACTCAATCTCACTTCCCTCACTTTTTCCAATCCAATTCCGCTGAATTTCCTTGATACTGTTTGACCAATCAATTGTCTCAAGTCCTTCGATCAATCGATCAGCGTATGCAGTAATTCGCATGAACCATTGGCGCATTTGTTTTTTTACCACAGGAAATTCTCCACGTTCTGAAACCATTTTACCGTTCACTTCGATCACTTCATCATTGGCAAGCACTGTCCCCATTTCTTCACACCAATTCACCTCTGCATATCCCTCATATACTAATCTGTAGTTCATCAGAATATTCTGTTTCTCGATTTCAGAAAATGATTTCCATTGTTTTGCAGAAAATTGTACACCATCATTCCCTGTTACAGCGTTTACTTTCGTGTTTCCAGATGTTTCGAATATCTTTACAAGCTCATCAATTGGTCGAGCTTTGTTATTTTTCTTGTCATACCAACTGTTATAAATCTGCAAGAAAATCCACTGTGTCCATCGATAATATTCTGGATCATGTGTTGCAACCTGACGATTCCAGTCATATGAAAAGCCAAGGATCGACAATTGTTCCTTGTATCGTTTTACTAATTGATTTGAAAGTAGTACCGGACTCTTGCCAGTTTTAATCGCGTATTGTTCTGTTGGTAAACCAAAACTATCAAATCCCATTGGGTGCAATACATTGAATCCTTGCATTCGTTTCATGCGCGCAAAAACATCGGATGCAATATATCCGCGTGGATGACCAACATGTAAACCTGCACCTGACGGATACGGAAACATGTCCAATACGTAATAGGGTTTAAGTTTTTTCTTGATAGCATCTTTTGCTGACAACGTTTTATACACTTGTGTGTCATCCCAAGTTTTCTGCCATTTCTTTTCAATTTTTTTGTGATCGTAAGGTTTCATAGAATACTTCTACTATACCAAAAAACCTTCAGAAAATCGAGTTTTACAGTATGTCAATTTTCACCGTAATTTCCTCACCTGGAAAAAGGTCTTCTGCTTTTCGGACAGATTTTTTGACTGGTATTAGGTAATTTTTCTCTCGATTATTGCGAAACATGCTACTATCCCATGTTGTATCGCCTATTGTAAACTTACATTTGATCATTGCAGATTTTGAATAGTGTGTTCGTAGTATTTCTGAAATATATTTTGGAACATACATAAAATGCCATGACGACATGTCACCACTCCATTGCCATAATTTTGCAGTAACAGTAAATGTTCTTTTCATAGTATTTAATAAGTATATCAAAAACCGCTCGATTGCTCGAGAGGTTTTTGATATTAAAACATTGCACATACTTTTACTTTAGATCCTTTTCCAAAAACTCCATCTATTTTTAAACCATTATTTTTTTGGAATTCTTTTACAGCAGCAACTACTTGGCGACCAAATACACCATCGATAGTTCCAGGGTTATATCCTTGATCACGCAGATATTCTTGCAATCCACGAACATAATCACCACGTGATCCACGAACTAATTTGATGTATGACGCACTACAAAATACTGGTTTTGTTGAAACTGATTTACATTCACCATCCGAAATCTTTTTTGCACCATCTGCATTCAGCATACATTCGTTGCTATATGTTTTTTCTGCAATACAAGGTGCCTTGATGCAACGTACACGATCACTAATATCTCCACACACTGGGGCATAATTTGCTGGGCACACTACTGGATCAGGATTAGTTGTTTGAAATTTCTTGCAGTATGCATTCGAGGTTATAACCATAGTAGGAAGACTTGTGCATGCCATCATAGTACACATCCACTGTCCGCCAGAAGTCCGAGAACAAGAATTACAACCATCATATGCAACGACACAAGTTGCAGGAAGATCACTGATTGACCTTACCTTTTTAGGTGTACATGCTCCGTCATAATATGCCCATTCCTCGCAAACTGAACCATCTGGGAAATTGCAGTTACTATATGTACCTGACGAAGTGTTTACAGACGAGGAAGTTCCTCCGTCAGCAATACATTTTACCGACGCAGGATTTGCAAGAGCAAATGCATTGTGTACAGTACCTAGTAATACGAATAAACTAATAAATAAGGTTGAAATAATTTGCTTTTTCATAAAGTAAGTATACCAAAAAACCTCGAATAAATCGAGGCTTTACCAATTATTCTCTGATAGTGTAAGATCTTTAAATATAAAAGGTATTCCTAATTTTTTAATTTCAGATACAGGATCATCAATTCGTTCTACAGAGATTGGTGTAACTGGTGCTTTTGCAATTACTTCGTTAATCCCTAAACCTTCTTGATGAATAAAATCCTTTGCGTCAAATGTAAATAAATATCCACCTTGTCCAAATAGTATTTCTAAACTTTTTTCAAGAGATTCAACTCCGTATATCTCAATTTCTTCTTTATATTTCCGTAAATCTACACCTGTAGCGTGCCAATATTCTTTTCCTTGATATAAAACATGTTGACACTGACATATATAATTTAACGCAATCCATTTATAGGGTGTTGCATGAAATGAAATATCATCAAATACAGTGATGTATTTTTCTCCGTTCGGATCGGGATTTAATCCTTTGCGAACTTGTCTTTTTGGAATCGCAAGATCAAACAATTCATGCGACCCGTGATAGACATATAATTTACTTGGCTCGTTCATAATTTACCGTTTTATTTCTGGATTATAGATTGGATACATCTTTGTATCAATCACTCGGTCAAAACAATGTTTTTCTGCACTGTGATCCCATTGATTTTCCAGATTTGTTTCTGAAACAATTCCAACTTGCGTTTCATCATATACAACTGGCATTGGTGCCGTACTGCGTCCACTGGCAAACTCAGCTCGATCCTTGCGAATGACAAATTTATTATCAGAAGCAAGTGTAAAATCTGCACATACTTGATACTGTAATTTTTTAGCATCAATAACTTGATACATATACACCTTTCCTTTCAAATATTCTGGATCACGAGGCTCTTGGTAGTAATCTTGTTTTTTCAAAGTAGCAAGAGTCTCTGGTAATGCGCCATGCGATTGATACCAATTCGTAATAGTTGATTGCAGTGATTGTAGATCATTTGTTCGTTGTTGATCATATCGAATTGCACGTGCAATATTTGGTGTTCCTAGATACACAAATGTTGCAACAATTCCTACAATCATAACAACCATCGCACCGATACTCGCACCGAGTGAAATCCATTTTGGAGTATCAACTGTTTTTGCAGATTCGTGACGGAAAAACAATATCGCATCAATACCAACTACTAAAACAATTATAGTCTTTATTAAAAACCGTGCAGTAATTTCACCCGAGAAAAAATATCTAATTAAAACCGCAAGCGTAATAGCAAGCACCACAAACCCTACAAACATTCCCAGTTGTAATAACCATAATCGTGGTTTACTGTCAGGGTGAGTTTTTTTCTCTTGTACTAATCTAAACACCGCCCAAACCATTGCCAAAAATACCAATACTGCTGTGGTAAATACACCGAGTGATCCAAATACAGATTGATATCCAAATGATGAATAACCACCTATTTCTGGAAACAAAATATTCGTAAATGAAAATGAAAAAATGATAAATGAAATTGCTACAACCAAATAACTAATAGTGTAGCCCAAATACGTAATAAACTCGCGCGGTTGTTGTGATGTCATATATTGAAAGTATATCACTAAAGTTTTTATTTGTCGTTCTGTATTTCTCCCTCTCCTGGAGCAGGACGACCCAGTAGGTGAATCTGCGGATTCAGGGTTGGGGTGAGGTAGAAAATAAATTCATAAACACAATGTACCCCACCCTAACCCTCCCCTACATAGGGGAGGGAAAAATACAATTTTGCCAACATTACCATTTCATGCTATAGCATAATTATGCAGCTCTCACCTCTCGAGAAAATTTCCATCCGTGCAACACGTTGGGTTGGGTCAATTCAATCCTTAATCGTGCACACAATACTATTCACCATTGCGTTCGCCTTGGCAATTTTTGGTGTACCACTGGACCGAGTATTGTTAGTATTAACAACGATTGTATCACTCGAAGCAATCTATTTGTCCATCTTTATTCAAATGTCAGTAAATCGCAGTGAACGTAGACTACGTAATGTATCAAAAGAAGTCCGTGAAATTTCTGTTGATCTAGAAGAAATTTCAGAAGATGTTGAAGGAATTGAAAAAGACATTGATGAGATCCAGAAAGACGTAGAAGAAATTTCAGAAGATGTTGGTGAAATTCAAGAAGATGTACAAGGAATTGAGAAAGATATTGATGAGATCCAGGCCGATGTGGATGAAATCCAGGAAGATGTCGAGGGTATCGAGAAAGATATTGATGAAATCCAAGAAGACGTCGAGGAAATTGAACAAGAATCGGACGAACAAAAACAAGAACAATCCCTCGCAGATATTCAAAAAACACTTGAAAGTTTGATCGAGCAAATCCATAAGATACAAAAATAAACCAGTCATCATGACTGGTTTTGGATTTTAATCTAAAAAAATTGCGTATTAAAATGGTGGTAATGTAGATTCAGGTATTTTATAAAAACTTGAATCTAATTTTGGAAAATTTCCCATCCCCATCTGCCAACTTTTTTGTTGGAGTAACTCTTGTTCACATTGATCTTCTTGAGAAGATCTACCGAGTAAATAAGATCCTATAGGAGAAGATGTAATTTTTAATTTTCTATATTCTTTTTTAGAAGAATATAGAAAATAAGAAGTATCAATTTTTAACTCTCTTACTTTTGTTAGATAATTATTACTAGTATCTTTAGGTAGAGGACAGACTTGCGGTCTAAATGTTTGAGCATTTATACTCATTTTTGCGATTAGAATCGCAAAAATTAATAATACTGTTTTTTTCATTTTATTTTGTTTTAGTTGTATGCATTATATCATAACTATATATAAAAGTCAATTATTTATCCACACTAAAATAAGGCTCTTTTGAGCCTTATTTTATAACTAATTTTAGTTTTAAATCGTAAAATTATTGATATTATACAAATCACTGTTTTCATCTTGTTCTACCTCGTCATTTGATCGGTCATCCAGCATTTCTGGTTGCTCCATTTCTGGCTCGTGATCTGCTAGATATGATGGTGTCATAGCAATCTGTGGTGCTGGAATTTCTTGATGATATTCTGTAATTGTACCAGCTCCCTGCTGTTGATACGCTGATAATTCTGGTTGATAGATTTCTGGAATAGTTGAAGATTGTTCAATAATTGATGTAGTTGTTTCTCTGTTTTCCATTGATGTACTTGGAATTGAAACTGTCGGTTGTTCAATATTTACAGCCACTGGTGCAACAACTGGTTGATTTTCGATAAAACGATTCAGCATGGCATTTTTATCACCACCATTTGATTTCATAATTGCGAGAATTGTTTCCAAATCCTCTGGTGAGAAATAATCAATTACAATTTTCCCACCAACATCACGTTTTTCAATATGAACGCGCGTTCCCAATGATTCTGCTAACTGTTCCTCGTATCCTGCGATCTGTGGATCGTGATTGAAATCTTTCTTGCGAACTTTGTCGCGCGCTACATCACGTGCCAATCGCTCTGCCTCACGAACAGATAATTTCTTGATGACAATTTCCTTGAACAGTGTTGCCTGTTCCTCTGGACGATCCGACAACATCATCAGTGGTCGTGTGTGACCCTCGGAAATTCTACGCTCTGATAATGCCTCCATGATTTCCTGAGGCATAGCAAGCAGACGCAAACTATTTGATACATATTCACGCGATTTACCCATTTTCTTTCCAATTTCTGCATGAGTAAATCCAAATTCTGCATGTAATTGCATGAATGCTCGCGCTCGATCAATTGGATTCAAATCTTCACGTTGTAGGTTTTCAATAATCGCAAGTTCCAACTTTGTCTTTGCATCCTCTGTTCCTGATCGAATAATAACAGGCACCTGTGGTAGTCCTGCAATACGTGATGCACGCAAACGACGTTCACCAGCGATCAATTCATATTCAACCATCAGACCCTGTCCATCTGGGCGCTCGATCTCGTGTCGCGTTACTACCAACGGTTGCAACACTCCGTATTGCCGAATTGAATCTGCCAGATCAACCAATGCACGTTCATCGAATTCACGGCGTGGTTGGTACGGGTTTGGTTTAATTTTATCTGTCTCGACCCAGAAAATTGAATTTGTGTAATTTTGCATCATATGGAAATGATTATATCACCACAGCTGAGTAAAACAAAATAATATTCACATTAATAACTGATATTGAATTTTTTTAGGACTGTGCTATTATGACACCACAGTTATAAATATGTTGAGGTAACAACTGTTCTGTGGATTACTCGTTAATCCACAGATTCTTTGCCCGGATGGCGTAATTGGTAGCCGCGTTCGACTCAAAATCGAATCTCGTAAGGGGTGGAGGTTCAATTCCTCTTCCGGGCACAATTAAAAAATCACCAGTAGCTACTGGTGATTTTTTAATTGTCATTGGACCGCAAACGCATGTCGTTTGCGAGGAATTGAAAGCCGGAGCGTTATGCGAGTTTTCGGAGCAGAGCGGAGAAAGGCAAGCATCGCGAGGCGGGGCCGAACAAATTTTTCGTTAGAAAAATTATGTGTGGCCAATTCCATTCTCTAAAAGAAAATATTTGCAACCGTGACCAATCCCTCTCTTTGTATTACTATACCTATATCATGCAAAAAATTATCGTAATTTGCGGCCCCACCGCAACTGGAAAATCAGCACTCGCTGTGGAACTTGCCCTTGCCTATAATGGTGAGGTTATTTCTGCGGATTCACGACAGGTCTACACTGGTCTTGATATTGGAAGTGCAAAAATAACTGAATCAGAAATGAAAAGTGTTCCCCATCACTTGATCGATATAGCACATCCGAACGACTATTTTTCTGTCGCAGATTTTCAAAGATTAGCACAAGAGAAAATCAAAGATGTTCATAGTCGAAGAAAATTACCTATCCTATGTGGTGGAACTGGAATGTATATTGATGCAGTTGTATATGATATGAAATTTCCAGAAGTAACCGCAAATCCAAAACTTCGAGCAGAACTTGAACAACTTTCTGCACCAAAACTCTATAAGAAATTACAAGAGCTCGATCCAGATCGAGCATTAGAAATTGATGAACACAATCCTGTACGATTAATTCGTGCCATTGAAATTGCAACGGTTCTGGGTAGTGTTCCAAAGATTGAAATAAGTGATTCACAGTATGACACTTTATTTATTGGACTTGAGTTACCAAAAGAAGAATTACAAGAACGGATTGAGAAGCGTATTTCTGACAGAATTCCTGCTTTGTTTGATGAAATTAAGAAACTTCATATATCTGGAATATCTTTCGAAAAATTACATTCATTCGGATTAGAATATCGATTTGGATCGGACTATGTTCAAGGATTAATATCGATTGATGAATTTAAAGAATTACTTGCAACAAAAACATGGCAGTTCGCAAAGCGACAAATAACCTGGTTTAAACGAAATCAGAATATTCATTGGTTTAACCCAATTCATGACAAACAAAAAATCCTGAAACTGGTTCAAGACTTTTTGAGGTAACCTAAATTGAATAACGCTTTTCCTCATTAACTTTTAATTTTGACAACACTGGATTTTGAAAAAAGCCAATATATTTTATTCCAGCATCCTTATCTATTTTTTCTTTAATGAATTTTATAAGAACTGCCTGATCAATATTTTGATGACGGAGCGTTGCATAACGAACACAATTTTTATTTAATTCGTCATTTTCAACTAATAAGTTAATTTCTTTATCCAAGGCAAATTTTCGTAATCGGCCACGAAACATGACACCCTGTAAATCGTTTTCAGAAGTCACCTCGTAAACTTCCCATAATAATAAGTTCATAGTATTTTTATTTTAATTAAGGCTATAATAACTGAATTATATATTTTGTAAACTTATGCGGAGTTCCTCGTGTTAGAACCTTTCACTGACAAGCCCTGTAATGTTATTTTTAATAATTCTATATTATCATAACAACGCTCCTCGTGCGAACTAAAAAAGTGACAAAAGTGACACTACTTCGATATATAAAGTTACATATAAATGTCACTATTTTAGACACGATTATGCTATGAATCCCTAGTTCTGTATAGACTTAGCAAGACTACTATTCTCTGACATCATTGGTATATGGAAACATATACAACAGCTAGAATTAATAAGGAAATATTGATTCAAGCACCAAAAATCAAATATGTATTGTATGCTCGTAAATCTACTGAATCAGAAGAAAGACAGGTTCTTTCAATTGATTCACAAGTTAAGGAAATGCTTGAATTGGCAGAAAGAGAAAACTTGGAAATTGTAGAGATAAGGCGAGAATCTCATAGTGCTAAAGAATCAGGACAACGACCAGTATATAAAGAAATATTAGAAGATATACGACGAGGGAGATTTAATGGAATACTTACTTGGGCACCTGATCGTTTAAGTAGAAATGCTGGTGACCTTGGAAGTATCGTTGACCTCATGGATCAGCAATTGCTCATGGAAATTCGTACTTATGGACAGCAATTCAAGAATTCACCAAACGAGAAGTTTCTTTTAATGATTCTCTGTAGTCAGGCAAAACTTGAGAACGACAACAAAAGTGTAAATGTTAAACGAGGCTTAAGAACAAGAGTAGAGATGGGATTATGGCCTGCACCTGCACCAACTGGGTATTTAAAAGAGAAAAGAATGGATAGAAAATGCGAAACATTAATTGATAGAGATAGAGCACCTACAATAAAGAAAATGTTTGAAAAGGTAGCCTATGAACATTGGAGTGGTAGAAAAGTATACAATTGGCTTCGATTTGATTTAAACTTTAGAACAGCCTATGGGAAGAAACACCTAAGTCTAGGTAATATATACAAAATACTTGGAAATCACTTTTATTATGGAATCTTTGAATATCCAAGAAAAAGCGGTAATTGGTATACAGGAAAGCATGAGCCACTTATTACTAAAGAACTATATGACCAAGTTCAAGTACAAATACGGAGCCAAGTACTTCGGATAGAAAACAAAGAATTCGCTTTTACTAAAATGATGACTTGTGGATTATGTGGTTCTGGTATTACTGCTGACGAAAAATTCAAAAAGCAGAAAAATGGGAATGTTCATAGATATGTATATTATGGTTGTACTAAATCTCAAAAAGCTGATTGTAAGTGTGGCTATATCGAAGAAAAAGATATACTCAAACAATTTGAAGAATTAATTGAAAAGATAGATATTAATGAGATTCAGATTAAAGAAAAAATTAAAGCAGATGTTGAGAAATTCACTAACTTACAAAATTTCTTTTTAGGGATAAAAGAAAAACCAAAAATATCAAATATTGATATTAGGGGTTACGCTAGATACGTCTTAAGAGAAGGGAGTGATATTGAGAAGAGGGAGCTACTAAGTTGTTTGAGGGGAAAGATTTCACTCAAAAACAAAAAAATTACACTATCAAGAGAATAATTGAAATAATCACAAAAAAATTGTATTATATGTATATGGAAGAATATCCTAAAAAAGAAGAGGTTAGTAATAAAGGAAAAGAAACAAATATCCCTAATTTGCAAGATGGTAAATCCCAGCATCAAGAATTTTTTAGTAAAGTTCAAAGATACTATAATTCTGAAATAGAATTCCAACAAAAAAATGCAAAAGGAGATGAAGATTTTGAATATATTGAATATTTAAATAATAATAAAAACGCACTCAGTTCTTTATTTAATGAAAAATTATTTTTAAGAAAAAAACCTGAAGATTTTGCTGTGGCTATTTCCGATTTAGGTGGCCAAATGTCTAATTTTAATCCTTTAAATTCTAAAAATAGTAACTTACCAGAAGATATTCTGAAAGATTATGAAAATAAATTTTATGCACTAAAAGATATTTATATGAGAGCATGTAGAAAAATTTACCCACATATTAATTTAAATTCTACAAACGACCCAGACTTTTATCCTCTAAAATCATTAAACGACAGTAAGGCTTTTTCAAAAAAATCTCAAATAAATTTTATTAATCATACCATTGACACATCTTCTTCATCTTTGAGAGCAACTTCTTTTGAGAACTTTCAAAAAATGGATGATAATTTTGATAAAGTGAATAATGAACTCTTTAGGCATAATGAGTCTATTTATAAATTATTTATATTGAAAGATCAGCTTCAAAAAGAACTTTATGGTAAGTCTGACATCTCATTAAATGATTATAGAAAAATTAATTCAATAAAAGATGATATTGTCATACCAGAGCAGAAAGAAAATAGTACTGTAGTTTATGAAGATATAACCGAAAATAATTTTGATAAATATTTAAAGGAAAACAAAGAGATATTTTTTGATGAATCTAAATACAAGATAGAAGTTAATAATAATGGTGATATTTTTATTAATAGGCCCATATCAGTAAAAGAAGCCCTAAAAACAGCGAGAGAAGCAACAACAAATAATAATGTTAATACTGGAATGATTAAAACGAGAATGTTTTCTGCCACTAAAGAATTATTATTTACCGATGCAAAATGGATTATCAAATCTTCTGCTCGTAGACCAGAAGATTCTGAGAGACTAAAAGAAATTAACGAAATTAAAGAACTACAAAGAATAATAACTGAGACTAATGAATTTAATGAAAACATAGGAGGATCTTTCCAACTCTTAAATGATGTCTTTTTAAGAGAAGTAGAAAGATTAAACAAAGAGAAAGAACAATTTGAAAAAGATAATAAATAAAACAAAAAAGAGTGGATATCCACTCTTTTTTGTTTGCTAGTAAGATTTTTATAAACAACACATCTCGTGCTAGCTGTCAATGGCGGGCCCACAAGGATTCGAACCCTGGTCAACGGTTTTGGAAACCGGCATTCTACCACTGAACTATAGGCCCAAGCTTCATTAGTTAATCATAAAAA
>Ga0073900_10001136_pt1 | contig 15266 bp, 10 predicted proteins | sample KloWWTmetKNB5Kit_FD_66666 | JGI IMG/M metagenome (GOLD analysis project Ga0073900, IMG submission 66666) | Active sludge microbial communities from Klosterneuburg, Austria, studying microevolution and ecology of nitrifiers - Klosterneuburg... | ecosystem: Engineered > WWTP > Aerobic digester >...
AGATACTGCGACACTTTTCGACCGACCTATTTGCGCCATCCATTCACGTAAAGCTGAAACTGTAATTTCCCGCCCAATGATAATCAAAGCAATGGGTGCATCCAGGCGTCCCAGATAAACCAGCACAATCAATGCAGCAGAAACCATTAATTTATCAGCTACCGGATCAAGAAATGCGCCAAAAGCCGATGTTTGATCCAGAATCCGGGCCAGATAGCCATCTAGCCAATCCGTAATGGCTGCGCCCGCAAAAATTGCGGTAGCGACTAAGTTCTGATTAGTGGGAGACAACCAGGAATGGGGAAAATAAAAGATACCAACAAATAACGGTATGGCCAGTATTCTTAGCCATGTTAGTAGATTGGGCAGATTGTAAGGCATATTGTTGTAGCTTTAACTGACAATTAAAAGGATATCCATTTTGACGGATACGGCAGGACTAAAAAGCGTTGAATTATATAATCAACGAGCCATTATGGATGCTTAATGCAATTCTTTATATATTTTTTCGGCTAATTTACGGCTTATCCCTTCTGTTTGTTGCAATTCTTCGATACTGGCAGTTAACACCCCTTTTAACCCGCCAAACTGACCTAATAAACGCTGCCTGCGTTTAGCACCTACTCCGGTAATGGTTTCCAGACTTGAACTGGTTCTGGTCTTTCCACGCCTGCCTCGGTGACCTTGGATTGCAAAGCGATGCGCTTCATCACGTATTTGTTGAATAAGGTGCAATGCAGGATGTTCGCTGGGTAATTGTAACGGCTTTTTAGGGGGCGGAAAAATCAATTGTTCCAGACCCGGCTTGCGTTCTTCCCCTTTGGCCACACCCAGCAAATTCGCATCACTAATACCCAATTCTTGTAACGCTTCTTGTGCAGCAGAGATTTGACCTTTTCCGCCATCAATCAGAATCAAATCCGGCAATTGCCCTTCGCCTCTCACTACTTTCTGATAGCGCCGGGATAGTGCTTCACGCATGGCAGCATAATCATCACCAGGCGTAATGCCTTCGATGTTAAAACGACGGTATTCATTATTACGCATGGCATAATTGTCGTACACCACACAGGATGCAACGGTAGCTTCACCCAGGGTATGACTGATGTCAAAACATTCAATACGATTTAATCCGGGCATATTCAATGCCTGCTGCAACGCCAATAAGCGTTTCTCCTGACTGGCCTGTCGGCTCATCATTTGTGTTAGCGCCAAGTGAGCATTCTCAGCAGCCATATCCAGCCAGACGCGTTTTTCACCCACTGGATTGGTATTAATCGCGATTTTATGCCCACATTGATTAGTTAATAATTCCTGCAAAGCTTCGCGCTTGATTTTTTCACCCAGGATAATCAATGGCGGCACACTCCTATTCAGATAATGTTGCGCCAGGAAGGCCTCAATGACACTGGCCGGTGTGCAATCGTCCGCATTCTGAGGAAAAAAACTCTTGTCGCCCAAATGCCGCCCACCTCTGATCATCGCAAGATTGACACAAACCTTACCCGCACCATCTTTGATGAACACGCACGCGACCACATCCGCATCAAGCGCCTTGCCGCTATCGACAAACTGTTTCTCGCGGATTTTACGTAAGGCCTGAATCTGATCCCGCAACAAAGCTGCCTGTTCATATTCCATCCGATCCGCTGCCTGTTGCATCTTGACTGAAATGGCTTCCATCACTTCAGTCTGTTTGCCTTGCAAAAACAGCTCGGCGCTCCTGACATCACTTTGATACGCTTGCGGGGAAATTTGATTGACACAGGGTCCGCTGCATCTTTTGATCTGGAACAATAGGCATGGACGGGTGCGATTGCTGAATACGCTATCTTCGCAAGTACGCAACCGGAATATTTTTTGCAGCAATTGTATGCTTTCTCTGACGATGCCAGCATTCGGATAAGGCCCAAAATACTGATGCGTCTTGTCCAATACCCCACGGTAAAAGCCCAAACGAGGAAAGCTGTGACCGCTCAGAATAACATAGGGATAGGTTTTATCGTCCCGGAAAATGATGTTGTAGCGCGGTTTCAGGCTCTTGATTAAATTATTCTCAAGTAATAGCGCCTCAGCCTCGGAACGAGTGACCGTTGTTTCAATTCCGGCCACTTGCGAAATCATGAGTTGTATTCTGGGTCCTAGATTGGATTTCTGAAAATAAGAAGAAACCCTTTTTTTCAGACTCACTGCCTTGCCAACATAGATCACCTCGCCTTTGGCATTGATCATGCGATAAACGCCTGGCTGAAGGGGCAGATTTACACAAAAATCCTTTGCATCAAAATCGGTGTTCGACAAACTACTCAGTCCTCATTACCCAGTAACTTTCCCGCAATTGCCCAATTTTCATCAGGAATTTCATCAAAACTGATATAGGTATAAGATTTTGGTTTCTTGGCGATACGCTCCAGAGTGTCAGTCAATTCGGCGGCAATTTGTTTTTTTTGTTCGCGCGTTAACTTTCCGGCAACGCGGATATTGACATACGGCATGTTCAATTTCTCCTGTGAATTTAGTAATGTTCCGATCATTTCATATCGGCAACCATATTCTCAAACACCTGTTCAAACATTTCTGTTGTAAGGCGTTTGGTCTGCGTATTGTAGCGGCTACAATGATAGCTGTCATAGAGTTTCAGGCCATTTCCCAGCGGCAAATGATGGGCAATGCCGTGACCAAACGGATAATCCTTTAACTTAAGCTGCAAGCTCATTAACACCGCCTGATGTGCTACTGTCCCCAGCGCAAGCAGTGCCACGCCGCCATTTTGCATGAATGCCTTGACCTCAGTCACCAGATACTGATTGCATTGTTTGATTTCAGTGGGAATGGGTTTGTTTTCCGGCGGCAAGCATTTCACCGCATTAGTAATGCGACATCCCGTCAACTGTAATCCGTCATCCGCTGAAAGCGACTCATGTCGAGTGGCAAAACCAAACTTATGCAACGTCTGGTAGAGTAGAATCCCTGCATAATCACCGGTAAATGGCCGGCCCGTTCGGTTGGCGCCATGCATGCCCGGTGCCAAACCAACAATGAGTAACTTAGGATCGATATCACCAAAAGCGCTGACTGGCCGTGCATGATATTCGGGATATTTGGTTTTTACCGACCGCAAAAAATCAGATAGGCGTGGGCATTGCTGACAATCCAGCGGATCCAACACTGCGCATGCCTGCGTTAAAGAATCATTAGTCATTCGTAAAGATTATCGTAAAGGGTTATAAAATATGGACAGTGTGTTCGCAAAATTCAGTGTTTGCTCAATGATTTCTCTATCTGGATACCGCACCCCTCGCAAATGCTCAGCCTATAAAAGGAGTTATTGAAACTGAAACCATAGTTGGTTTTAGATCGAGTCACTATGCCAAGTATCGCATCAAAAACTCATCATTTTTATATTCAGTTTTGTTTCGTCATTCTGTTATCCATGACAATGATACCTAGCATCGCTGTGGCAGATGAATCCGACGATACAGCAAAAAACTCAGCCATAGTGATACTGTCGGCACCCGACGACATTAAAGAATTTCTCATCAAGTATTTTAAATTGCCCACCGAACCCTTCCCGGACAGTACTGCGGAAAAAACTTATTTGTATCGCGCACAAAAGGAAATTCGTAATTTATTGGTAACAGAGGGTTATTTCTCGCCGATAATTTCTTTATCGCATCAGACCCAAGGTGAAATCACCAAACCCGAGATCAAAGTCGATCCCGGTATCTTAACGCGCATTGGCTCCGTTGCCATAGAATTCCACGGCGCAATCACGCAAGCAGACACCAAATACCAACAGCGTATGGAGCAAATTCGCGCCACATGGCCTTTGCAAACCGAGGCACCATTTCGTTCTTCTGACTGGGAGCAAGCGAAAGCGACTTTACTCGCCAATCTAGTGCAAGAGGAATTTGCCGCCGCCAATATTGTGACCAGCCAGGCAAAAATCGATACTGATCAGGCGCGCGCAGATCTTTCTCTAGTGATTGATTCCGGACCAATTTTTTATTTTGGTGAGATACAAATCACCGGATTGGAGCGTTATGATCCATCCTTGGTCACCAATCTGGCCACCTTTAAGGCGGGGGATGCTTATCGTCGGGATCTACTGCATCTTTACCAAATCGCGCTGCAAAAAGCGCCGCAATTTAGCACTGTTTCGGTCAGCATTACGCCCGACACCACTCAGCATCGATCCATTCCCGTGCAAGTGATTCTGACCGAAGCGCAATCGCAGCGCTTTGCCTTTGGTGGCGGATACAGCTCGAACAATGGTGCGCGCGGCGAAATCAATTATCGCAATCATAATTTCATGAATCGAATCTGGAATCTAACCAGTATGTTGCGCTTAGAACAAAAACGTCAAACCTTTTTTGTCGGTATTGATACCTTGCCCAATCAAAATAACATCAATTATTCATTGGGTGGCAGCCTGCAAATGACCGACATTGAAAATCTGAAGACAGCGGAGGAAAAAATTGGCGCCACTCGCAATCACCGCACGCAAGAAATTCAAGAACAATTTGGATTAAATTGGCAGCGAGAAGACAAAAAACCTGCGGGAGCCATTCATCAGATCAATGAAGCATTGGCGCTCGATTGGCGCTGGCGGCGTCAGGTGGTGGATGATCCGCTCCACATCCGCCGAGGCGATGTCACTGAAATTCGCATCGCCGGCGGCAGCCAGCAAGTGCTTTCCGATCAGGATTTTATTCGTACCTATGCACGACAGCAAAGCTGGTGGCCAATAGGCTCTCAACATGTTCTTTATGTGCGTGCGGAAGTCGGTTATACGTTGGCTCCCTCACGCTTTGGCATTCCTCAGGAGTATCTGTTTCGTGCCGGTGGCATTCAATCCATTCGCGGTTATGACTTCAAAAGTATTGGCGTGGAAGAAGGCAATGCCATCGTGGGTGGCCGCGCTATGGCAACCGGCACTGTCGAATATACGCATTGGTTGACGCATCAATGGGGTGCCGCAGCGTTTGCAGATATCGGCAGCGCAGCGGACAGTTGGCAAAAAATGCACCCTTTTTTAGGCTATGGCGGTGGCATTCGCTGGCGCAGCCCTGCCGGTCCTTTGGCGCTGGATTTAGCTCGAGCCCATGAAACCGGCACATTACGTCTGCATTTCTCAATGTCGGTCGCATTCTAAACTGTGAACATGCCCACTCCGACCGATAATACCCCGCACAATTCTGTCAGCCGTAAAATTAAATACAGCTGGCTGATCGGCTTACTGCTGGTTGGGCTGTCATCGGTTTCAATGACAGGGTATTGGTTATTCAATAGTCAATCCGGTTTGCAATGGATTTTCTCTACTGTCCATCGCCTGAACCCTGATGTCATTCAATTTGAAGGCATTCAGGGAACCCTGCAAGCGATACAAATTGACCGCGTCCTTTTTGATCACAATGAACTCCGGCTGGAACTGCACAATGTGCAGATTACCTGGAATCCAGGTGATTTGCTGCGAAAACAGATCAACATTCGACAAATCACTGTTGAAACATTGCGCGCCCTCCTCCCGCCTGCGCCAGCATCAGACTCGCCCCCCACTTTGCCCGCAAGCTTACAACTACCATTCGCTTTGTCCGTTCAGCAAATTAAAGTCAGCTCCATACATATCATTTCGGCAATGGGTGAACAGCCTGCTCTGATTGTGTCTGATCTTACATCGTCGCTAGCAAGCGACGGACAGCGCCACCAACTCAATCACTTGGATTTTCATACACCATGGGGATCATTGAGCGCTCTGGCGACATTGAATGGCAGCACTCCGTTTGATTTATCAGGAAAGATTGATTGGTCAGATGCCAAACACTGGGGAGATACTCAGGCGGTGATCGCCGGCAATCTGGAACAAATGATCATTCAAGTCAATGCCAAACCACCCACCGGAAAAAGGGACTTAACGCTACACTTGCGCCCGTTTACAGTGAATCCGGTGACCCAGTTGCATGCTGCAATAGCAGATATTGACCCGGCTATTTTTCTTGCTGATGCACCGCATGCCAGCCTCTCGGTATCCGCAAATTTGGCTCAAAATGCATCTGGAGAATTGGAAGGTCGCATCCTGGTTGAAAATTACTCAGCAAACACACTGAACAACAACGGCCTTCCATTTTCCTCAATCAGCACGCAAGCACGCATTACCGCAGAAGTTCTGGTATTGCAGGATATACACGCGCAAATGACTGCCAATGCAAGCATGGAGGGAAATCTACTTTGGGATTTCAAGGATGCCACAGGTTCAGGCCATTTGCTGGTTAACCGGCTTAATCCACAGCATATAGATAGCCGCCTGCGTACTGCTCAGGTATCAGGGCAAATCAAACTGGAAGGCGACGCTCAGAAACAAACAGCGCATATCCAGCTCAAGGATCAATCGATCAGTTTAATGGCCGATGTGACGCGATCTAATCAACATATCAAACTGGAGCAGTTTAATCTCCAGCACAGCAAATCCCGGCTAACGGGACAGGGAAAGTTTGATCTTGGCGCTGTACCTGCCTTTGAAGTTTCCGGTCATCTAACCCATTTCAATATTGCAGATTTCATCCGGCAAGCACCTGCTTCCAATCTCAATGCCGCCATTCATCTATCCGGTCAATGGGCTGACCGTGTTGCTGGAACATTGAACTATACAATTCAAAACAGTCGTTGGGCAAAATTCCCGGTAACCGGCAGCGGTGAAGTGACATTTAACGGACTGACACAATTCAAAGGTAACGCAGCACTCAATCTGGGCGCCAATCATTTTCTGACTCAAGGCGGTATTGGCCAATCGGGAGATACCCTCCTGTTAACCGTAAATGCACCTTCCTTGGAGCAAATCGGCTTCGGAGTAGCGGGTGACTTGCAGTCACGCATACAGTTGCGTGGCAGTCTTGAATCCCCTGATATGGATCTCAACATCAAAAGCCGACAACTGTATTTGCCGGGAAACCGGCATTTATCAGGATTAATGGCCCGTGGGCAAATCAACAAAGAGAGCCTAGCCATCAAAGTAGCGATTGAGAACTATGCTGAGCACGAGAAAACACTCATTAATGACCTGAATCTCGAAGCCAATGGAAAAATTTCTGACCATATTCTGTTGGCTAAAGTACAAATCCATGACAAAACCAAGATTCAATTAAAAGCAGCTGGCGGCGTAGATGTTAAAACCCCACTATCATCCTTGCGCTGGAATGGACAATTAACCGAATTATCCTCCAGCGGCAAAATCCCCATTCGGCTAATGTCACCCACCAAGGTTTCAATCAGTCCCGAACAGGCTTCGCTTGGACAGACCACTTTCTCCATTTCCGATGGACATATCCACATCGATCAGCTGCAATGGACACCTCAAGATTGGAAAACTCGCGGCAATTTTACCGGCATTGCCTTATTGCCCGGCGAACATCCGGAATTGAAGCAACCCTTCTTACATTTGGGCGGTCACTGGGATTTCACTTCCAATACTCAACTCACTGGCAATCTCCATATACACAGGGAAAAAGGTGATTGGTATCTGCCTGGCGAAGTCCCGCAGCCCATCGGGCTAGAGATTATGCAATTAAAACTGGCGGCTCGGGACGAAAAGATCACTGGCAAGTTTGAGTTAATCAGCCAATATATCGGTACCGCTGATGCGCATTTGACTCTACCGATCCAACAATCCAACCATCGCTGGTCTATTTCCGAACATGCGCCGCTAAGCGGGGAAGTGATTGCAAATATCGCAAATTTAAAATGGATCGATCCCATCCTGGGCGACAGTATTAACATTGACGGACAACTTCGAGCACGAGCACATATTCAAGGAACACTGAATCAGCCAGATTTCAATGGTGAGGCCTCCGGTAAAGCATTGAGTATCGCATTGCTGGAACATGGAATCCATTTGCAGCAAGGTAATTTACTGGCCAGTTTTCATCAATCCAACTTGACGATTGATCAACTCAGTTTTATTACCCCCCCTGAATCACCGCCTGACGATCGCTTGCTCAAGGATATGCAACTCGGTGATCAATCAGGTTCGCTGACCATCACCGGAAACATAGGATTAGTGGGTAATGAAAGTGCTTTAAATTTCAAACTCAATCAGTTCCCGCTCACTCACAAAACCGATTATTGGGGCATTGTGTCCGGCTCCGGCCAGGCCAAGTTTCACAAAAACAGATTAAGCCTGGAAAGTAATATCGTGGCAGATGCCGGTTTATTGTTGCAACCACCTGCAGATCGGCCCGAATTATCTGAAGATGTTATTTTTGTAAACGCTCCCCACTCTGCCCAGCAAAAAATATTGCTTCAACTGGATGCGAATTTTGATCTAGGAGAAAAGTTTTTTATACGTGCATCCGGATTGGAAGGCCGCCTTGCCGGTCAATTGAAAGTTCAGAACGATCACCGCAATACCCTCAAAGTAAATGGCTCCATTGCAGCGCAAGACACCACATTCAAAGCCTATGGCCAGCACCTGAAAGTAAAGCGTGGCATTGTCAATTTCCAAGGGCCATTGGATGATCCCGGTTTGAATATTCTGGCGATTCGAGAAAATTTACCGGTAGAAGCCGGCGTTGAAATTATGGGTTCCGTGCGCCACCCACGCATCAAGTTGGTATCTACTCCGGAAGTTCCCGATACTGAGAAGTTATCATGGATCGTTTTAGGAAGGAAACCTGAAACAACGGGCTTGGACACTTCTTTACTGCTGGCAGCAGCAGGGTCGATATTGGGTGGTCAATCCGGCGTCGGCATTACCGAACGCATCAGTAGCGCTTTGGGCGTTGATGAAATCGCGGTCAAGCAGGCCAGCACCGGCAGTCCGCTCAGTGGGCAAATCGGCATGGTGGGCAAACGCATCTCATCGCGTGCATATCTGAGTTATGAGCGCAGCCTGGCAACCACCACGATGGGCATCACCAAGCTTACTTATAATCTGACGCCCAAAGTCACTGTAGTCACACAAGCCGGTGAAGATAACGCGATTGATTTGTTTTATACCCTGCAGTTTGACTAGCGTTTACTAAATCACAATTAATGCATATCGAAGAAACCAGTCCACTCACCCCGACCGGGCGCGCTTCGCTTATCCGTATTTCTTCCGATTGCGCCGGCGCCGACTATGCGCACGCCGGGCTTCAGCTTCGGTGGGTGGCGCGGGTTTCTTGTCGGCATAAGGATTATGTCCGACTTTAAAATCAACCCGCAAGGGTGTTCCCGACAGTTTAAAAACTTCACGGAAAGTATTTTCCAGATAGCGACGATAGCTTTCCGGCACATGATTGAGCATGGTGCCATGCACGATGATGAGCGGCGGATTGGAGCCTCCTTGGTGAGCATAGCGCATTTTAGGGCGCGACATGCCTCCGCGCGGTGGTGGATGCTTCTCGACGGCCGCAATCAACGCGCGTGTTAGCTTCGGTGTCGACAAATCTGCCATGGCTGCCGCATACGCTTTATCAATCGAGGGCAGCAAATTGCTCATACCCTTGCCGTGCAGCGCAGAAATATAATGTAATTGCGCAAAACCCAGAAAAGCCAGCTTGCGAGCCAATTCATGTTTAATCATATCGCGTTGATATTCATCCAGGCCATCCCACTTGTTCACCGCAATCACGAGTGCACGCCCTGCTTCCAGGATAAAGCCCGCAATATGAGCATCCTGATCGGAAATTTCACTTCTCGCATCCAGCACCAGCACTACAACATTGGCATCTTCAATCGCTTGCAAGGTTTTGATGACAGAGAATTTCTCCACGGTTTCAAATACATGCCCACGCCGGCGCAAACCAGCCGTGTCGATCAATGTATAGTGCTTTTCTTTATGTTCGAAATCGATATAAATACTATCGCGAGTAGTTCCAGGTTGATCAAAAGCTATCACCCGCTCCTCACCCAGCAAGGTATTAATCAATGTCGACTTGCCGACATTAGGGCGACCGACGATGGCAATTTTAGGATGTTTACTTGCTGGGGATTCTTCTTCAGTCTCTGGAAAATCAGCCAATGCCCATTCGGCAAGGTCTTTGATATGGTCACCATGCATGGCCGATACTGCACACGGCTCACCCAACCCTAACTCATAGAACTCGGCCGTCACAACCGCAATCGCCATGCCTTCGGTTTTATTGACCACCAGCAGAATATTCTTCCCGGATTTGCGCAGTTGCTCGGCAATAATTTTGTCGTGAGCAGTGACTCCTTGTCGCCCATCCACGATAAACAGCACTTTGTCGGCTTCATCAATGGCTTGCAATGTTTGCTTGGCCATGGCATGTAAAATGCCTTCTTTGACGACGGGTTCGAAGCCTCCGGTATCCATCACCAGATAAGGTTTATCGCCGACTCGCCCATGACCATAGTGACGGTCGCGCGTCAGACCCGGAATATCCGCGACAATTGCATCACGAGTGCGCGTTAAGCGATTAAATAAAGTTGATTTGCCAACATTAGGGCGACCAACCAGAACAAGTGTGGGTTTCATTATTTTATGCGACTAGTGTGCCGTACACGATAGGTGTGATTAAATGGAAAGAACATTGAAACCAGTGTTAGAGTATAGGCGAATCTATAAGATTCAGAAAGACTTACAAAATTTCTAGAATTGTGTACTAAAGGCGTAAACCCCCCCTTCAGTCGTTTGCACTGAAAACCCATCCGGCAATGCACTGGCCATTGTTTTGATACTACTACCATCAGTTGCGGCGCGAGCCATCAATGCACCGTCGTAGTTTCGAAGTATATTCACATAGCCTTGGTCATCAGCGATGATAAGGTATTGACCCATCAGGATGGGGCGGGTTAATTTTTTACTCCCTAGTTTACTTTGTTTCCACATACCAGCACCGGTCAGTATGTCATACGCAGCAATGATACCTTTATCTTCAGTGACATACACATAATCATTGTCCATGGTCAGGCCGGCACTGCTGGAAGATTCGCGTGCCCATATCTGGGAGCCATCATTAACCGCAAAACATCCCACGCGCCCTTGGTAAGCGACCGCGCACACAAATCGATTATTGACTACCGGCGCACTGGTGATATCCGTCATTCTTTCCAATTCAGTCACACCACGCGGTTGCGAAACCGCCACTTCCCAACCCACATTGCCATTAAACAAACTCATTGCCACTAATTTACCACCGGGGAAACCAGCAAATACAGCGCCATGCGCAAGGGTTATTCCAGCGGTACTGCGCACGGTCAATGCAGGCGTCGCTCCTTGATAAATCCACTTACGCTTACCGTCGATAGCATCAAGCGCAAAGATTCGACCATCTAAAGTGCGCACGACAACGATATTATTCTGTACTTGGGGCGGACTGAGAATTTCGCTGGTAACCATTGCTCGCCATAACATATGACCGGAGTCATTATAAGCCAGCACTTCGCCTTTAAAGGTTCCTACAAGAATTAACCCCTCACCGATGCCAACTCCCGCCGAAAATTTATTTTTAGTTTTGACCTGCCATATCTCTTTGCCAGTCGCAGCATCGTATTTCGTAAGCTTTCCCTCTTCATCTGCCGCGTATAATGCGCCATTTTCATACGCCAGACTGAAAGAGGCAATCCGGCTCTCGCTCACCTTATTTTTCCATTTCAAGGGAATACGGGTAGCCGCTTTCAAAGCATCCAGCTCTTCCTTGTCATAGACAATTTCTTCTTCTTTAACAAAGATGTCTGATATTTGCGTACTCATTGATTCAATGATGCGCATATCAAATGGGTTCATCGTGCTGCCACAGCCCGACAGTAGCAAAACAACCCATAACGATAATAAAAAGAAATGCCTAGGTCCGGCAAAATGCAATTGAGCAGTCACTATAATGATTATTCGGAGTTGCCTAATGCATCCAATTTCATTTGGACGATACTATGATAATTACTTGTCTTACTCAGCTTATCAATGGCTGCCTGATAGCTGAGACGCGCTTCAGAAATTTTCTTTGCTGCAACCAATATATCGCCCTTGCGATCAGAATATAACCCAGAAAAAGTTTCATCATGCTGGACATTGAGCGTTTTAAGGGCTTCATCGTATTTTTCTTCATCCAACAAAATACCTGCAATTCTGAGCCGCACCAGATCATGCATGGCAGGTTCTTTTGCATGATCAATGATCCATTGCAGATTTTGTATCGCCCGTTTAGTGTTACCTGCCTGCACATCGGCCTGCGCCGCAATCAACGCAGCACGAGGCGCATAACCGCTGGATGGAAATCCCTCAGTCAGCAATTGTGCCGCATCATTGATTCTCGTTGCGTCATTGGATAATTGCACCTGCTGCAGCAAAACATACAAATCGGCTGCTTGCTGTGATTGTTTTTGTTGATAATATTTCCAGGCTTGCATGCTACCAACGGTCACCAGCAGCGCTGTTAAAATGATCGTGGTAGCCGTGCCGAATTTATCCCACCAGGTTTTGATTCCATCAATTTTTTCATGCTGTTCAAGATCATAAGTCGCCATTGCATCTTCCTGAATAAGTTTGGTATTGGAGAAACTCAATTAATTGAGAAAGTTATTTGTTACATTAAACATCCACTCATGGATGACATAACGCTTGTTTTTTAATAAGCTCAGTGACTGCGGTTAATTTTACACTGGCTTGCTCAATAGGTTCACGCAGCGGCTTAATCGTCACTTCCTGTGCCTTGACTTCATCATCGCCAATAATCAACGCGTAACAAGCACCCGTAGCATCCGCTTTTTTCATTTGCGACTTAAAGCTGCCACCGCCGCAATGCAAAATAACCTTCAATCCATGATCACGCAGAAATTCGGCACACGTCCAGGCGTAATCCGTCACTTGTTCGCCCTGATGTACGATGTAAATATCCGGTACAGGTAGCCCTATTTTCTCAGTACGTTCCTGCATCAAGGCAAGCAAGCGTTCGATTCCCATTGCAAATCCACAAGCTGGCGCGGGTTTTCCCCCGACTTGCTCAATTAATCCGTCATACCGACCGCCCGCGCAAACGGTTCCCTGCGCCCCCAGCTTGTCGGTAACCCATTCAAATACGGTTCGATTGTAATAGTCGAGTCCTCGAACCAAGCGTAAATTGATGTCAAAATTAATGCCCTGCTCGCGCAGGATATGTTGCAAGGTTTCAAAATGGATACGCGATTCCTCATCCAGATCATCGATCAACTTGGGCGCGCCCTCTATAATCATCTGCATTCTGGGATTTTTGCTGTCCAATATGCGCAGTGGATTGGTGTGCAAGCGCCTTAACGCATCTTCATCCAAACTATCGCGATGCTGCTCGAAGTACTTTATCAAACGCGTGCGATGCAGCGCACGCGACTCAGCATCACCTAATGTGCTGATTTCCAGTCTCAAACCAGAGATCCCCAGCAAATCCCATAAGCGTGCACACATCACGATCAATTCAGCATCGATATCTGGTCCGGCATACCCTAACGCTTCCACTCCCACCTGATGGAATTGTCGATATCGTCCCTTTTGAGGCCGTTCATGTCGAAACATGGGCCCCGCATAATAGAGTCTTTGCGGGCCTGCATACAAAAGATTATGCTCGATGACAGCACGCACACATGAAGCTGTGCCTTCGGGGCGCAAAGTCAAGCTATCATTGTTGAGATGATCGACAAAGGTGTACATCTCTTTCTCAACAATATCAGTGACTTCACCTATCGACCGGGCAAATAGATCAGTCTGTTCTACGATAGGCGTTCGAATGTTGCGATAGCCATAGGCTGCCAACCATTGTTGTATTATTTGTTCAAAATGAACCCACAGATAGGATTCATCAGGCAGGATATCATTCATCCCACGGATTGCTTTTACACCATTAGCCATCAGACAGCTTTTCTCGGATACTTTTCGCTAACATATTTATCAACAATTTGGCGAAACTCATAGGCAATATTATCGCCTTTTAAAGTGACGGTTTTTTGACCGTCCACAAATACTGGAGCTACCGGAGTTTCACCAGATCCTGGCAAACTGATTCCTATGTTGGCATGCTTGCTCTCGCCCGGACCATTGACCACGCAACCCATGACAGCCAATGTCATATTCTCAACACCATCATACTGCTCGCGCCATACGACCATTTCATCACGCACATAAGCTTGAATACTTTCTGCCAATTCTTGGAAATAGGTGCTGGTTGTACGTCCACAGCCTGGACAGGCAGCGACTAGCGGGACAAATGCACGCAATCCCATCGTTTGCAGAATTTCTTGCGCCACAATGACTTCGCGCGAGCGGCTTCCACCAGGCTCAGGTGTCAGAGAAATACGAATCGTATCGCCAATGCCTTCCTGTAACAGAACTGATAATGCCGCTGTTGAGGCAACAATGCCTTTAGAACCCATACCTGCTTCTGTCAGCCCTAAATGGAGAGCATAGTCACAACGCGCAGCCAGCTCGCGGTATACCATGATCAAATCCTGCACACCGCTTACTTTACAAGACAAAACAATCTTATTTCGATTCAGGCCGATTTCTTCAGCTTTGGAAGCACTTTCCAATGCTGAAGTAATCAATGCTTCTCGCATCACATATTTGGCATCCTGCGGATTACTGGAAGATGCATTTTCATCCATGATGCGCGCCAACATTTCTGGATCAAGGCTACCCCAGTTGACGCCGATACGTACCGGCTTGTCATATTTGCAGGCCGTTTCAATCAAGGTAGCAAATTGTTCATCACGTTTCTTGCCATGACCAACATTCCCTGGATTGATGCGAAATTTGGCTAAAGCTTTCGCACATTCGGGGTAACTGGTCAATAATTTATGACCATTGAAGTGAAAGTCGCCAACAAGCGGCACGTGACACCCCATATCATCCAAGCGTGCACGAATTCCCGCCACTGCGCTGGCTGCCTCCATTGAATTTACTGTAATACGAACCAGTTCAGATCCTGCGCGCGCCAACTGCGCAACCTGTTCAGTCGTTGCAACCTCATCGACTGTATCGGTATTGGTCATTGATTGCACCACGATAGGCGCGCCACCGCCCAACATAATCGAACCTACACGCACACCCACACTAGGGCGACGATTCATAGAGAAACTATTTTGAGACATAATTTAAGTATATTGAGATCAAAAGATTACAAGCGCTTTTATTCAAGCGTAAAACGAGCAGTTCCGTCTTGCTTTTTATAGGAACGAATATCTACTTCCGATCCATTATAGGTGAGAATGACTCCCGATGCATTGCCTAAAACAATCGATAGCGGCTTCTTACCAGTAAGGTTTTGTTCAGTTCCTCCCTTTCTGACTTGTTCCAGTAGAGA
>Ga0073900_10001146_pt1 | contig 15218 bp, 12 predicted proteins | sample KloWWTmetKNB5Kit_FD_66666 | JGI IMG/M metagenome (GOLD analysis project Ga0073900, IMG submission 66666) | Active sludge microbial communities from Klosterneuburg, Austria, studying microevolution and ecology of nitrifiers - Klosterneuburg... | ecosystem: Engineered > WWTP > Aerobic digester >...
CGAAGCAAAGCTGTGCGACCCTTCGGCAAGCTCAGGGCAGGCTGAATCTCTGCAAAATCCTGGCTAAGAAAGAATTAGCCAGAGATTCTTCGCTCCCTCCGGTCGCTCAGAATGACATTTTCGCCTCGTTTTGCTTATCCAAAACTCACGTTAACCAACTTTTTGATACACCATGGCCTGCCAAAAGATTGAGCCTTTGTGAAAAACGCGGGTAAAGCCCGCCGCGCGCAAACACTCATCTACATTTTGGGTGGGATGCACAAAGAATTGCATTTTGTTGAACAAGGTGTTGAACACTTGTAAAACGCGCACGCCCAGCCTTTGCCACCAGTAGCCGCACGGAAAAACAAGCCCAAGCCATTGGGTGGAATGCGCCGCGGCCTGAGTTAAAAGCGCGGGCATATCTGGGTAGCAGCAAATCACGCGGTCCAGCGTCACCACATCGGCTTTTGGGATGGCATCTGCAAGCGCGACAAAATCGCCAAACCGATATTCGATTCGGTCGGCGTGGCCTTGCCGCGCAGCCTCTGCTTTGGACGCGTTGATGAGCGCCTGCGAGCCATCCACGTCAATCGCGTGGGCAATGCCCGCCTTGAGCAATTCGTTGTGCACCGGCCCAACGCCGCCGCCAATATCCAACAAAGTCACGCGCGGCAAGTTCGCCTCGCCAATGTGCGTTTTGATGGCGCTGAGAAGCCACCTGGTTTGTTTGGATGGCCCGTGTTTTTGGTAATCTTGCAGATCGCAGCGGGCATAATCCTCATCAAAAAAGGCGTTGGCATTTTTGCAATGCCCGGATGAACAGCAGGAAGACATGGGAGTGCTGAATGTTGAATGCTGAATTCTGAATTCTGAACGCTGAATTTTACATTCTGACTTCTACATTATTCAGCATTCAGAATTGGTAAAATGTAACCCCATGCCTAAGTATATTTTCTGCACCGGAGGCGTGGTGAGTTCTGTTGGCAAAGGCGTGACCGCCGGCGCAATTGGACGAGTGTTAAAAGCCCGCGGCCTCAAGGTTGCTATCCAAAAATTGGACCCGTATCTGAACGTTGACCCCGGCACGATGTCGCCGTATCAGCATGGCGAGGTGTTTGTGACCGAGGACGGCGCGGAGACCGATCTTGACCTGGGTCATTACGAGCGCTTTATTGACGAAAACCTGAACAAAAACTGTAATACCACCACCGGCCAGGTGTATAACGAGATTCTCACCCGCGAACGGCGCGGCGATTATCTTGGCAAAACGGTGCAGGTGATTCCGCACATCACAAACGAAATTAAGCGGCGGATTGGGTTGGTGGCAAAAAGCAGCGGGGCGGATGTGGTGATCGTGGAAGTGGGCGGCATCGTGGGGGATATTGAGGCCATGCCCTACCTGGAGGCCATCCGCCAAATGCGCCGCGATGTGGGCCGCGAAAACAGCATGTTTGTGCATGTGACCTTTTTGCCGCTGGTTGGCGCAACTGGCGAGCTAAAGACAAAACCAACCCAGCACAGCGTGCGCGATCTGCGCTCGGTCGGCATCAATGCAGATGCCATCATTGCCCGCAGCGATTACCCGGTGGACGCCGACCTGCGCGAAAAAATTGCCCAGTTTTGTGATGTGGATCTGCGGGCGGTTTTGCCAATGGTGACCACCAAATATTTGTATGAAGTTCCGCTCACCATCGAGGACTCTGGCTTTGGCGAGTTCATCAACGAGCGGCTGGGGTTGGGGCGACCAACAGCCGACCTGAGCCAATGGCGCGCGCTGGTGGATGAAATGCGCAAACCCAAGCCCGCGCTCAAAGTCGCCATTGTGGGCAAATATGTTGAATTGCACGATGCGTATATGAGCGTGAAAGAAGCGCTTTATCACGCGGGGGTGGCGCACGGCGCAGAGGTTCATCCGGTTTGGGTGAACAGCGAAAACCTTGAACGGGGCGAGAGTTTGGATGAATTGGCGGGCGTGGCGGGCATTGTGGTGCCGGGCGGGTTTGGCTATCGCGGCATTGAGGGCAAAATTCGCGCGGCGCAGTTTGCCCGCGAGAACAAAGTGCCTTATCTGGGGTTGTGCCTGGGCATGCAGGTGATGTGTATTGAGCTGGCGCGGCACACGCTAAACAGCCGCGAGCCGAACAGCACCGAGTTCAATCACAAAACGCAATACCCCATTATTGATTTGATGGCCGACCAGCGCGGCGTGGAAGATATGGGCGGCACGATGCGGCTTGGGGTGTATCCATGCCACCTCATCCCCGGCACCAAGGCGTTTGATGCTTACGAAAAAGCCGAGGAAGGGCGCGAACATGTCAATGGCGAGTTGATCGTGGATGAGCGCCATCGCCATCGCTGGGAATTTAACAACGAATACCGAAAGTTGCTGAGTGATGCGGGGCTGATCATCAGCGGGCTTTCGCCAGATTCGCGGCTGGTGGAGATCACCGAGATGCGCGATCATCCGTTTATGTTGGGCAGCCAGTTCCACCCTGAGTTCAAGAGCCGCCCGAATAGGCCGCATCCGCTGTTTGATGTGTTTGTGAAAGCTTCTTTGCAAAAGCAGTAAAAACATCTAATCAATTGTTTTGTAAAAGACTCGCGGCTTTTTTTGCCGCGGGTCTTTTTTGTTGACGAAATGCTGATCCACGCTATACTAAACAGAAAGACGTGGTGGTAATAGTTTCAAAGGAAGGGGTATGTAAAGATATTGGAATAATTGTATGAAACAAACAATGGTATCTAGGCGCGTAAAGTGGGGTATTGGCGTTTTGGTGTTTTGTCTGATGGCCGTCGGAATCTGGCCCAAACAACTTGCCTCTCAAGAATTGTCCCATGTATTGCCAACTCAATTGCCCCCAATTCATCCCGATTTTCCGAATGAAACGGGTGATTTTTTGAATTACGTTTCTGCGCCGCAACCCGCGCCATACGTGCGTTTGTCTGCGCAAACCATCACGCCCATGCCCGCCGTGCAGGCGATGATGGATCAGGTGACAAAAGCCAAACTGCGCAGCTTGATTGGAGATTTAAGCGGCGAGTGGCCCGCGCTGATTGGCGGTGTTCCATACACAATCGCAACGAGGAACACAGACAGCGGGGAACCGATCAATAAAGCGACCCAATATGCGTTTGAGCATATGCAAGCCAGCGGGATTTCAACTCAATATTATCCGTGGGCGATATGGGATCTATCTGGAAATTTGCGTTATTCAAATCGTAATGTGATTGGAGAGATAACAGGAAAGACAAGACCGGATGAGATTTACATCATATCGGCTCATTTGGATGATGCGCCATATCATTCGTCAATCGCACCGGGCGCAGATGATAATGCCAGCGGGTCGGCTGCGGTGCTAATAGCAGCACAAATAATGAGCCAATACGAATGGAATTGCACCCTGCGGTTTGCGCTTTGGACAGGTGAAGAGCAGGGCACTTATGGCAGCCAGTATTACGCGGGAGTAGCCGAAACGAATCACGAAAATATTAAAAATGTCATTAACATGGACATGATTGGGTGGAACAAAGTTCCTTCGCCCAACGTTAATCTTTTTACTGTTAGCCAAATACCACAATCCATTCAAAATGCAGAGGTTTTTTCTGATGTTGTTGGGGCGTATCAAATAAATCTTATTCCTGCAATATTGAAAGATTACTCAATGGGATATCGTAGTGATAACCGAGAATTTTGGTGGAAAAATTACCCCGCGATTGGTGTGTTTGAGGAACACGAATATGACTACAATGATTTTTATCATACGGCAAATGATCGTTTGGCATCACTTGATTTGAATTATTTGACCAATATTACAAAGGCTGTAATTGGGGCATTGGCGCATGCAGGTAATTGTCTGGCATCTCAAACGCCTTTGCCAGTCACTACTCCCACACCTTCCTCTCAACCAACTTCGCTTCCCACGAATTCACCAACGCCCGCGCCATTATTTGCCATAGGTGGAATCGTATGGAATGACCAAAACCATGATGGCCTTATGACCGGAAATCAAGACATAGGAGTTCCGGGCGTTACGATGACTTTGCAAACAACCATGGGGCAAATATTGGAAGAAACGGTATCGGCGGTTGGCGGTCGTTATTCTTTCTATAATCGCCCATCTGGTGAATATGTAGTTGGGTTTGCGTCTCCAGAGGGATATACATTTACTGTTCAGAATGCGATATATTCGGGGAATTCATCTTCATCCTATCGTCTTAATAGCGCTCCAGCGGTTACAACGGGCTTAACGGCACCTTTTGTTATAACAGGTAGCAACGGCTATATCAATGCAGGAATAGTCTCAATCTTTCCAACACCCACACCCACTCCAATTCCTGGATATTCCCTATCTGGGGATGTTTGGATAGATAAGTATACAACAATGGGTTTACCAGGATATTTTGATATGGGATCATTTGGGGGAGGAAATGACCCACCAGCCTATGAAAGCAGCGTTGCATTAATGTCACAGTCTGGAGAGATTTTACAGATTACAAAAACTTCTCAATATGGCAATTATGAATTCACAGGGTTGACACCTGGAACTTATGTGATTAGCTTTACACCTCATTCTGGTTTTGGATTTGTGACAAAGCCACCATGGGTTTATTCTGGCGAACGGACTTGGGCGGACCCAGCTACTGGCGCTACCGACCCAATAACGGTCACCAGCAATGTTGGTCAAATTGGGGCTGCGATCATTAGGTTGCCGATAACAACAAAGTGGCTGCCATATGGATTCTTTTTGCCAAACACCATCCGAGATACATCCGCAAACTGGTAGCCCAATTACTTTGCGTTCAGCTCCAGCAAAATCACCAGCACATCATTTTGCGCGGGAATGCTGATTTGCCCGCGATACACACCGGGCTGGAGCAGGGATGTGCGGATGGAATACGAGCCATCCGCATTTTCTGCCAGCGGCTGAGTGGGCGTCTCTGTCTGTCCATCCCGCGCTAAAAACAGGGTGGGGCGCAGCCCGCGCAAAACCCGATGATCGGCCGAGATGACGACCACCCGGACCTCCTCCGCCTGACCAGCCACCGGCGGCCAGGGTTGCGCCCGCACATTCACCGATGTGCCATCAAACACCTGCGCGCCGTTGCCATCCGCGTCCAGCCGTATTCTGCCCGCTGCCAGTTGCGCCTCGGTCATTTGGGTGATGTCTACCGGGGCGGCGGCGGTTTGTTGCTGGAGGCGGCTGATGCCCAGACCAGCGGTGACAATCAGCAGGCCAAACGCTAGCGCTGCAAAAATAAAACGAAAGGCAAGTTTTGGGGTCATTTTTAATTACGGGCGGCTGGTGAAAATTTCATCCATCGCCCTCTCAGCACGGATATACTTCTTTCATCACATGAAGAGCCGCAAATTTATTGCGTTGATTGTACTGCCGACGTTGATCTACATCGGCTTTTTGCTGTTTTACCCCAACCGCGACCTGCTCATTCTTTGGGAGCGCACGCCGCCAAACGCGCCCGCGCTGGCCGCCACCGCCGCGCTTTTGCTGGGGTATGGCGCGTTGGCGTGGCGCATTGTTCAATCGTTTGCTGGGGTTCGGGCCAGCCGCAGGCAACTCCTTGCGTTGTTCGCGCTGGTGTTTATGGGTGGCCTTGCCCTGCACATCGCTATCACCGCCATGGCCGAAGATGACGCGCTGGTAGCCATTGCCCAGCGCACATATGCCTGGAAAGCAGGCGGCTACTGGACAGTTGGGTCGCCCATCACCAACATTGCCGATTTTATTGGCAATTACGCCGCGCGGTCGCCCACGTATCCCGTCCACCAAATGCGCCACCCACCCGGGTTATCGCTCATCTTCACCGCTGGCAGCATGTTGTTCAACCTTGTGCCGGGCCTGGCCGCGCAAGTGGCAAACTGGTTTCGGCCATACAGTTGCAACTCGCTGCTCAGCGTCAACTCTCCCAGCGGGCAAATGGCGGGCGGGCTATTTGGCATGTTGATGGAATTTGCGCTGGCGATGTTGCCCGTCATCCCGCTGTTCGCGTTGGTGCGGCGGCTGGCCGGGCAAAAAGCCGCGGCGTGGAGCGCCGTGTTTTACATGCTGATGCCCGGCATGGGCATTTGGGTGGCGCAACTGGATCGCGGGTTTAACCTGGCCACCGCGCTGGTTTTGTATTTTGTAGAGCGCATGGTGACCGAGCGCTCTTTGCGCCACGCCCTTTTTTGCGGGTTGGTTCTCTCGGTTGCCACATTTGCCAGTTTTGGCGCGGCGCCCATCGCGCTCATCGGCGCGGTGTATGCGCTTGTGCGGCTATTCCAAACGGCAGGCGGCGGGTTTACTGCTTCCCGTCTCCCATCTCTTTTGGCCCAGGCCGCGCTGGTTGTGCTTGGCGCGTTGTCCGTTTGGCTTTTCTGCTGGCTCGCGTTTGGCCTCAACCCCATCACGCTTTACAAGGCGATTTTTGACAGCCACCTTGGCATTGATTTCCCATTTTGGCCGTTTGTGTTTTGGCATCCCTGGGACGCCATCACTTTTGTTGGCGTGCCGTTGGCGGTGGTTGCGCTGGCAGGATGGCGCAAGGCCGCGCCGCTGACCGCCGCGTTCTTGGTTCCGCTGGCGGCGCTCTCGCTCATGCACGTGGCGCGCGGCGAAACCGGGCGCGTTTGGATGTTTTTTGGCGCGGTAGCCTGCGCGGCGGCCGCAATTGCCATCACCCAGCGCGGACGAAACGCCCAATTTGCCCTGCTTGGCGCTTTGTCTGTGCAAACGCTGGTGATGGGCGCCGTGCTCAAGCCGATGATTGACATTGGAATCCCGCCGCAAAAGCACGAATCGGCGCAAATTCCATCTAACGCCACGCTGGTGGATACGCGCTTTGGCGCAAGCGGGCAAATTGCGCTGCTGGGGTATTGGTTTGAGCCGCTCAAACAAGGCCGGGAGTCGCGGGTGCATTTGTTCTGGCAGCGCAAATCAGACGCGCCGCTGGATGCCTCGTTCAAATCTTTTGTGCATGTGGCGCAGGATGAAACCGATCAGGCGCGGGTGGCGCAAACAGATTCGATCCCCGTGGGCGAGAAATACCCCACCACCTGCTGGAAAAAAGATGAGGTGGTGGAGGACACGCAGTATTTTGCTGTCTCGCCAAACGCGGGCGCGGGGCCGTATCCGGTGTTTATTGGCTTGTATGACCCCGCCACCGGCCAACGCCCGCCCACATTTGCCAGCGCCCCATCTAAACAAATGTATGGCTCGGTGCTTGTGCCAGATAAAGTGTCTGTTCAGAAATAACGGCCATCCTCGCTTAACTCCTTCTTAACACGGATGTTAAACAATGCTTAACCAGAAAAGCATAGCCTGATGCTGGTTTGAAATAGAAAGCATTAGGAGAAAACATGAATATGAAATTTACAAGCGGCTTGGCCGCATTTGGATTGATCTTGGCTGCGTGTGGCGGTGCAGCCCCCGCGCAACCCAAAGGCTCCATCAAGCTGAACGGCTCTGGCGCGACCTTTCCCCAGCCGTTGTACGAGGATTGGGCGTTTGGCTACTCGCAGGTGGACCCGGTGGCGGCGATAAATTATTCTGGCGGCGGGAGCGGCCAGGGCAAAAAGGATATTTTGGCGGGCACGGTGGACTATGCCGGGTCGGATGCGGCATTGAGCGATGACGAAGCCAAGCAAAAGCCGCTGGTGCAACTGCCAATGGTCGCTGGCGCGGTCGTTGTCATTTACAACCTTGCAGATGTGACCGATGCATTGTTTTTGGATGGCAAGACCATTGGCGATATTTATGCTGGCAAGATTGAGAAATGGAACGACGCAGCCATCGCCGCGCTGAACCCCGGCCTGAAGTTGCCAGATGTGACCATCAACGTGGCGCATCGCTCGGATGGCTCTGGCACGACCAGCATTTTTACCACTTACTTGTGCGCGGCCAGCGAAACCTGGAAGACCGCCGTGAACCCCTGCAAAGGCACAACGGTGGATTGGCCCGCCGACAAACTTAAGCGCGGGCAGGGCGGCAGCGGCAACCAGGGCGTGGCGGCGGCGGTGCAAAAAACAGCGGGCGCCATTGGCTATGTTGAGCTGGCCTACGCCAAAAACAACAAAATTCCGTATGCGCAAATGGTGAACCCGGCGGGCAAGAAAATTGATGCCACCATCGCCAGCACAACCGCGGCGACCACTGGCGCAAAGTTTAGCGACCGCAACGCGGCGGATATTGTGAACAGCGCCAGCGCCGATGCCTGGCCGATTGCGGGATTCACTTACATTATCCTGAACAAGGATTACACCGATTGCGCCAAAGCCACAAAGCTGGTGAGCTGGCTGTCGTGGAATTTGACCGATGCGGCGGCGACGGACCGAGCCAGCAAGCTGCTTTACGCGCCATTGGGCAAAGACACGCAGACGCTTTCGTTGAATGCGCTCAAGACCGTGACGTGCAATGGGCAGCCGGTGTTGAAGTAAAACAAGCCAGCGCCCGGAGCGGTCAGCCCAACTTATTGGGACACGCTCCGGACGCTAAAGCCAACATGACCCCCGCCAAAAAACAAACCACCTTTGAGCGCGTATTTGCGCATGGCGATCTGCTTTACCGCATTTTGCTGGTTGCAAGCGCGGTGGCGCTGATTGCGCTCATCGCGGGCGTGGGCATCATGCTCTGGCAGGCATCGGGCGCGGCGCGGGCCAGCGCGGGCGCGGGGTTTATCACCGGCGAGCGATGGAATCCCAGCGGGGGCGTTTTTGGCGCGTTGCCGTTTATCGCGGGCACATTGCTCACTTCGCTGATCGCAGTTCTCATCGCCGTGCCGTTTGGTTTGGCCATTGCGATTTTTTTGGCCGAGCTTTGCCCGCCCGCGCTCCGCAGACCCATCGGAACAATGATTGAGCTGCTGGCGGCGGTGCCGAGCGTGGTGTATGGGTTGTGGGGCATTTTTGTGTTCATCCCCAATTTTGTAAAACCCATTGGCAATTTTTTGATGAACACCTTTGGCGCGGCGTTGCCGGTGTTTGGCGGGCCGTTCTTTGGCCCGTCTATTTTTGCGGCGGGCGTTATTTTGGCGGTGATGATTATCCCGACCATCACGTCTATTTCGCGGGATGTGTTTTTGGCGATTCCAAGCGCCCAGCGCGAGGCTTCGTTTGGCTTGGGCGCGACTCAATCCGAAACCATTTTGCGGGTGTTGGTGCCGTATGGCCTTTCTGGCATTTTGGGCGCGGTGATTTTGGGGCTGGGCCGCGCATTGGGCGAGACGATGGCTGTGACCATGACCATCGGCAATGTCTCGCAAATGCCATCATCTATTTTGAATGCGGGCTACACCATGTCTAGCGTGATTGCGAACGAGTGGGGCGAGGCCAGTTCGCCGGTGTATTCCAGCGCGTTGCTGGAAATTGGGTTGTTGCTGTTTGTGGTGAGCTTGTTGCTCAATCTTTTTGCGCGCGCGTTGGTGTGGAGCGTGTCTCGGCGAAACCCGGAGCAAAGATCATGAAAATTAGTCAAACTTCCATCCGCAGGCGAAAGACGATGAACGCGGTATTGCTGGGTAGCACGCTGGTGGCAACTGCGCTCGCCACCATCCCGCTAATTTGGATCATCGTGGAGGTGATCTCGCGCGGGTTGCCCGCGCTTACGCCAGAATTCTTCACCCAAAGCTACATGCCGCTCACGCGCGGCGGGGGCGGGGTGTTGCACGCTATTCTGGGCAGCTTTGTGTTGATTGGCATTGCCTCTGCCATCTCAATCCCCATCGCCTTGTTTGCCGCGATTTATGCCGCCCAACACCCCAACACAACGCTGGGTTTGGTGATTCGGTTTAGCACCGATGTGATGTCTGGGCTGCCCTCAATTGTGGTTGGGTTGTTTGTGTATACCTTGTTTGTGAGCGGCAACGGATACAGCGCGTTGGCGGGCGGCGTGGCGCTGGCGATAATGATGTTGCCCATTGTGTTGCGCACGACCGAGGAAATGCTAAAACTGGTGCCGCGCGCCATGCGAGAAGGCTCGCTGGGGCTGGGCGCGCCGGAGTGGAAGACGATGTTCTCGGTGATGTTGCCCGCCGCGCTGTCTGGCATTTTGACCGGTATTTTGCTGGCGGTGGCTCGCGTATCTGGCGAGGCGGCCCCGCTTTTGCTCACCGCGCAGGGCAGCAATTTTTTGTCAACCAGTTTGGGTGAGCCAATTGCCGCCTTGCCGCTGGTGATGTTTAAATACGCCATTGACCCATCGCCCGCGCGGAACAGCCAGGCGTGGGCGATTGCGCTTGTGATTTTGGCGATTGTTTTTGCGTTGAATCTTGGCGCGCGTTTGCTGGCGCGAAATAGACATTAAATTAGATGTTGAACTTGACCACGAATCCCATCACTTCTACCCAGACCGGCCAGACCGGGCTGCCGACAAAAATGCAGCTTGAAAAAGTCTCGGTGTATTACGGGGCGTTCCGCGCCATTTGCGAGGTGAGCCTGCCGGTGTATGACCGCACGATCTCGGCCATCATTGGGCCAAGCGGGTGCGGCAAAAGCACCTTGCTCAGGTCGCTCAACCGCATGAACGATTTGGTCTCTGGCTCGCGCGTGGAGGGCAAGGTTTTGCTGGACGGCGAGGATTTGTATGACCGCAGCGTGGATGTGGTGAACGTGCGCCGCAGGGTGGGGATGGTTTTTCAGCGGCCTAATCCCTTCCCCAAAAGCATTTACGACAACGTGGCGTATGGCGTGCAACTATACGGGCGCATTCCAAAATCTCAGTTGGATGGGGTTGTGGAGGCCAGTTTGAAACGGGCCGCCCTTTGGGATGAGGTGAAGGATAAACTCAAACAATCGGGGATGGCGCTTTCGGGCGGGCAGCAACAACGCTTGTGCATCGCGCGGGCCATCGCCGTGCAGCCAGAGGTGGTGCTGATGGATGAGCCGTGCAGCGCGCTGGACCCGGTGGCGACGATTCGCGTGGAAGAATTGATGCAGGAACTGAAGAAGGATTACACAATTGTGATCGTGACGCATAACATGCAGCAAGCGGCCCGTGTGAGCGACTTCACCGCCATGATGATGATGCGCCCAGACCGCGCCGGCGAGTGCATTGAGTTTGACGTGACCGAAAAGATTTTCACCAACCCAAAAGACAAACGCACCGAAGATTACGTTTCGGGAAGATTTGGCTAATTAATGCAAAGTGCGACGATTCATGCTTTGCACTTTGCACTTTGCACTTTTATGAACACATCCACACGCCCCGGTTTTGACCGCGAGATCAACATTATTCGCGGAGATATTTTGCGGCTGGGCAGTCTGGTCGAAGATCAGATTCGCCGCGCGGTTCAGGCGCTGAAAGACCGCGATGTGAGCCTGGCCCAAATTGTGATTGACACCGATGACCGCGCGGACGAACTGCGCTACAAAATTGAGAACGAGTGTCTGGTGTGCATTGCCCGCCAGCAGCCCGCCGCCAGCGACCTGCGGGTGATTGTGGCCTCGATGCACATGGGCGTGGAGTTGGAGCGCATGGCCGACCACGCGGCGGGCATCGCGTCCATCGTGGTGCGCATGGGTGGCGAGCCGCTGCTCAAACCGCTGGTGGATATTCCGCGCATGACCGATATTGTGTGCGAGATGACGCACACCGCGCTGGATGCGTTTGTCAAGCTGGATGCCGATATGGCGCGGGCGGCGGTGGTTCAAGATGAGGAAGTGGATTTGCTCAACACCCAGATTTTGCGCGAGCTGCTCACCTATATGATGGGTGATGCCAGCACGATTCCCCGCGCCACTTACTTGCTTTGGATCGCGCACAATCTGGAGCGCATTGGCGACCGCGCCACCAACCTGTGCGAGCGCGTCATTTTTGCGGCCACGGGCGAGCTAAAAGACTACACGCCAAATCAATGACGGATTGGAAATTACGAATGACCAGGCTCCGGCGAAAATTCGTGATTCGTATTTGAATGAGCAAAATTTTGATTGTTGAAGACGAGCGCACGCTGCTGGATCTGGTGGCGGGGCACTTCCGGGCGGAAGGCTACGAGGTATTTGCCGTGCCGGATGGCGAAGAAGCTTTGCGCGTGGCCCGCGCCGAGAAACCCGATTTGTGCATTTTTGATGTCATGCTTCCCGGCATGGATGGCCTCTCGTTGTGCCGCATTTTGCGCAAAGAGACCGAAGCGCCGATTATTTTGCTCACCGCGCGCGGGTCTGAGCCAGACAAAGTGATTGGGCTGGAGAGCGGCGCGGATGACTACGTGGTCAAACCCTTTGGCTTGAACGAGTTGATGGCCCGCGCCCGCGCCGCGCTGCGCCGCTCCAGCCGCGCGGCCAACCCGCGCTTGCAGGCCGGGCAGGTGGCGATGGATCTCACGGCGCACCGCGTTTTTGTGAATGGTGAAGAGGTCAAACTGAGTTACAAAGAATTTGAACTTCTGGCGACGCTCATGCGCAACAAGGGGGCCGTGCTCACCCGCCAGTTTCTCATCACCCAGGTGTGGGGTTACGATTTTGAGGGCGACATGCGCACGCTGGATGTTCACATCCGCTGGCTGCGCGAGAAGATTGAGCGCGACCCATCTCAGCCCGCCGTTTTGCAAACTGTGCGCGGGGTGGGCTACCGTGTGGAAGGGTGAGATGTAACAGGATGAGATTCTGGCAGCAGTTGCGCTAAAGCCTGAACCGGGCGATAATCGGCGGCAGAAATCATGCTGACCACCATTGAAAAAATCCTGTTTGTGTTTGTTGTGGCCGCCTCGCTGTATGGCGCGTATATCACCTTTGGGCAGATGATAAAAGTGATTGAGCGCGGCACGGGCAAGCTGGCCTTTGACAACCCATCGCGCCGGATATGGCAGGGCATCAAAGCGTTGTTTACCCAGGGCGGCATTTTGCGCCACCGCAAAATTGTGTCCATCTTTCACAACGGCGTGGCGCTGGGGTTTATTTTTTATTTGCTGGTCAACGTGTTTGATGTGATTGAGGGCTACTTTGACCTGCACGGCCTTGCGGGTTTTCCGGGCATGGCCGTCCTCAGCCCCTTCTACCGGCTGGTGACCGACCTGCTGACCGCCAGCGTGTTGATTGGCGTGATTTACTTTTTAGTCCGCCGGTTTGTGAAGAAAGACAAGGCGCTCACCATTCGCGAGAATGTCAAAATGCTGGATGGCGCGCGCGAGGGCATCCGCCGTGATTCGCTGATTGTGGCCACATTTATCTTGCTGCACGTCGGCTTCCGCTTGCTGGGGTCGGCGTTTGCGGTGGCGCAAGAAGGTCCGGATGTATTCAGACCCTTTGCCACACTTTTCTCTTTGCCGTTGGCTGGGCTATCTGCAAGTGCGCTAGAAATTGGCCGTCATGTGAGCTGGTGGCTGGCGCTGGGGCTGATTCTTGGCTTTTTGCCGTATTTCCCCTACACAAAACACGCCCACTTGTTTATGGGGCCGTTTAACATCGCCACAAAGCCAGAGCGCAAGGCCTTGGGCGCGCTTGAACCCATCAACTTTGACGACCAGAGCATTGAAAAATTTGGCGTAAAGACGCTGACCGAATTGCCAAAAAAGCACCTGGTGGATGCGTTCTCGTGCATCATGTGCAACCGCTGCGCCGAGGCTTGCCCGGCCTATACCACCGGCAAAGAGCTTTCGCCCGCCGCGCTGGAGATTAACAAGCGGTATTACATCCGCGACAACTTTAAGGCGCTGGCGACCGGCGGCGAATCTGCGCCGCTGATGGATTTTGCGATTAGCGAAAGCGCGGTGTGGGCCTGCACCACCTGCGGCGCGTGCGTGGAGGTATGCCCGGTGGGCAACGAGCCAATGTTTGACATCATGAATCTTCGGCGCGACCAGGTGTTGATGGACAGCCAGTTCCCGGCGCAGCTCAAGGGCGCCTTCACCGGCATGGAGCGCAACGCCAACCCGTGGCAAATGAGCGAGGATCGCATGGCGTGGACGCAGCCGCTGGATTTTGAGGTGCCAACCGTTGAGCAAAACCCAGATTTTGAGGTGTTGTATTGGGTGGGGTGCGCAGGCGCGTTTGACCCCAACGCCCAGGCGATTGCGCGGGCCATCGCCACAATTTTGCACAAGGCGGGGGTGAATTACGCCGTGCTGGGCAACATGGAAACCTGCACGGGTGATGTGGCCCGCCGCGCTGGCAACGAATACCTCTTTTTTGAAATGGCGAAGATGGTGATTGAAACGCTGAACGGCGTGGGCGCGGACAAAAAGACGATCATCGCCGGGTGCCCGCACTGCCTGCACACCATCGGCAAGGAATACCAGGATTTTGGCGCGCACTTTAACGTGATGCACCACACGCAGTTCATCAACAAGCTGGTGGGCGAGGGCAAGCTGAAGATTGACAGCAAGAAAATGCTGGACAGCGTGACCTTCCACGACCCGTGCTATTTGGGCCGGCATAACAAGATATACGATGCGCCGCGCGAGGCGCTGGCCGACACGGGCGCAACCCTTGTTGAGATGAAGCGCAGCAAGGCCGATTCGTTTTGTTGCGGCGCGGGTGGGGCGCAGGTGTGGAAGGAAGAAGAGCATGGCACGGCGGCGGTTAACCTGGTGCGGTTTGATGAGGCCAGGGCCACCGGCGCGAAGACCCTCGCCATTGGCTGCCCGTTCTGCGCCCGCATGTTGAACGATGCCAACGCCGCCGCTGGCGCGCCCATGCAGGTGAAAGATGTGGCCGAGCTGGTGGTGGAAGCCCTCTAGCTTTACAAGTGGCTGTTGGTTGATGGGTGATTGGTTTATTCCACGCTCATCAACCATTAACCATTAACTAAAAACCCGCATCCCCTGCGGTATAATCCAGCGTTCAAAATAACAGAAAATCTAGCAGTTCTGCCGGAAAGCGGCAGAGGAGGAAGACTTATACCGCCGCCAAGACAGCAATATAACAATACGCCGCAATATCGGATCAACAATCAAATTCGCGTGCCAACCGTGCGCTTAATTGATGCCGATGGGTCGAACAAAGGCGTGGTTGACACTCGCGATGCCATTGACATGGCCCGGCGCAAGCACCTTGACCTGATTGAGGTTGCGCCCAACTCCGATCCCCCTGTGTGCAGAATCTTTGACTTTGGAAGGTTCCAGTACGAGCGGGAGAAGAAGGAGCGCGAGGCGAAGAAAATGCAAAAGCAGTTCGAGCTTAAAGGGGTGCGGATTCGCCCGAAGACGAGCGACCATCACCTGACCTTTAAGATTCGCGCAGCGCGGCGTTTTCTGGCGGCAGGCAACAAAGTCAAAATACAGTTGAAGTTCAAGGGCAGAGAGGATCG
>Ga0073900_10001147_pt1 | contig 15205 bp, 10 predicted proteins | sample KloWWTmetKNB5Kit_FD_66666 | JGI IMG/M metagenome (GOLD analysis project Ga0073900, IMG submission 66666) | Active sludge microbial communities from Klosterneuburg, Austria, studying microevolution and ecology of nitrifiers - Klosterneuburg... | ecosystem: Engineered > WWTP > Aerobic digester >...
CCCATCGTGATTGGGCGCGACCACTTGGACAGCGGCAGCGTGGCCAGCCCCAACCGCGAGACCGAGGCGATGAAAGATGGCAGTGACGCCATTGCCGACTGGCCGCTGCTAAACGCGATGGTGAACGCGGTGGGCGGCGCCACATGGGTCAGCATTCATCACGGCGGCGGCGTGGGCATTGGGTATAGCATCCACGCCGGGCAGGTCATTGTGGCAGATGGGACACCGGAAGCCGAGCGTCGCTTGCTGCGCGTGCTTACAACCGACCCCGGCATGGGCGTTGTTCGTCATGCAGACGCGGGCTACGAGGAAGCCATCTCGTTTGCGAAAAAGAATGATGTGAAAGTGCCGATGATGGGCACGCGCTAATCAAAACCCCGCATCAACCTCGCAGGGTGGCCCACGCAATTCTGGAAAAACCAGAGCTTTGCAGGCCAACCTGCGAGGGTTGTATTCCGCGTAATTTGTTAGAAGTGCTGATTGACGTCGCTTTCTGCTCAAAATACAGTTTTGCCAGATTTGCCTTGCATAACTTCGTGCGCGTATTTTTGCGTTCCACCGGCAGCGGATAAAATCCGCCGCCTAAATCTTAGGAAACCTCGCAGGTTGGTTTGTGCAATTTTGAAAAGCCAAAACTTTGCCGGCCAACCCGCAAGGTTAAGGTTCTTCCATAACTCACCTAGCCACATGGCTAGCCTCATAACTGACCCCGCGCTGGACGTAAAATCGTTTGTACTGGAGTAAAACTACTACGATATGACACCAACACGAGAAATCACAACTATTGAGGGCAACGAAGCTGCAGCATATGTTGCCTACAATCTCAGCGAAGTGATCGCCATTTATCCCATCACGCCATCCTCCGGCATGGCTGAATACTGCGATCAATGGCAATCCGAAGGCAAAAAAAATCTTTGGGACATCGTGCCAGTCGTCCAGGAAATGCAATCCGAGGGCGGCGCGGCGGGCACAATTCACGGGGCGCTGCAAAGCGGATCTCTGGCGACCACATTTACCGCGTCGCAGGGTCTGCTTTTGATGATCCCCAACATGTATAAGATCGCGGGCGAGTTGACCAGCACGGTCTTCCACATCGCCGCGAGAGCCCTGGCTGCGCAAGGGTTGTCCATCTTTGGCGACCACAGCGATGTGATGGCGACCCGCGCCACTGGCTGGGCGCAATTGTTTAGCAGCAATGTGCAGGAAGTGATGGACAACGCGCTCATCGCCAACGCTGCCACGCTAGAGGCCCGCGTGCCATTTTTGCACGTGTTTGATGGCTTCCGCACCAGCAGCGAAGTGATGAAGATCGAGAAACTCTCCAAAGAAGATATGCGGGCGATGGTGGACGAGAACTTGGTGCGCGCCCACAAGCAACGCGCCCTCTCGCCAGATAACCCGTTTATTCGCGGAACGGCGCAAGACCCAGACACGTATTTCCAAAGCCGCGAGACGGTCAACCCGTTTTACGCCGCTGTGCCCACCATTGTGCAAAACGCGATGGACAAGTTCGCCGCGCTGACCGGGCGGCAGTACCATCTGTTTGATTACGTGGGCGCGCCCGATGCCGAGCGCGTGATTGTGTCCATGGGGTCATCGGTAGACACGATTGACGACGTGGTGAAAAACCTGGCCGCCAGCGGCGAGAAAATTGGTCTCGTCAAAGTGCGGCTGTATCGCCCGTTCTCATCCGAGCATCTCATTGCCGCGCTGCCAAAGACCGTGAAGAAGATCGCCGTGCTGGATCGCTGCAAAGAGCCGGGCAGCGCCGGCGAGCCGTTGTATCAGGATGTGATCACGGCCATGAGCGAGCAGTGGGAAGGCGCGCCAGTGCGCGTGATTGGCGGGCGCTACGGTTTGGCCTCCAAAGAATTTACCCCCGCGATGGTGAAGGCGGTTTACGACGAGCTGAAGAAAGACAAGCCAAAGAACCACTTCACAATCGGCATCAACGACGACGTAGGCTTTACCAGTTTGGCCTATGACCCAGAGTATGACATTGAGCCGCAAAACTGCGTGCGCGCCATGTTCTGGGGTTTGGGTGCGGATGGCACCGTCGGCGCAAACAAGAACTCCATCAAAATCATCGGCGAAGAAACGCCCAACTATGCCCAGGGCTACTTCGTTTACGACTCAAAGAAGAGCGGCTCGCGCACCATCTCGTATTTGCGGTTTGGCCCGCAGCCCATTCACGCGCCGTATCTCATCAACAAAGCCACGTTTATTGGCATTCACCAGTTTGGCTTTTTGGAGCGCTACGCTGTTTTGGACAAAGCGGTGGATGGGGCTGTGATTTTGCTGAACAGCCCGTATACCCCAGATCAGACCTGGCAGCACATGCCCGCGCCGGTGCAAAAGCAAGTTTTGGACAAGCACTTGAAGGTGTATGTTATTGACGCCTACAAAGTGGCCGAATTGTCTGGCATGGGCAACCGCATCAACACCGTGATGCAAACCTGCTTCTTCGCCATCAGCGGCGTTTTGCCCCGCGATGAAGCGATTGAGCAGATCAAGAAAGCCATTAAGAAAACATACGGCAAGCGCGGCGAGGCCGTTGTGCGCAAGAACTACGAAGCGGTGGATATGACGCTGGCGCACTTGAACGAGCTGGTTGTGCCAACTGGCGCAACGGCAAATGGCAAAGCCATGCCAGCCATTGTTCCATCCCAGGCGCCGGTGTTTGTGCAAAAAGTAACCGCGCAAATGATGGCGGGGAACGGCAACCTCATCCCCGTGAGCGCGTTGCCGGTGGATGGCACATACCCCAGCGGCACAACCCAATGGGAACGCCGCAACATTGCCCAAGATGTGCCGGTGTGGGACCCCGAAGTGTGCATTCAGTGCGGCAAGTGCGTGCTGGTTTGCCCGCACGCGGTCATCCGCGCCAAGGTATATGAGCCGGGCGATCTGGCTGGCGCCCCGGAAACATTCAAGAGCACGGACGCCCGCTGGAAGGAACTGGCTGGGCAGAAGTATTCGTTGCAAGTGGCGGTTGAGGATTGCACAGGGTGTTCGTTGTGCGTGGAGGTTTGCCCTGCCAAGAACAAGTCTGCGGTGGGCCGAAAAGCCATCAACATGGAAGCCCAATTGCCGCTGCGCGAGCAGGAAGCCGCCAACTGGGAATTCTTTAAGACCCTGCCAGAGGTCTCGCCGGAAGTTGAATCTCCCGCGATTCAGGGCATGAATTTTTACAACGTGAAGAACTCGCAATTGCTGCAACCGCTGTTCGAGTTCAGCGGCGCGTGCTCTGGCTGCGGCGAGACGCCATATTTGGCGCTGCTCACGCGGTTGTTTGGCGAGCGCATTTTTGTGGCAAACGCCACCGGGTGCAGCTCCATCTATGGCGCAAACCTGCCCACCACGCCCTGGTCGCACAACGCCAAGGGGCGCGGCCCGGCCTGGTCAAACTCTTTGTTTGAGGACAACGCGGAGTTTGGTTTGGGGATGCAGTTGACGGTGGATATTCAAACCGAAATTGCGCAAAGCTTGTTGAAAGACTTGCGTGATGGTGTGGGCGCAGAGCTGGCGGATGAGATTTTGAACGCGCCGCAGACCAACGAGGTGGAAGTGAGCGCCCAGCGCAAGCGGGTAGACGCGCTGCGCGAGGCGTTGAAGAAGCTGCCGCAGGATGACAAGGTGAAGAACCTGCTGCACGCGGCAGATTTGCTGGTGCGCAAGAGCGTGTGGATCATTGGCGGCGATGGCTGGGCGTATGACATCGGCTTTGGCGGTCTGGATCACGCGCTAAGCACGGGCAAGCGCATTCGCGTGCTGGTGATGGACACCGAGGTGTATTCCAACACCGGCGGTCAGTCATCCAAGGCCACGCCGTTGGGCGCGGTGGCAAAGTTCGCCTCGGGTGGCAAGCATCAGCGCAAGAAAGACCTGGGCATGATGGCGATGGCGTATGGCAATGTGTACGTGGCGCAGATCGCCATGGGCGCGAATGACGCGCAAACCATCAAAGCCCTGCAAGAGGCCGAGGCGCACGATGGCCCGGCGATCATCATCGCCTACGCGCACTGCATTGCGCACGGCATTGACATGGCCAAGGGCATGACTCAGCAGAAGCTGGCGGTGGAGAGCGCTTACTGGCCGCTGTATCGCTACAACCCGGCGCTGCGCGAGCAGGGCAAGAACCCGCTTCAATTGGATAGCGGGGCGCCCAAGATTCAGTTCCGCGATTACGCGTATAACGAGACGCGCTACCGCATGTTGACTCAGGCGCACCCGGAAGAAGCCGAAGTGTTGATGAAAGCCGCCCAGGAAGCGGTGAACGAGCACTGGAAGCGATATGCGGAGCTGGCAGCGAAATAAAACACAGCGCCCGGAGCGCTTTTCCAGCGCTCCGGGCGCTGAATGTTGAAATAAAAATTATGGATCTATCAACTAACTACCTCGGGTTCAAACTGGCGCACCCCGTTGTGCCCTCTGCCGGACCACTGGCGCGCAAGCTCAGCGGTATTCGTGAACTAGAGGACGCGGGCGCGCCGATGATCATCCTGCCTTCGCTGTTTGAGGAGCAAATTGAAGGTGAGGAACATGTGCTGGATCATTACCTGAATTACGGCACAGACTCTTTTGGTGAGGCGTTGAGCTACTTCCCGGACATGACGCGGTATAACACCGGCCCGGATGACTATCTAAACCTCATCCGCAAAGCCAAGGAGAGCGTGAATGTGCCAATTGTGGCCAGCTTGAACGGCGTGTCTGCGGGCGGCTGGACGCGCTACGCAAAGCTGATTGAAGAAGCTGGCGCGGATGCGCTGGAGCTGAACGTGTTTTACATCCCCACCGATATGCACTTGACCAGCGTGGCGGTGGAACAGGTGTATTTGGATATTCTGAAAACGGTGAAGAAAACGGTGGGTTTGCCCATCGCGGTCAAACTCAGCCCGTATTTCAGCGCGATGGGCGACATGGCGCGGCGGTTGAGCGAAGGCGGCGCAAACGCGCTGGTGTTGTTCAACAGGTTTTACCAGCCGGATATTGATCTGGAAAATTTGGAAGTGGTGCCGCACCTGGTGCTGAGCGATAGCGAAGATGTGCGTTTGCCCGTGCGCTGGGCAGCGATTCTTTACAAACACATCAAGGCTGATATCGCCATTACCAGCGGTGTGCACACGTATGATGACGCGCTCAAGGGGCTGATGGCTGGCGCGTCTGTGACGATGATGACCAGCGAATTGCTGCACAACGGCACAAAGCGCATCCGCGAGATTGTGGGCGCGATGGGCGAATGGCTGGAGCAGCACGAGTATGTCTCGGTGGCGCAAATGCGCGGCAGCATGAGCCAGGTGCATATCGCCAATCCCGCCGCTTACGTGCGCGCCAACTACATGAAGGTGCTGCAATCGTGGCGGGCAGACACAACAGGAGTGAAGAAATAGGAGATAGGAATTGCGAATTACGAATTACGGAATAGTGTGATTTAGAGAAATGAGCGCAAAGCTTTGTAGAAATTTGTAATTCGTAATTCGTAATTCGTAAAAGAGGAGTTTATGCCTGTATTACCACCAACACCAGCCGGGCCAGCGGCGCCTCCTAAAATGCCCGGAGCGCCAGCCGCGCCAGCAAAACCGGGTGGGGCGGCGCCAGCCGCCAACCCAAATGCAAAACCACTTGACCCCCGACTCTCTGACAAACGTTACAAGTTGATTGAAGCGACGATGCGCCGTTATGGCTATCAGGGGCATGCCCTGATTGAAACCTTGCACACGGCGCAGGAATCGTTTGGATATTTGGATGATTTTACGTTGGAGCATGTAGCGCGGTCTCTGCACCTGCCATTTAGCAAAGTGCTGGGCGTGGCGACTTTCTACAACTTTTTCTCGCTCAAGCCCGCAGGCGAGCACACATGTGTGGTGTGCACCGGCACGGCGTGCTACATCAAGGGCGCAAACAAGTTGATCGCCGCTCTGGAGAAGCGTTACGGGATTAAGACTGGCGGCACAACGCCAGACAAGAAATTCTCTCTGCTCACCGCGCGGTGCTTTGGCTCTTGCGCCATGGCCCCGGTGGTGGTGCTGGATGGCGAGACGCTTGGCAAGCTGACCGACGATGTGATGGTGGCAAAAGCCGAGGCGGCAGTTGCGAAATAGTTGCTAGTGGCTGGCTGCTAGTTGTTAGCATCCAGCGAGAATAAATATGAATGCAGAAGAACTAGTTAAAACAGCCGCCAAAGAGCAGGCCGCCATTGCCGCTTACGATCACACCATCAATGTGTGTGTGGGCACTGGCTGCGCCGCGCTTGGCAGCGAACAGATTGCAAAAAATCTGGATAAGGAATTGAAGGCCCAGGGCAAGAGCAATGTGAAAGTAAAGTGCGTGGGTTGCCCAGGGCTGTGCGCGCTTGGCCCGCTGGTAGAGGTGGAAAAAGCCGCCAGCGTTGAAGCCTCGCAAGATGACGACAAGGATTTTGAGAAGCAGGAAATGGAGCTTGAGGCCTTGTATCAATATGTCAAGACCGAAGACGTGCCGGAGATTGCGGCCAGCATAGGTGGCGACAAATTGGAACGGCTGGAGTGCCCCACCGACCAGCCTTTCTTCACCCGCCAGATGAAAGTGGTGACCGAGAATTGCGGGAAGGTAGACCCCGACCGCATTGAGGATTACATCGCCGTTGGCGGGTATCAAGCCTTGCTAAAAGCCATCAACGAGATGACACCGGCGCAAGTGGTGGAAGAAATTACAAAGAGCGGTTTGCGCGGGCGCGGCGGCGCGGGCTTCCCAACCGGCCTCAAGTGGGCGACGGTGGCCAAGGCCAACCCGGATCGCTATCCGCATTATTTGCCCACGGGCATGGACGCGCGCAAGTTTGTGATTTGCAACGGCGACGAAGGCGACCCCGGCGCGTTTATGGATCGCAGCGTGATGGAAGGCGACCCGCACCGCATTATTGAAGGCATGGCGATTGCCGCCTATGCCGTTGGCGCGAATCGCGGGTTTGCGTATGTCCGCGCGGAATACCCGCAGGCGGTGAAGCGCTTGAAGGACGCGATTAGGCAGGCGCAGCGCGCCGGGTTGCTGGGCAGCAACATCGGCGGCACGTCGTTCTCGTTTGATGTGGAGATTCGGCTGGGCGCCGGCGCGTTTGTGTGCGGCGAAGAAACCGCGCTGATGGGTTCAATTGAGGGTGGCAGAGGAACGCCTCGCCCGCGCCCGCCTTTCCCGGCGGAGTATGGGTTGTGGGGCCGCCCAACGCTCATCAACAATGTGGAGACGGTCGCCAGCATCGCGCCCATCATTTCCAAGGGCGCGGAGTGGTATGCCAGCATTGGCACCGAAAAGAGCAAGGGCACAAAAGTGTTCGCGCTCACCGGGCAGGTAAAAAACACCGGGCTGATTGAAGTGCCGATGGGCATTTCTTTGCGCGAAATTGTGTTTGACATTGGCGGCGGCGTGCCGGAAGGCCGCGAATTTAAGGCCGTGCAAACGGGCGGCCCATCCGGCGGGTGCATACCCGCGCAGTTTTTGGATATGTCGGTGGATTATGAGTCGCTGGCGAAGGTTGGCAGCATCATGGGCAGCGGCGGCATGATCGTGATGGATGACTCGACCGACATGGTGGAAGTGGCGCGGTTCTTCATGGAATTCTGCATGGATGAATCGTGCGGCAAGTGCATACCCTGCCGCGCGGGGACAGCCCAAATGCACCACATTTTGACGAAAATTCAGGAAGGCAAAGCCAGCCAGGGCGACCTCAAGCAACTGGAAGAGCTGTGCGATGCGGTTAAGTTCACCAGCCTGTGCGGTCTGGGTCAGAGCGCTCCGAACCCGGTGATGAGCACGTTGAAGTATTTCCGCCAGGAATACGAGAACAAGGTGAAGTAAATATGTCTGTTAAAACTTTAACGATAAACGGCCAGATGGTGAGCGCGCGCGAAGAAGACACCATTCTCCAGGCGGCGCAAGAGGCGGGCATCCCAATTCCGGTGCTGTGCCATTTGGATGGGATTACCGATGTGGGCGCGTGCCGCATGTGCCTGGTGGAGATCACTGGCAACAACAAACTCCTCCCTGCTTGCACCACCAAAGTGCAGGAAGGCATGGAAGTGAAAACGCATAGCGACCGCCTGCGTGGGTATCGCCGCCAGATTGTGGAACTGCTGTTTGCCGAGCGCAACCATATTTGCGCGGCCTGCGTTGCCAGCGGGCATTGCGAATTGCAAAACGCAGGCGTGGCGGTGGGGATGGATCATGTGCGCTTTGATTACATGTTCCCGCTGCTCAAAGTGGATGTCTCGCACGAGCGTTATGGGATGGATCACAACCGGTGCATTTTGTGCACGCGCTGTGTGCGTGTGTGCGATGAAATTGAAGGCGCGCACACCAAGGATATTTTCAGCCGCGGGGCAAAATCGTTGATTACCCACGACCTGAATGTGCCCTGGGGCGATGCCGAAACCTGCACAAGCTGCGGCAAGTGCGTGATGGCCTGCCCGACCGGCGCGCTGTTCAAGCAGGGCAGCACGGTGGCCGAGATGGTTCACGAGACCGAGCGCATCTCTTTCTTGCGGACAGCGCGCGAAAAGAAGCAATGGGTGATGTAGGGATTTCACATGGATGAACAGGATGAACAGGATAAAAACACCTGTAAATCTATGTTGAAACACGAGCAAAACTATGAGCAAAGTTAAATTCGCATCAACCTGGATGGGCGGCTGTTCCGGGTGTCACATGTCTTTTTTGGACATGGATGAATTTTTGATTGATCTGGCCGAGAAGGTGGAGGTGGTGTATAGCCCGGTGGTTGACCCCAAAATATACCCCGCAGATGTGGATGTGGCCTTTATCGAGGGCGCCATCGCCAATACAGACAACCTTGAACTGGCGCACAAAATTCGCAAGAACACAAAGATCGTTGTGTCTTTTGGCGATTGCGCCGTGACGGCCAACGTGACCGGCATGCGCAACCCGCTGGGCGGCCCAAACATTGTGCTGGATCGCGCGTATCGCGATGCGCGGCTGCTGCGCCCGCAGATTCCGCACGATGATGACATTGTGCCGGATTTGGTGGAGCGGGTGTGCCCGGTGCACAACGTGATCAAGGTTGACCTGTTTATCCCCGGCTGCCCGCCATCGGCAAAGCGCATTCGCAAGGTGCTGGAGGCATTGCTGGCTGGTAAACCGCCAGAGATGATTGGGCAGGAAATGTTGAAGTTTGGATAAGAATTCAGCGCCCGGAGCGCTCCGCCGAACTTGTTCGGACGCGCTCCGGGCGCTAGAAACAGGAGAATCTAATGTCTCAAAGAGTAGTAATTGACCCGGTAACCCGCATCGAAGGGCACGCCAAGATTTCCGTCTTTTTGGATGATGACGGCCAGGTGAGCGATGCCAAATTTCACGTGGTGGAGTTCCGCGGGTTTGAAAAGTTTTGCGAGGGCCGCCCATTTGGCGAGATGCCTGGCATCACGGCGCGTATTTGCGGCATTTGCCCAATCAGCCACATTTTGGCCAGCGCCAAGACCGGTGATGATATTTTTGGCGTGCAGATACCGCCAACCGCCGAAAAACTGCGCCGCATGATGAACCTGGGGCAAATCACCCAGTCTCACGCGCTCAGCTTCTTCCATCTTAGCTCGCCAGACTTTTTGCTGGGATGGGATAGCGACCCAGCCAAGCGGAATGTCTTTGGGTTGATTCAGGCTAACCCAGACCTGGCTCGCGCGGGCATCCGCTTGCGCCAGTTTGGACAAGAGGTGATTGAGCTTCTTGGCGGGCGCAAGATCCATCCGGCTTGGGCTGTGCCGGGCGGCGTGCGCGAGCCGTTGTCTAGAGAGAATCACAAATACATGCTGGACCGCCTCCCCAAAGAGCGCGAGACGATTCTGATGACGCTGGGCTTGTTCAAGAATATGTTGGACGGGCTGAAGGAAGAGGTTGAGAATTTTGGCAGCTTCCGCTCGCTGTATTTGGGTTTGGTCACGCGCGATGGCGCCCAATGGGAACACCACGATGGCGACCTGCGCGTGGTGGACGCCGATGGAAACGTGCTGGTAGACGCGCTTGACCCGCGCCGCTTTAACGAAATTATTGGCGAGGCGGTTGAGCCGCATTCGTATCTCAAGTCGCCGTATTACAAGCCGATGGGTTATCCGCAGGGCATGTATCGCGTTGGCCCGCTGGCCCGCTTGAACGTTTGCACCAGCATTGGCACGCCATTGGCCGATGCCGAGCTGGCCGAGTTCCGAGCGCGCGGTTCTAACGGCATCGTGCAATCATCGTTCATGTATCACTATGCGCGGTTGATTGAGATTTTGGCGGCGCTGGAGCGGATCAACATTCTGCTGCTTGACCCGGAAATTTTGTCCACCCGCGTGCGCGTGCATGGCTCGGTGAACAAGCTGCGCGGCGTGGGTGTGAGCGAAGCCCCGCGCGGCACGTTGTTCCACGATTACGAGGTGGACGAGAACGGCCTCATCAAGAAGGCCAACCTGATTATTGCGACCGGCAATAACAACATTGCCATGAACCGCACAGTCAAGCAAATTGCTCAGCACTGGATCAAAGATGTGCCGATGAATGGCAAGCCGCAAATCAAGGAAGGCTTCCTCAACCGCGTGGAGGCGGGTATTCGCTGCTACGACCCGTGCCTGAGCTGCAGCACGCACGCGGTGGGCCAAATGCCCATGCACGTGACAATGTATGACGCGGCTGGCAATGTGGTGGATGAGAAAGTAAGAAACTGAATGTAAGGTGTAATGCGTAACGTGTAACTTCGCCAAAGGCTAAATTACACGTTACGCATTACACGTTATTTCCCCAAAAATCGTGCCTGCAAAATTACTCGTCATCGGCTATGGCAGCACGCTGCATAGCGATGACGGGGTGGGGCAGGTGGTCGCACAAATCGTAGAATCGTGGCGGTGGCCGGGGGTAACGGCCATCGCCACTTTGCAATTGCTGCCCGAACACGCGCTGGAAATTGCCGGGGCTGGCGTAGTGGCGTTTGTGGATGCATACGTGGCCCAAAGCGCGGCGGATGAAATTCGGGTGAGCGAACTTGCGCCCGATGCCACACAGGGCATTTCCCCGCATTATGCCGACCCCCGCGCGATGCTGGCGCTGGCGCAAGCGTTGTATGCGCGCGCACCGCAAGCGTGGCTCATCGCCATCCCCGGCGCAAACTTTGAACTTGGCGAAAACCTTTCGCCGCAAACAGAGCGCGGCTTGACCGCTGCGCTGACACATTTGAAATTACTAATTACGAATTACGAAAGTGAATCGCAAATGGGTAATTAGTAATTCGTAATTCGTAATTCGTAATTATCATGACTCCTTCAAAACCAACCGCAATCGGTCTCGAATCGTGCGAATATCACAAGCGCACGCCAAAGGGCAAACTCGAAATTGTCCCCACCAAACCGTGCCAAAACCAGCACGACCTTTCGCTGGCGTACACGCCCGGCGTGGCCGAGCCATGCCTGCGCATTCACGCCAACCCCGATGATGTGTATGAATACACGATGAAGGGCAACCTGATCGCGGTGATTAGCAACGGCACAGCGGTGCTGGGGCTGGGCAACATTGGCGCAGCGGCGGGCAAGCCGGTGATGGAAGGCAAGGCGCTTTTGTTTAAGCGTTTTGCCGACCTGGATTGTATTGACGTGGAGCTGGCAACCGAGGACGCCGACAAGTTGATTGAGGCGGTCAAGATGATGGAGCCGAGCTTTGGCGGCATCAACCTGGAAGACATCAAAGCGCCGGAATGTTTTTACATTGAGGAGCGCCTGCGCAAAGAGATGAACATCCCGGTGATGCACGACGACCAGCATGGCACGGCCATCATCAGCGGGGCGGCTCTGGTGAACGCGCTGGAGATTCTGGGCAAGAAAATTAGCGAGGTCAAGATCGTGGTGAATGGCGCGGGCGCGAGCGCCATCGCCTGCGCCAAGTTTTACGTGGAGTTGGGCGCGAAACGCGACAACATCATCATGTGCGATACGAAGGGCGTGATTTACAAAGGCCGCACCGAGGGCATGAACGCATACAAGGAAGAATTTGCGGCAGAAACTTCTGCGCGGACCTTGCTAGAGGCGATGCGCGGCGCGGATGTGGTGCTGGGTTTGTCGGTCGCGGGTTCCATCACCCAGGAGATGGTGAAAGGCATGGCCGCGGATCCCATCATTTTTGCGATGGCCAACCCGAACCCCGAGATTACTTACGAAGACGCGAAAGCCGCCCGCCCGGATTGCATCATGGCGACCGGGAGAAGTGATTACCCGAACCAAATCAACAACGTGCTGGGCTTCCCGTTCATTTTCCGCGGGGCGCTGGATGTGCGGGCCACGCAGATTAACGAGGCGATGAAAGTGGCCGCCGCGCACGCGCTGGCCGACCTGGCCAAGACCGAAGTGCCAGACGAGGTGTTGAAGGCATACGGCTTGACGCATTTGGCGTTTGGGCGAGACTATTTGGTGCCAAAGCCGCTGGACCCGCGCGTGCTTTTGGTGGAAGCCCCCGCCGTTGCCAAAGCGGCGATGGATACCGGTGTGGCGCGGGTGACGGTGGATATTGACACATACCGCGAGCAACTGGAAGCGCGGCTGGGCAAACAGCGCGAGATGATGCGCATTGTGTTTAACAAGGCCCGGCTTAGCCCGCGCCGAATTGTGATGGCCGAGGGCGAGAATGAGAAGGTGGTGCGCGCGGCGCATACGCTGGTGGAAGAGGGTGTGGCCAAGCCGATTTTGCTGGGCAACCCGGAAGCCATCAACCAAATGGCCGAGGCGCTGAACTTTACGCTGGACGGGGTGGAGATTGTTGAGCCGGGCAAGAGCGACAAGCTGGAGGATTACGCGGCGCGGATTTTTGCCCTGCGCCAACGCAAGGGCATCAACCGAACCGAAGCGCGGGCATTGGCGCAAAAGCCGGATTATTTTGCGGCGTTGATGGTGGAGACGGGCGAGGCCGATGGCATGATCTCCAGTTTGCGCTTCCATTACCCAGACGCGCTGCGCCCGCTTTTGCAGGTGATTAAAACCTCATCGGACACGAACATCGCGGCGGGCGTGTATATGGTCACGCTCAAGGATCGGGCGCTGTTTTTTGCAGACACGACCGTGAACACGCAAATGACCGCCGAGAAAATGGCGCAAGTGGCGATTTTGACCTCTAAGCTGGCCCGTGAGTTTGACATGGAGCCGCGCGTGGCGATGCTGAGTTACTCTAACTTTGGCAGCGTGCACAACGGCCAAACCGCCATGATTCAAGAGGCGGTGAAGATTGTGAAGCAGCGCGAGCCGGGGCTGGCGGTGGATGGCGAAATGCAGGCCGATGTGGCGCTTTCTCAGGCGCTGCTGGATGAGTTCCCGTTCAACACGCTGAAGAAACCGGCCAACATTTTGATCTTCCCCAGTCTTGAGGCGGGCACAATTGCCGCGCGGTTGATTAAGACGCTGGCCAACGCCGAGACGGTTGGCCCGATTCTGGTGGGCATGAACAAACCAGTGCATATCGCCAATCACGCCGAGACCGCGCGAGATTTGGTGAACCTGGCCGCGCTGGCGGTGGTGGAGGCTCAGCGGAAAGGGTGAAGAGAATTCTGAATTCTGAATTCTGAACGCAGAAAGCAAGAGCCTGGGCGAGATGTAGCTTATAGGCTCTTGCTTTTTGCATCCAAGCACTTTAGCTTTCAGTTTAGCCAGTCCCTCGCAAGACAATTTGCTGCGCGAGCATATTCCTATAATTTCCACATGCAAGATTACATCGCCGCCAGCGCAGCCGCGGCGTTGAACATACCCATCAGCCAAATTGAAACGCGCCTGCGCCAGCCGCGCGGTTACCAAACGCACACGTTGTTTGATGTGACCGCGCCGGGCAGACATTTGATTGCCAAGCGCTACACCTTGCAAGACGGACAAGACGACGCGCCCCAGCGCGAATTTGCCGCGCTAAAACTGGTGGCTGGGCTGGACCTTGCGCCGCGACCCGTTTGGTGTGATGGTCGCTCCCTCGTGCTATACGAATTTTTGCCCGGCCAGGTGTGGGATCGTCGCGCGGCCACGCCCGCTGAGATGAGCGCACTGGCCGAGGTATGGCTGAGGGTGGGGCGCGTGGGCGCGGCTCAAATGGGGCCATCCACTTTGTTTGCGCGGTTGCAAAATCCATCGGCCCGCGCCAAATTGTTGGATGTGGAACCGTATGCGGCGTGGGCCAGCCAACGCGCGCGAACCCGCCGCGCCGCGGAGCTGTGCCGCACCGCCGCGCATCGTGCGGGCGAGGCATTGCGCAAGTTGGAGCGGTACGCGCCGGTGTTGCGCTTTTGCAAATGCGACCCGCGTTTTGGCAATGTGCTGGCCCGCCCGCACGGGCGCATCGGCCTGACGGATTGGGAAGATTGCGGTTTGCAAGACCCCGCGATTGAGATTGCCGATTTGTTCACCGCGCCCAATCAGGAAGATTTGCTTTCGCCAGAGGCAAAAGCTGCGTTGCTAAATGGCTTGCGCGAATGGGACGATGGCACTCTGGCCCAACGCGTGGCGTTGTATGAAATTGCGCTGCTCGGCACGTGGTTTCCCGTGCTCACGCGGGTTGGTTTGCGCCATTTGGCAAATGGCGCTCTGGCGGGCTGGGAGATCAACGAGATGCCGTATGCCGCACGGTTGCGCAGAATGCTGGCGCGAATTTTCGCCTCGGATGCGTTTGCGGACGTTGAGTTTTTTGAATAAAAAAGAAGCCGGGCTTCTTGCGAAAACCCGACTTCTTAAAACAGAGGCGACGGTGAGAATTGAACCCACGCATAAGGGTTTTGCAGACCCTCGCCTTACCACTTGGCCACGTCGCCATAACCAACGAGTAACTATTTTAGCATGACTGCGCGGGCGCCCTTTGTCGTGCTACACTTTTTGCACCTATGACGATGGCGCAAAAACCGCGCACGATTTGCGCGGTGGTTCTCACCTTCAACGAGCAAAAGCACATTGCCGATTGCCTGAAAACATTGGCGTGGGCCGATGAACGGCTGGTGTTTGATTCGTTCAGCACAGATGACACGGTCAAGCTGGCGCGGGAGCTTGGCGCGCGGGTGGAGCAAAACCCGTTTCAGAATTACGCCCAGCAGCGCAACGCGGCGCTGGCGGCGGTGAAGACGGATTGGGTGTTTTTTGTGGATGCGGATGAGCGCGTGCCGGATGCGCTGGCGCGTGAGGTGCGCGAGGCCGCGCAGACCGACGCGCACGCTGTTTGGGCTGTGCCGCGTCAC
>Ga0073900_10001148_pt1 | contig 15203 bp, 12 predicted proteins | sample KloWWTmetKNB5Kit_FD_66666 | JGI IMG/M metagenome (GOLD analysis project Ga0073900, IMG submission 66666) | Active sludge microbial communities from Klosterneuburg, Austria, studying microevolution and ecology of nitrifiers - Klosterneuburg... | ecosystem: Engineered > WWTP > Aerobic digester >...
GGCTCAAGCGCGCTGGGCTGGGCCACAAGCCGCCGCGCCCGCGCCTCGGCCACATCCAGCAAAGGTTTGCGCTCGGCGCGGTTGGCAAACTGCTCGCGCAAAGCGTTTTGCTCGGCGCTGTTCTGCTTCACAAAATCCGCGCGCAAGGTCTGGCTGATGAGGCTGCCCATCACGCCAACCGAGCGCGAGGCATCGTGCACGTGCACCACCGGCTGCCCATACACCGGCGCAATTTTGATGGCGGTGTGGGCCTTGCTGGTGGTTGCGCCGCCAATGAGCAAGGGCAGTTTGAATCCTTCGCGCTCCATCTCTTTTGCCACATGCACCATCTCATCCAGCGAGGGCGTGATCAGCCCGCTCAGGCCAATCAGATCGGCGTTCATCTCCCGGGCGGCCTTCAAAATTTTGTCGGCGGGCACCATCACGCCCAAATCAACCACATCGTAATTGTTGCAGCCCAGCACCACGCCCACAATGTTTTTGCCAATGTCATGCACGTCGCCCTTCACGGTCGCCATCAGGATGAGAGGACGGGTTTTAGTAGACGATGGACGATGGACGATGGACGATGCTTCGGCAGGCTGAGCGCCTGTATCGTCCATCGTCTGCCGTCCATCGTCTGTTTTCAGATACGGCTCCAGCACGGCCACGGCTTTCTTCATCACGCGGGCGCTTTTGACCACTTGCGGCAAAAACATTTTGCCCGCGCCAAACAAATCACCCACCACGCTCATGCCAGCCATCAGCGGGCCTTCAATCACGGGCAAGGGCTCGCCATATTTCACGCGGGCTTCTTCCACGTCTTGCTCAATAAATTCGGTGATGCCCTTGACCAGCGCGTGCTCCAGCCGTTTCTCCACCGGCTGCGCGCGCCACTCGGCCACGTCCTCTTCCACCTTTCGCCCGCCGTCATCTTTTTGTTTGATGGAACCCGCGAATGCGATCAGCCGCTCGGTGGCATCGGGGCGGCGGTTGAGCAACACATCCTCCACGCGCTCCAGCAAATCTTTGGGGATCTCCTCATACACCGCCAACTGCCCGGCGTTCACAATCGCCATATCCAGCCCGGCGTGAATGGCGTGATACAAAAACGCGCTGTGCATGGCTTCTCGCACGGGGTTGTTGCCGCGGAACGAGAATGACACATTGCTCACGCCGCCGCTCACTTTTGCGCCCGGCAGGTTTTCCTTAATCCATTTTGTCGCGCGAATGAAGTCCACCGCGTAATTGGCGTGTTCTTCAATGCCCGTGCCAACGGTCAGCACGTTGGGGTCAAAAATAATATCCTCGGCGGCAAACCCAATCTCGTTTGTCAAAATGTCATACGCGCGTTTGGCGATGGCGATCCGGCGCTCGTAGGTGTCGGCCTGGCCGTTCTCATCAAAAGCCATCACCACCGCGCCCGCGCCAAAACGCCGCACCATCTCCGCCCGCTCACGGAAGGCCGCTTCGCCTTCTTTGAGGCTGATGGAGTTGACCACGCACTTGCCCTGCAAGCACTTTAGCCCGGCCTCCAACACGCTCCACTTGGATGAGTCAATCATCACCGGCACGCGGGCAATGTCTGGCTCGCTCATGAGCAGGTTGAGGAAGTCGGTCATGATCTTCTCGCTGTCCAGCAACCCCTCGTCCAGGTTCACATCCAGCATATTGGCGCCGTTTTCCACCTGCTGTTTGGCAACGGTCAGCGCTTCTTCCAGCTTGCCCTCTTTAATCAGCTTGGCAAATTTTGGCGAGCCGGTCACGTTGGTGCGCTCGCCAATCACATAAAACGGGACGGAAGACGGAAGACCGGTGTCGGCTTCGTTTCCGTCCTCTGTCTTCTGTCCTCCGTCTTCCATTGTCAAAAGCTCCAGCCCGCTGTAATATGTTTTATGGGTTGGCGCGCTGCGTTTGTGTGGCCGGGCGTCCTTCACCACTTTTGCCACCTCGGCGATGTGTTCTGGCCCGGTGCCGCAGCACCCGCCCAAAATATTCACCCAGCCTTCCTGGGCAAACTCGGCCACCGTGTCGGCGAACTTGCGCGGGGTCATGTCATACCCGCCAAAGGCGTTTGGCAAACCGGCGTTGGGGTAGCACGAGGTATACGTGTTGGATATCTTCGCCATCTCCTCCACATACGGGCGCATTTCGTCTGGCCCAAGCGCGCAGTTAATGCCCGTGCTGGTGAGCGGCGCGCGATGAATGCTGGCCCAATACGCCTCTACCGTTTGCCCGCTCAGCGTGCGCCCGCTCTGGTCGGTAATGGTCACACTGGCAAACACCGGCACGCGCCGGGCGCCATCGGCAAACAGTTTTTGGATGGCGTACAGGGCGGCCTTTTGGTTGAGCGTGTCAAAGGTGGTTTCGGGCAAAAGCACATCCACGCCCCCATCCAGCAAACCCTTGGCCTGTTCGTAATACGCCTGCATCACCTGGTCAAAGGTCACGGCGCGGTAGCCGGGGTCGTTCACATTTGGGCTGAGGGATAACGTGCGGTTCATCGGCCCCAGCGCCCCCGCCACGTAACGCGGCTTGCCGGGGTCGCGCCGCGTGAACTCATCTGCCGCGGCGCAAGCCAGTTGCGCCGCGCGCAGGTTTGTCTCGTAGCAAAACTCGGCGGTGTCCAGGCCAAAATCGGCCATGCTGATGCGCTGAGCATTGAACGTGTTGGTTTCGATGATGTCTGCCCCGGCCTCCAGATACTCGCGGTGAATCTGGGTGATGATGTCGGGCCGCACCAGGTTGAGCGTTTCGTTGTTGTTCTTCAGCGTGATGGGATGATGCCGGAAGCGCTCGCCGCGGTAATCTTCCTCCTCCAAATGCCAGCGCTGAATCAGCGAACCCATCGCGCCGTCCAAAATGAGAACGCGCTGCTCCAGCAGGCTGGCGATGGATGGTTTTGTCTGTGTCATGGTTCGTCCTTATTGGCTCTGCGCCGTAAGCAGCAATCATACAGCGGGCAAAAGCATTGGATATTGGATGGATTAGGGTTTCTAAATTAGACTTCTTGAAAAAATATTTTGGTGTGTATTAGGTTTTCACTAAAAATCAACCTGAAATTGTGTCGATTAAATCGACTTTTTGCAAGAGGTCTATTTTTAATAAACCAAACCAAATTGGTTGATTTTCAAGATAAGTGGTATATTTAAAGGTGTTACTAACCAACCAAGAGGGGCTTTTTTAGGAACACAAACATATGCCTAAAAGGAAAACTGTTTTGGATAATAAAAATCTATTTTCCCCAGTTGATATTGAGAAGTGGTTTGGAATATCTAGGACCACTCTATTTCGTTGGGAAAATGAGAATCGAATTCCAGAACCTAGCAAGGACAAAAATGGTGCAAGAATGTATGAGAGACGCCATCTTATTAGGATCGCAGAAGTTGAGAAAGATAGAATGAAAAGAGAACTTGAGCGTCGTGTGCGTGAAGACGAAAATGCGGAGTTAATTACTTCTGATTTCCAAGAACGATTACACAAAATTCGTCTTTTTACATCTGATGAGCCTAGCTCTTCAATAACGCATCTAAAGTGTTTGGGCGTCTTGAGTCCCGAGACTGAACGGTTGTTATTTGAAGTGGCTTCATCGCGCGAGCGCGGCGATCCAGTGCGAAAGCAGATATTAGAAGCCTTAATTGAGAATGAAGAACATACTTTGACGGAGTAAAACATGCTTAGCAAGTTGTCTAAGGAGTTTTTAAGACCGATTGTTGAGATCTTTACAAAGACGACTGGGTGCGCTATTCTTCTTTATGAAGTAGTAGATACCCCTACAAAACATTTAGAGGAAACGATCCGATCTAGCGACTCTTCTTTCTCGATTTTTTGCCAAGGAGTATGGAACACAAATGACGGCAAAGGCCGACAAATTTGCTCGGATAATATGTGTGCTCGTGCATCCGAAGTCTATTCAAAAGGAACTTTTAGTTCTTCGTCACACACTTGTCATCTTGGAATGGACAATTATGCATTCCCAATAAAAGATACTAAAGGCAAATTAATTGGGATTTTGTTGTGTGGGGCATGGAAAGTCGCCGATCAAACCAGTATGGAAGAGCGTCTATTCCTATTTACCAACTCAATAAAACAATATTTATTAAGTGAAAGTGAGCAAGTTTACCTTCGTGAAGCTTTGGAAGATATGCCTAGCACTCCAAAAGCCCACTGGGACTGGGTGCGAAAAACAATTCCATCTTTAATCACAAATATTATTACTCAATACATCAAAGTGGTGGAAACCGAACGCCAAGCAGTTAAAAATGCAAAGCACCACGCTTTTAATCAATTTCAATCCGCTTTAGCCGTTGCCGAAAATTTAAGCAATAACCCCCTGATTAGCGAGAATCCAGAACTTCAGAAAGGTTTTGAGTTTTTGATGGGAACCATAGAAGCTTCAGCACGTTCTCTACATACCCTTACCCAAAGTGAATTTATTCATTCTATTCAATCAGCCGAGTTTGCGGCAAAAAGTATCAAGCGTGTCATTTTATCTGCCTTTGAGAAAAATGAAGCGCTTGCAAGGCAAAAGGATATAGAACTAAGATTATTACAAATTGCAAATTGCGACGTTGAGATGGTAGAGGAATCCCTCTTAATGGCGTTTGATTATTTGGCACATAATGCTGTGAAATATTCATATAGAACCGCATTTCAATCGTCGCAAAGACACATTGATGTGGTAGGGAGAAAGTTAGATTCAGATTATGAAATTACTATAACGAATTATGGGGTTGGGATCGAAGAAGATGAGTATGACAAGATATTTCATGAAGGATACAGAGGAAAGCTCACGCTACTAGAAGATCGTTTAGGTACCGGGCACGGTTTAAGTTTTGTGAAAAAAGCAATTGAACAACATCATGGACATATCTCTGTTATTAGTAAGCCAGTAGGATTGCCAAATCCGAATAAGGAAGGACCGCATCCCTACAAAACTACCTTTTCAATACTAATACCTTTACAACAGACCAACTTAGATATGCAGATTTGAATGCAAGGAGGATTTATGAGTTATCAAAGGATAGTGTGGATTGACGACGACTACGATGTGATTGGCCCTGTGGTTACTCCCCTTAAGAACGAAGGTTTCAGTTTCACTGTATATATGTCGTATGTAGAAACGGAAAAAAATTTAATGTCCATTCTAGACGCAGATTGCGTTATTGTCGATCTAATCTTGCCGCCAGGTGCGTCGCTAAACAAGAATGAATCACAAAAGCTTAAAGGCAAGGAGTTTTTAGGATTAGAAATTATTAGAAAATTGAAAGAAAAGGGGAAGGAAGCTACACCCCCTATTCTAGTTTTTAGTGCAAGTGATAATGATGCGGATGCATTAAAAGAGTTTTCCGATTTGCCCCATCTAGCCAAGCCGGTTCGTCCTTCAGAATTAAAAGAAGCTGTACATTCTTTGCTAAAGAAAAAATAAACATATCAAAAACATTTTGTCAACAAAAAAAGCCACGAAGCACGTGGCTTTTTTTGTTGACAAAATAAAAATATGGTGTATTATCAATTCCGTTAATTTTTTGTATTTCCAAAACAATGGCATAGTTAAACCTAACTTAAACAAAGGAAAAAATCGCCATGTCGCGAAAATCAACTTCTAACCCAGCAACTGTTCTTGTAAGTGGTGTATTAGCGTTGATGTTTTTCTCTGGAGCGGCCATATATTTCATAACTAATCTGACCTATCAGAACGAGCAACTCCGCAAAGAACGCGACGACGAAAAGGCGCAACGCACCTCTGCGCTTTTGGAAAACAACAAATTACGTGCTGAAAACGCCAAACTTCAGCAAGAGCGCGAGGAGGCTTTCTCAGACAGAGCAAATCTGGCGCAGGAAAATTCTCAACTCCAACGGCAGAAAAGTGCTTTAGAGCTTGAAAATCAGCAGTTGAAGGAAACTCTTTTTCAACAAAGAATTACAAGCGCCCCCAATTCCGATCCCGCTATTTCGGATTCTTTGCTTATTCCAGAACAACGTATTACGGATGAACAAATTAATGTAGCGGGCTTTTTTGGCTCATTAATTTTATTGGTAATCGAGATAAGCATTGGCACAACTTGGGTATTTAAAGCAAGATTGCACAAAATTAAAACAAGGGGAAAGTCACAATGGGCAGGAGGAAGGTATGACTGAAATCACGCACTTTTTCTCTAATATTCCATCGTCAATTCCGCTAAAGGCATATTATGACCTTGAGTTTTATGTTCCAACACAGAGCAACGATGGGGTGCCGTTTTCTAGAGAGAAGTACATAAGGCTAGAATCCGTATTAGCGCGTTTGGCAAACGGCTACACTCGCAAAGCAGGGCTTAATGGCGGATGGATGCATGAAGGAATTCTTTATAGGGATGTCCTGTACGCATATCATGTGGTGATCCCAGTTGTTGCTATGCCTTTCGAGCAACTACCACGGTTTAAAAATCTTTTGGCGAAAGAATTTCGCCAGATCGATATTTTTATGCGATGCACCCCTGTGTTTATGGTGTGATTCCATAGTTTGGAAGTTGGATTGCTTATCTAAGATATGAGAGTGCAATCCAACTTCTGAGATATTACTCACACTCATTCAAATGCTAAACGTCTTGACCAATACATCTTAATGGTAACGCCCTAAAGGGGCAATCGCACAGCGAGGGCAAGGACAAGCGTTTTAAAGTTGGCGTTTTTAACTCTTGCATGGGCGATAATGACAAATTCACCATGCAAAAAACCTACGCGCGAGATAAGCTAACCTGGCTCGCTTATTTCGTCATGGCCTTTTACGGCTTTTTTATCAATGTCATCGGCCCCATCACCCCCTATTTAAAAGACGAGCTAAACCTAAGCTACACCGTTGCCAGCCTGCATTACAGTTTGTTTGCATTGGGCATTTTGCTCATTGGCCTGATGGGAAATGCAATCATCACCCGCCTGGGCCGATGGCGCGCCTGGTGGCTGGGCGCGGCAGGCGTGAGCGCGGGCGCGTTGGCGCTCATCGCCGCGCAAAACCCGGTCATCACCATTGGCGCAACATTTGTCATGGGCCTCATTGGCTCGCTCATCCTCATCCTTGTGCCGCTGGTTTTGTCCGATCATCACGGAGACCTGCGGGCGGTTGGTCTGTTCGAGGCAAACCTGGTGGCTTCGCTGGTGGCGGCGGTTGCGCCCTTGTTGGTGGGCGTGTTTGCGCGCACAAGTTTGGGCTGGCGGGCGGTTTTGGCGGCCATGTCGTTTGCGCCCATCCTTTTGTATTTTATCTTTCGAGATGTGCGCCTGCCCGCCGCAGCTCCCATCCCCAAAAGCCACGCGCCAACCGCCCAAAGCCTGCCCCGCGCGTATTGGTTATTTTGGCTCTGCCTTGTGCTGGGCGTGGCCGTTGAATTTTGCATGCTCTCCTGGAGCGCAGATTTTCTTAAAACCACCTGGGGGATGCCTCAGGCCGACGCCGCCCAATCTGTGAGTATCTTTCTGGCCGCCATGATCGCCGGTCGCGTGGTTGGCAGCCGCCTGGCGCAGCGCATATCCGCTCAGCATTTGGTGATGGCATCGGTGTGTGTGGCTTTGGCCGGATTTTTGTGCTACTGGCTGGGTGGCAGCGCACAACTGGCCTTGCTGGGGCTGTTTCTCACCGGCTTGGGCGTGGCCAGTTTGTATCCGCTCATCTTGTCATTGGCCATCGAAACCGCGCCCGGCCAGTCGGCCCTCGCCACCACCCGCGCTTCGCTGGCGTCTGGCGTGGCAATTTTGGTTTTGCCGCTGTTTTTGGGGCGGATGGCCGATGCGGTCGGCATCCGCCTGGCGTATGGCGTGGTTGTGGCGGTGCTGGTTGGCTTGCTCGCCATTTTGTTGGCCGCGCGCAAAAAAAGCGCTCAGAAGTCGGACGGCTAAGGCTTGGGCAAGCTACAAACTGGCCGGGCAAGAAGTCCGGCCACGTATCCAAAACTGACGCACGATTAGGGCATCGGCCTGCCTGCGTGGTCGCAGTTTTCAATTCACTATAATCCTTCGCTTATGGATCCACGAGTAGCAATTGACCTTGGGTTTTGGAAAATCCACTGGTATGGCATCATCATCACCGCCAGCATGATGATGGCAATTTTCATCATCACCCTGGAAGCGCGGCGGCGCGGAGAAAACCCAAACATCATCGCCGATAACGCCCTTTGGGTCATCCTCGCGGGCGTGGTGGGGGCGCGGTTGTATCACGTCTTTTCCACCCCAAACGATGGCAGCGGGACCGGGCTGAACTACTACTTGCAAAATCCGCTGCAAATTTTGGCGGTTTGGAACGGCGGTCTGGGCATTTTCGGGGCCCTCATTTTTGGGCTGGTCGCGGTGGTGGTGGTCATCCTTCGCAACAAGCTGCGGCTCATGCGCTGGCTGGATATGATTGTGCCCGGCGTGATTTTGGCGCAGGCCATTGCCCGCTGGGGCAACTACGTCAATCAAGAGTTGTATGGCGGCCCCACCGGCTCTAATTTGTGGGGCATTCTCATAGACGCGCCATACCGCATCAAAGCCGGGCAATTCGATTTCACCGATCTGGACAAATACCCACTCAACACCCGCTTTCATCCCACATTTTTTTACGAGAGCATGTGGAATTTGGTGGGATTTATTTTGATGATGCTGGGCGGGCGGCGGCTTAAAAACGTGCTGCGCGATGGCGATCTGGCTGGGTTTTACTTCATTTGGTATGGCATTGGCCGGGGATGGATAGAGTTGCTCTTTCGCCCCGATGCGTGGACGATTGGCGCGCTGCCCACCGCGGTGTGGGTCTCGCTGGCGCTCATCGTGGTTGGCGTCATCGTCATCATGGCCAATCACGCCCGCCCCCGCACAGAAGCCGATGTTTGGCCGATTGACAAGTGAATTGCGAATGCAGAAAAATTGCTGAATTCGTAATTCGTAATTCCTTTGCGAGTCATACGCGATGAATACTCCCTGCCCGATGGCGAATACGACGAGCCGTATGAATTTCGGCTTGGCCCGCGCAGGCGCGGCGTAAACACCTGGCTCATTATCGCGCTGCTGGCGGCGTTTGTGGTTCTCATTGGCGCGGTGGGCTATGTGAACGCCAACGAGACCAACGATGCCTCGTGCGTGTCGTGCCACACGCCGCAGCACACGGCCTATGCCCAGCGTTCGCAGTCCGCGCTAAACGGCGTCCTCGCCCCAGATTTAGCCAGCTTCCACTACCAGGCGTTGCGCACCCAGAGCAAAAGCATGACCTGCATCGCCTGCCATCGCGGAGAAAACACCTTTGTGCACCAGACCGAGAAATGGGGGCTGAGCTTGTCTAACCTGGCGTTGTGGCTGGCAGGCAAAGATGACAAAACGGTGGAGAAACGGACGCTCAAAGGCACCGCTTTGGTCGTCACGGCCTGCGCCAGCTGCCACACCGAAAAGTTGCTGCTGGGCGGGATGGACAACCACGCGCACAACACGCTGCCCGCCGCCTACGACCTCTGGAAAAGTGGCGGTCGCCTCATCGCCCCGCCCAACGCCCCCGACCCGCAAGCCATCATTGTGGCTGGTTTGCAAAAATACAACACGGCGGTCACATGCACCACCTGCCATTTGGCGCATTGGCAAACCGATGCGACCAACTATCAGGATGAGGCCCGCGTGATCAACGGCTGCAACCAGTGCCACGCGGAGATCAAGAAAGGCATTTTGCCCATCGCCACCCCCGCGCCAAAGCCTGTTAATTAACCCGCCGGGCGTGCGATTTCAATCGCACGCCCAACAACCCGCCCGCTCACTCCGCCACGCCGCACCAATCTTGCAAAAACCGGGCCAGCATTTTGGCGCAGGCGATCACAGAATCCAGATCAACCCATTCATCTGCGCCGTGCAAACCGGCGCCCAGCGGCCCCCAGGCAAAGGCTGGCACGCCATACAACCCGGCAAAGCGCGTGTCCAAACCCGCCGTAATTCCCATCGGCTGGATGGAGGGCAGGCCGGGCTGGGCTTTGGCCGAGCGCAAAAACGCTTGCAAAAATTCGTGGTGCTCGTCCTGAATCCAGGGGTCGGTGTGCCAGCCAAAATACTCAATGCGCGGCGGGTGCGCTTGCAGCCATGCGCTTTTCCGGGCCACCTCGGCCACCCGGTTTGCAATTTCTTGTTTTATCCCCGCCTCGGTCTCGCCGGGGATGAACGACATGCGCACTTCGCACTCTGCGCGGCCCGGCACGGTGCTGGGCCAGTCTCCGGCGCGCAAAACGCCCACATTCAGATGGCAACTGCGCCGCGCGGCGGGGTCCAGCCGTTCAAAGGGTTCGTAGTGCAAGGCCGCCGCGCGTTCGCGGTCCCAATCGCCCAGCATAGACACAATGGGCGCAAGTTCCACCGCGGCGTTCACACCCTGATGCGCCCGCCCGGCGTGGGCGCTTTTGCCATCCACCACCACCCGGAAATACAAAATGCCCGGGTGCGCAAACGTTAAATCAAACCAGTGCGGCTCGGTGGCGATCATGCCATCGGCCACGTGCCCCCGCGCAAAACAGGCCAGCGTGCCACCGCCTCCGCCCGCCTCCTCCTCAATCACGCTCTCCAAGATCACATCGCCGCGCAAACGCGCGCCGCAAGCCATCAGCGCCTTCACCGCGAACAGGTTGGCAATCACGCCGCTTTTCATGTCTTGCGTTCCGCGCCCATACATGCGCCCGCGCCCCACGCCGCTGGGTGATGGAACAACCGCCGCGCCAAACGGCTCGCGCGTCCATGCGCTCACTGGCTCGGCAGAAACCACATCGGTGTGGCCGTTTAGTATGATGGATTTTCCGCCGCCTGTTCCGCGCCACGTTCCCACCACGTTTTGGCGGCCCTCAAACACAAACCCAGAATCCACAAACGCCGGGAGCTTGAGCAGCTCATCGCGGTTGGGTTGAAATGCGTCAATCTCCAGACCCAGCGCCGTGTACGCCTCGCGCATAAATGCCTGCGCTTCTTGCTCGCGCCCCACCACGCTGGGGATGCGCACCAACTGCGCCAGGCGTGTAATAAGTTCATCGGCGTGGGCGTCAAGCCAGTCGCTGGTTGCTGTGTTTGTCATGGGGCAAATATAGCAAGAAATGAGGAAATGGGAAACGATTGGCTCGCACAAACAAGTTCATCAAAGGAACCAAGCGCACTTTTACAACTGAACGGCAAAGCACTGGTGCGAGACCAGCACGACGGTTTCAAACCCCTGACGGGAATTACCACCTCTCCAACACAGGCAGGCGAGAAGTGCAACGACGTCACAAATGCCGTTTCAAACCCCTGACGGGAATTACCACCTCTCCAACCCTCGTTTTAACATTCGACTCTTTTGCTCCACTGGATCTCCGATGGCGGGTCAATTATAGACCTATTTGCCCATTTGCGGGGTCTATTTGCCAATAATTGCCTTTCAACCATCCACCTTTTTTCGCTCGCAACAATTATCTTGAGAACGGTCAAAAAGTCTGCATTTTAGGGCCTATTTTGCACAAGTCAAAGTTCAAGAAATTTTCGTTTTTTAACAAAAATCTCGTGGTGTAAATCCTAAATTTAGGAACACTTTTGCTGAACCCAAGTCAAATTTCAGTGTTCTTTAACAACGATCAATTTCAAAAAAGAAATGGCCCCAAAACTCAAAAAAGCGCGGAGAAAAGCGGGGTTTTGACAAGAAAAAGGATGAGTTGACGACAAAATTCATGCACGCTGCGCGAGATGATGTATTGGTTTCAACCTCCCAACGACTTTTGAGACCATTTCTAAATATAATCTTGCGCAGATGAAACCCGTGCTAATTTTTGATGGCGACTGCGCCTTTTGCACCCAAACGGCAAACTTTGTGCGGCGGTTCAATGTGCGCGGGCAAATGGAAGTTGTGCCGTGGCAAACGGCGGGATTGCTGGCGCGTTTTGGGCTGACCGAGGCGCAATGCAGCGCCGCCGTGCAGTTTGCGGATGAACAGGGAAAAATTTTCAGCGCGGCGGGCGCGGCCAACCAAACGTTAAAGCGGCTGGGCGGCGTCTTTCGTCTAATCAGCGCGTTATACGCCCTGCCCGGTTTTCATCAATTGGAGGACGCCGCGTATGCCTGGGTGGCGCGCAACCGCTACCGCCTGCCCGGCGGCACGCCAGAATGCAAAATAGAAAAAACAGAAAGGTGAACGGATAATCAGCCCATCATGCAATACACCCTCGGCATAGACCTCGGCACATCTGGCGCAAAAGCCGCGTTGATGGACACGCGCGGGTTCACGCTGGTCAGCCTGGCCATGCGCGAGTACGACAACGCCGCACAGCAGCCATCGGCCATGCTTTGGGATGCGGTGAGTGAGGCTGTTCGCGAGGCGGTGGCCGGGTTTGACCCGCGTGATATTCGCGGCATTGGGCTATCTGCGCAAATGCACGGCGCGGCGCTCTACGATGCCAGCGGCGCGGTGATTGAGCCAATCATCAACTGGAAGGACAAGCGTTGCGACGCCCCGCTGGCAAAATACGGCGGATGCACGACGATTGAAGAAGTCACCCGCCGCCTGGCCGGGCTTGACCTGAACGATTTGGGCGTGGACAAGCTGGCCAGCGGGTATTTGGGCATGACTTTGTTTCATTTGATGGAAAACGAGCCTGCTATTTTTGAGCGCGTTCGCCACGCCGTGTTCCCCGGCGATTTCATTCGCGGGCAATTGCTGGGCCATCCAGATTACGCCACCGACCCCACCAACGCGTTTGGCGCGGGCATTTTCAACGCCCGGCTGGGGGCTTGGCACGATGAGGTCATTCAGCGCCTGGGTTTGCCGCGCTCCATTTTGCCCGTCGTGCATCCATCCACCCAAATTGCCGGCGCGGTGCCCGCTGGCGTGGCCCGCAAGCTGGGTCTGGCAGATGGAACCCCGGTGGTGTTTGGCGGCGGCGATAACCAGGTTTCGTTGCTGGGAAACGGGCTGGTCTCACAAAATTCGCCCGCGTTGATCAACATTGGCACGGCGGCGCAAATTTCGCAGGTGGCGGCCAGCTACGCCAAATTGCCGGGCATAGACACGCGCAATTTCTTCGAGGGCCAGTTTGCGTTTGTTGGTCCCAGCTTTGGCGGCGGTCACAACTTTGCCGCGCTGCGCCTTGCCCTCCAAAAACGCGAGGGCCGCGCCATCAGCTACGCCGAGATGAACGAAGCCGCCAGCCGGGTCGCGCCCGGCGCAGATGGGCTGGTCTATCACATCGCCACCCGCCGCCAGCCCAACCGCCCGGATGGCTTTGAAGGCCGTCTTGATCTGACCGACATCGGGCATCAAAGCCGGGCGGTGATGGAAGGCGTGCTGCTGGATTTGCGCCAAATGCGGCCAGCGGCCAGCGCAGGCGGGGCTGGTTTTCTGGCGGGGTCGGGCAAGGGGTTGCAAAACAGCGCCGTCTGGGCGCAAATGGCGGCAGATATGTTCGGGCAACCCATCAAAATAACGAATTTTGAGAACGCCGTGTGGGGCGCGGCGGTTCTGGCCGCGCTTGGGGTGGGTCTCATTTCAAACGCGCAAGAGGCCACATCCGCCATTTGTTACACGCAAGAATTCGCGCCCAACCCGGCGCTGGTTGAACGATACCGTTAAGAACTGGGGATTGGCAGACGGGTTTAGGTCTCCTGCTAAAACATTTTTCAAAACCCATTTAAAAACCCCTTGACAACGCAAAAATACCTGCTATATTCTACGTAAGGGCTTACGTAAGCGTTTACGTGGCCAAAAGCGGGATTTTTTTTGATTTAATCAATAACACTTTCGATTCGTAGCTCGTTCAACATAAGAGGCCCAGGATGGCTAGAGCAAACAGCGAAGATGTAGCCCGACACGCCGGTGTCTCAATTGCGACCGTATCGCATGTGATAAACGGCACGCGCTTTGTGAGCGAGGAAACCCGCCAGAAAGTGCAGGATGCCATAAAAGCTCTGAACTACCGCCCCAACGCGGTGGCGCGCGGGCTGGCAACCAGTTTCACCCGCAAAATTGGGGTGGTCGTCTCCGAAATTCGCAACCCCTTCTTCACCGCCACCGCCCGCGGCATTGAAGACGAGGTGATCCGCCAGCGATACAACATCATTTTGTGCAACACCGATGAAGACCCGGAGCGCGAGGACGCGGTGCTGCATTTGCTGGGCGCTCAGCAGGTGGATGGGTTAATCATCGCCCCCACCGGCGCTCGCTCCGAGACGCTGCTGGGGCTGGCCAAAGCGGGCGTGCCCATTGTGCAAATTGACCGCAGCAGCCCCGGCCTGGATGCCCCGCTGATAGATGTGAACAACGAAGAAGGCGCGTATCAGGCCATCAGCTATTTGATAGGGCTGGGTCACACCCGCATCGCCTGCCTCATCAATTTGGATGTGATCAGCACCCAAACCGAGCGGTTGCAGGGCTGGGAGCGCGCCTTGCGCGAAGCCGGCCTTCCGGTGGATGAGTCTTTGATTGTGCGAGCCGACCCGCGCTTTTTTGGCGGCACGCCCGATGCCAAAGCAAGCATCACGCGTCACAACCTGCCCGGCGCATCCGAGGTTTTGCAAGGGTTGTTCACCCTGCCCCAGCGGCCATCTGCCATTTTTGTAGCCAGCAACCAGCTTACCCTGGGCACGTTGTATGCCTTTCGCGCTTCTGGCCTGCGCTGCCCGGAAGATATTTCGCTCATCAGCTTTGACGACCACGACTGGGCGCCCATTTTTAACCCGCCGCTCACGGTCATGCGCCAGCCCACATACCAGCTTGGGCAGATTGCCGCGCAATTATTGATGAAGATGATCAACGGCGAGGCGGTGAGCGCCCCGCCGCATTTGCAAGTGGAATTGATTAAAAGATCATCGTGCGCCCCGCCCCGCGCGTCTAATTTCGAAGGGCTGAATAACGATCATGCCAAGGAGGTGAGCGCCGCAAAATAGCACCCATACATGTACTCGATTGTTTTGTCAAATCAAATCAAATCAAACTTATGAATCTAAATCTGGAGAAAGGAAACCATGTTGAATAAGAAATTTGCGATCCCTGCAGTTGCGGCTTTGTTGCTGGCCGCCTGCGGTGGCGCGCCTGCTGCCCCCACCGCCGCCCCAGTTGCTGCGCCAACATCTGCGCCCGCCGCCGCTACCAAGGCTCCCGCTGCGGCCACCGCCGCACCCGCTGCTGGCGGCCAGGTTGTGGTTGGTCTCATCACCAAGACCGAGACAAACCCATTCTTTGTGAAGATGAAGGAAGGCGCTCAGGCCAAGGCCACCGAGCTGGGCGTTAAGCT
>Ga0073900_10001150_pt1 | contig 15190 bp, 6 predicted proteins | sample KloWWTmetKNB5Kit_FD_66666 | JGI IMG/M metagenome (GOLD analysis project Ga0073900, IMG submission 66666) | Active sludge microbial communities from Klosterneuburg, Austria, studying microevolution and ecology of nitrifiers - Klosterneuburg... | ecosystem: Engineered > WWTP > Aerobic digester >...
ATGGCGTAAAACATTCGATAGATCAAGACAGTTATCAAATCCGATTTACACCAAGGAAAAAGAACAGTATATGGAGTGCTGTAAACATAAAAAAAATAGAAGGCCTGATCGAAAAAGGATTAATGCAAGAAGCAGGGCTAGTGAGCTTTAACCACAGAACCGAAGATAAATCAAAAATCTACTCCTTTGAAAATGAAGAAGTCAAATTTTCGCCTGAGTTGGAAGCCATATTTAAATCTAATAAAGCAGCATGGGATTATTTTCAATCCCTAGCACCGACATACAGAAAACCATCATCAAACTGGGTAATGTCCGCCAAACAGGAAGCAACTAGACTAAAAAGATTACATGAATTGATCGCCGATTCCGAAAAGGGTACCAATAAATGGAAGTACAATAAGTACAAAAAGTAATAGGTGGAAGTATTGAATCCTGCACCAGTTATCTCCAACTCAACAGTCTTATTTATCTATAATTAGGCTTACTTTTAAAAATCTACATATTCAAATATCCTTTCCACAAAATATTATATGGTTTAAGGTGGTTTTATTGTTGCAATAAATTCACTTTGATAACTTAAAGCAAGCTACCACAAACTTAATTTTGGCTTAATATTGACTTAACATTGGCATTCTACCTTTGTGACATCTAATTTTTACAAATAAAACAAATTTTAAAGATGAAAGTCAATTTTAAATTCTTGTGCTCAGTAATGTGGATGTTTTTGTTCACGTTGAGTATATCAGCTCAGACAGGAACCATCAAAGGCACTATCCACGATGGTAAAACCAATGAAACTATGATCGGAGCTTCTGTCATGATCGACGGAACCAGTATTGGTACTACGACAGATTTAGATGGAAACTTTGAACTTCATAACATTGAAGCAGGTACTTACAAACTTATTATTTCTAGTATCGGTTATGCAGAGATTGTTTTGGAGCACCTGCGCGTAGAAACTGGTAAAGAAACGATCATTAATACTAAGATGAACGAACAGTCGTTAGTGTTAGATGCCGTGGAAGTAAAAGCTCAAAGAAAGACGGATACCGAAGTCTCTGTCGTCAGTGAAATCCGCCAATTAGCAAATATTGCGGTTGGTGTTTCATCACAACAGATTACCAAAACACAAGATAGGGATGCATCACAAGTGGTAAGACGTGTACCTGGTGTGTCTATCTTTGATGACAGATTTATAGTAGTAAGAGGATTAAATGAGCGATACAATACTGTTTTGCTAAATGACATCGTAACACCTTCTACAGAAGTAGATGTTAAATCATTTTCTTTTGACCTAATACCGAGTTCGGCTATAGATAGAATGATGGTTTTTAAATCACCTTCAGCAGACTTGCCAGGTGATATTGCCGGTGGAGCGATAAAGATTTACACAAAAACAATTCCAGATGGAGACAATGTTTCTATTGGTTTTACAATTGGTTACAGAGGCAATGCGACAGGAGCCACTGTTTTGGACCATCAGGGAAGTTCGCTTGATGGAATTGGATTTGGAAGCAAGAATAGAAGTTTGCCCGCTAATTTTCCATCAACAAAAAGTGTGATCAATTATGCATCTACTGAGGCTATGATCGAAAACTTTCGCAATCTAAATCCTTACTACAGCGTACAAAACAAAACAATCTTACCTGACTTAAGAGCTAATGTTAACTTTAGTAAAAGATTTTTTGTAGGAAATAAAGAATTGACAACCATATCATATATCAATTATTCGAATACAAATACCTATCAAAAAATGCTTCAAAACAGATTCTTATACGACGAATCTGTACAAAGCACATTCAAAGATGATAATTATAGCAACAACATCAGATTTGGCGTAATGTCAAACTGGGCATTGATCTTGAATCCAAAAAACAAGATAGAGTTCAGAAACATATTTAATCAGTTGGCGACAAAAGAAACCGTCATCAGATCAGGTGAGCTATATGAAAACAGATTGGAAGTAGCCAATCAATCATTCAGATATGAACAAAAAAGTATTTTGTCTAGCCAGTTGAATGGTACCCACGAATTGTCTGATAAAACAAGATTGAAGTGGATCGGTGGATTTGGTTACACACGTAGATCAGAGCCTGATTTCAGAAGATTTACATCATCTAGAGAGTTGGGATCTGACGGAGCCTTTAAGATAGATTTGCAGCAATTCGAATCTCCAACCTTGCAGCAAGCAGCTCGTTTCTGGTCCAATATGGACGAATTTGTATTGACAGCTCACGCCAATATGGATAAAGTGATAGGTACAAAACACTCCGACGATGACAAAAATAAAGTGCTTAAAATGGGAATTTATTCCGAATACAAGGATAGATACTTCAAAGCTAGATGGTTCGGAATTGTAAATCCAAATAGGGTAGATGCTAGTATTACGACATTGACTCCTGAATTATTTTTTACCAATGACAATCTAAGGGCGTCAAGGGTATTTTATTCAGAAGGAACCAATTTTGATGACAAATACACAGCACAAAATATTTTGAACGCTGCTTATGCTAGTTTTTATATCCCTTTCAATGATAAATTTAATGCGACTATTGGCATACGTGGTGAATACAATCAGCAATTGTTGCAAAGCCGTGAGCGTGGTGGTGGAAAAAAAGTAGATGTTAACAATGCCATTTTTAGCCCTATGCCGTCATTGAATGCTACTTATAAATTGAATGAAAAAAATCTTTTAAGATTCGGATACGGAACCACTGTGAACAGGCCTGAATTTAGAGAGTTAGCACCATTTACTTATTATGACTTCATCTTCGATGTATCTAGAAGAGGTAACCAGAATATCAAGGTGGCTACGATTCATAATTTTGACCTAAGATATGATTTTTATCCATCAAAAGGTGAGTTGATAACCATAGGCGCTTTCTATAAAAAATTCTATAATCCGATCGAAGCAGCAGTATTTTATAATGGAAGTACGGTAGCCTTTACAGTTGCCAATTCAGAATCTGCAACATCTTCAGGATTAGAATTGGAAATACGTAAGAGCGTTGTTCAAAACTTGATGGTAGTATTTAATGCATCCGTTATAAGCAGCAATGTTGTCGTAAGTGGATTGAATGATTACAGTAGATATTTACAGGGCCAGTCACCATATTTGGTAAATGCTGGATTGTTTTATAGTGTACCTGAGACTGGTATCCAAGCCAATGTTTTATACAATATCGTAGGTAAGAGAATATATGTGATCGGTGATAATGTGTTGAGTTCTAATGTCTTTGAGATGTCTAGAAATGTGATTGATGCCAATATCAGCAAAACATTTGGTAAAGTGGAAGTGAAAGCAGGCGCTCAAGATATCTTAAACCAACCATTCAAATTGATTCAAGATACAAACAGAGACAACAAAATTACAGATACTGACGGTGTATTTCAGGAATTCAGACGTGGTTCTAACTTTTATGTGAGTGTGAATTACAAGTTTTAACGCTGATTTTTTTGAACTGCCAGTAAAATAGATTTAGTAACATAATATATTGATTAATAAACCATTAAAAAACATTTTAAAAATGAAATTTAGTTTAAAATTATTTACTTTTTTAGTATTGGCAGCTTCACTGACTTTCGCATCATGTGGTAGAGAAGAAGATGAAACAGAGGTGATTGTACCTGGCGAAAATCTCACCATCAAGGGATCAATTACAAGCAATACTACTTGGGCAGCAAAAAATAAGTATTTGTTAGAAGGTTTTGTTTATGTAGAAGCTGGCGCTACTTTGACTATAGAGCCTGGTACGATCATCAAAGGCGACAAATCTACCAAAGCAACATTGATCATAAAGCCAGGTGCAAAAATCATTGCTGAAGGTACAAGTGCTAAACCAATTGTATTTACATCCAACCAAGCAAAAGGTAGCAGAAACTATGGTGATTGGGGCGGCTTGGTAATTCTTGGCAAAGCGACAGTAAATAAAACTCCAGCTACTATCGAAGGCGAAAATATTTCTACATTCGGCGGTAGTGATGACAATGATAATTCAGGTATTTTGAAATATGTCCGTATAGAGTTTGGTGGAATAGCCTTCGAAACAGATAAGGAAATCAATGGTTTGACCCTTGGTGGAGTAGGGAAAGGTACTACTATCGAATATGTGCAAGTATCAAACAATGGCGATGATGGATTTGAGTGGTTTGGTGGTACGGTTAATGCAAAACATTTGATATCTTACAAAAACCTTGATGATGATTTTGATACAGATTGGGGATATTCAGGAAATGTTCAGTATGGTTTGGCATATAGAGATCCTAAAATTGCTGATCAATGCTCTTGTTCCAATTCTAATGGTTTTGAGTCGGATAATGATTCATCAGGTTCAGACGCAAAACCTCAAACTAGTTGTAAATTTGCCAATATTTCTGTCATCATAGCTGAAGGTACACCTGATGCAAAATACAACTCAGCTTTCAGGTTAAGAAGAAATACAGCCCTATCAATCTATAATAGTCTTGCTATTGGTGCATTTCACAAAGGCGGTTTACAATTGGAGGAAGCTGCTGCTCAAGCCAACTTTGTAAATGACAAATCTGATTTCAGAGGATTGATCTTGGGTGGAATGACCAAAGGTATAGTATCTGGTGATGAAGCAAAACTGAATGAAGCTTCTAGGAAAAATAATTTTGCGGCAGACATTGCAACACTTGGTTTGAATGCAAATTATAAAGCAGCTACTGGCAAACCAGGTTTATTGCCTGTGTCAGGATCTACCTTGCTTACTGCTGGTGTAACATTGCCTACAGGATTTGAAGCAAATACAGTGGTTGGAGCATTTGGTACTACAGACTGGACTGATAGCTGGACCAATTGGGATCCACAGAATACTGATTATTGATAAGAAACTGTAAAACTACAAGGTTATCAAGTTTTTATTTTGTAAAATTAGATAGTGTAGAGCTGGTGGTAACACTGGCTCTTTTTGTTTGTATTACTATATTAAACACACAGGAAGTCATTTCGATCTTAAGTTATAAAATAGGCAAACATTAAAAGTTATCATGTCTCCATAGCGACAGATTGTATTTTTATTTTGAAACTTCGGTATATTTGAAAATATATGGCTTATATTTGTATTGATCTTTTGAAATATTATAATAATCTAAAACTTTTACCCATGAAAAAATTAGTCACAATCTGTTTTTTGCTTCATTTTTCTTTATTTGTTTTTGGTCAATCAAGTGATTGGAAAAGGATAGCTACGCCTAGATCATCCTATGTAGATATCATTTATCAAAATCAGAAAGGAGAGATTTTAGCTAATTCTGTACCTCGTATTGGTTTGGTCAAATCAAATGATGAAGGTAAAACATGGAATTTTATAGACTCTACAAATCAGTATGTTTATGAAAAAAGCTGTATTGAAAATTTAAATGGAGATTTATATTTTTTTTCTTACAACAAAATCTATAAGCTGAACTTTACTACAGGAGTGTTGGATACATTCTATGTAGATCCAAAAATTAATAAAGATTTTATTCAATTAAGTTCAATAGGGAACGATATAGTTGTTGCACTTGATAAAAATGGGTATCTATATATGATTAAACCTGGCAACAATGAACTTAATTGGTATATTATAAAAAAGGTTGTTAAACTAATGCCTACTTTCTTAAGTGACAAGGCTTTTTGTATCAATGAATACAATGGTGAGCATTTTTTAAATCAAATTAATGCTGATGGCACATACAAACAATTGTCAAAATTGTCAAAAACAGGTAAAAAGTATTTTTATCATAATAATATTTTGATTAGCGACAACACTTTTAGTACTGATTTGGGTCAAACATGGAGTCAATTTAATTTACCTTTTACTGAACCAGATACCATATATCTTTATAATAAAATGTTGGCATTCGGAAAGGATAACAAAGTCTATTACAAAGATGACAATGCTTCTAGCTTTAATATCATAACATTACCGTCAAACACGGATATAAAACATACATTTGTTGGGAAAAATATTATCACTCAAGATATTGATCAAAACATAAATGATACTAAAATATTGAGAGATCAAAATGGCAGTTTTGAACCACTACAATATAATATTTCCTTTCCGTATGTGGATGAGTTTGTGGCAGGCAATAATGAACAAATCTTGGCCAATTACCTGAATAATGATGTCTATTATAAAAATGAGAACAACACGATTTGGTCGCTTTTGCCTTTTAAAACATATCGTTTTAGCCTTTCTGAAGATAATTTTATAGACATAATTGACAATGATTCTAATATACAGACTTCAAGCGATAAAGGTGTATCATGGCAGAAATATGTACAGCAAGGTATAAAGAGCAATTTTTATAGCAAAAAGAATGGGGTATTTACAGCGTCACGTGATGGGCTATTTTACCGCAAAGCCTTCGAGACGAATTGGTACTATAAAGCTATTGAAAATAAAGGCGGCAGCGAGCTGATTGAGATTTCAAATCAAGCAGATATATATAAAAATCACTGGGGAGCAGAACAATTGACACAATCTGACACATTCAACAATTTAAGAAATTTGAAAGATATTCGCAATTTTGGGTATAGAACCACTACGCACCATGAGATGAATTACTTTTACAACTTAGCAGACGAATTTAGGCCTTCAGATAGATATCATCGTCATTTTCTTTCAAGCTCATATGATAGAGGATTTACTTTTACGACGCTTTATGAATTCCCTTGGTCCAATGAATATTTTAGTGACATTGTTTCGACGCCTTCTGGCCATTTAATTCTAGTGAAAAAGAAAGAAATTTTGATATCATCAGACGAGGGAAAAACTTGGGAGCAAGTGAAAGTAGATCTGAGTGAAAGAGATTATATCACTAATATATCTGTGAGTCCAGATTATTACATATATATTAGTACGCTAGAAAAAGGCATTCTCAAATATAAAGACCCATTATCTATTCCAAACATTATCAAATTCAATCTAAAGGAAGATTATCAATCTGACTGTGATGTTTTAAATGATATTTCGTCAATTAAGGAACGAAAAATATCTATAAAAGGACTTTCATCTCAACTTACAGATCAAAACGGTGATGCCGTATTTTATTCACATTCTCTACAGAATAATTTATTTGTACATAATGAAAATGATATTTTTGATTTGTGTAAAGATACAATACCTGTTAATTTTTCTAGTGGTGGTGGACAATCTCAAATTGTAAATGCGAATGCTACCACACAAAAACAATGTGCCCAACTTGAAATGAAAATTGTAAACTATTGGGATGCTAATATTTTTGGTTCGAATTATTACATATTAATAAAAAATACAGGTAATACTAAAACTGACACCACTAGGGCACGAATTTATTTGGATCCATATCAATATTTATATGAAAATCAATTTAATACTTTCCCTTTTACAAAAATAGCAGAAGGTGTCTATGATGCAATTATTCCACCTTTAGATCCATTTGGTGAATTTTCTTTTAATATTATTACCAACCTTGTTCCTTATGTGCCATTTGACAGGTCAATATGTTTGGATGTAAAATTAATGGATCATAATGATCAATGTAAACCATACACAAATATTACCAAATGCAGTCAAGTTAATAGGGTAGGAAAAAATAAAACCATAGCATTAAAGTTTTTTGAAGATGCAAATGCTGATTGTATAAAAGACCCATTGGAAAAATATACCACGGGACATTTTTATATAATGAATAACAAAAGAGATATGATCTTGGATTATGACTCCACAAAATATATCATAACAAGTCTTGATACCAATAAGATTTCATTTGTGTACAATGATAAGTTGTATTCATTCTGCCAGACAGAATATTCTGTTTCTATGCATAAAGATAGCTTGATTTATACATTAGAAATCCCAATTAGAACACTTGATCATTGCTCCGATATCGAACTAAAAGGCATGCGTGGTATTATCAGACCTTGTTTTGAAAATGGGATCGGACTCAATCTCATAAATTCCGGAAACGTTACAAGTGGGGCAATAAATGTAAAACTAAATTTGGATCCTAACTTTTTGGTTTCAAGTGTAAACCCGACACCTGTGAACATAAATGGAAATGAATATGAATTTGTCATTGATCCTGTAGAGCCATTGAGAAACAAATTGGTGCAAATCCGTGGCACTGTGGATTGCAATGCGCCGATTGGTACGGAGTATTGTTTTGGTACTGAAATCAAAGAAGGTTTAATTGCAAATTGTCAACTCAATAATAACATAAACAATAACATTTGTATAAAAAGTATTGGTTCTTTTGATCCTAATGACAAAACCATATTTGTTGCAGGTAAGGAAAATGTACAAAATATTCAAAAAGATGAATTGATAGAGTACAGAATCAGGTTTCAGAATACAGGAACTGATACTGCTTATACGGTACGAATCGAAGATAAGCTTTCTGAGAAGTTTGATATCAGATCGATGCGATTGACCAATTATTCGCACGAATGTACTTGGAAAATCGAAAATAAAATACTTATTGTCACCTTCGATAAGATCAATCTAGTGGATAGTTTTACAAACAATGAAGCTTCAAATGGATTTGTCGTCTTTGAAATAAAACTAAAGGCCGACATTAAAATAAATGACGAGATCAGAAATAGGGCATCTATATATTTTGATTTCAACGAACCAATTGTGACCAACGAAGTAATAAACTATTTTGGCAATCCTATCTCTACAGTTAAAGATAAATTGCAGGTAGTTGATAATATTGATGAAATCATATGTGTGCCTAATCCAACCAGTAATTCGTTCAAGGTACTAATCAAAGATCCTTCTGATATATCAGATATTTTGATTTTCGATACGAACGGACGTTTATGCAAGGTATTTTTGCAGCAAACATTAAGCAATGATTTCAATATCTCAGATCTTCATGCAGGCACCTATATCATTAAAATATTGAACTATAAAGGAATATCACAAGGCAGATTTATAAAATTGTAGTCACATAAAATTCCATATAATAAGTATAAAAAACTCTGCTTTTAGCAATAGATGTAAGTTAAATTAGATAGTGTAGAGCTGGTGGTAACACTGGCTCTTTTTGTTTGAAGGTTAATGTATTTGATATTGCTATCGAAGATTGAGTATTAACCAAATGAAAATCATCAAATTTTGTACTTTGAGCTGCTTATTTTATTATAGAAAACTTTGTAGCCATTTGTTTATTTCGATTATTTAAAATCAAAAAGTATAAACCCGTTTGAAGATGATGGACATTAATAGATAAATCAGAAGGTAATATGCTGTGCTCGATGCACATGCCAGAAATATTAAATATTGAATATTCAGTATTTGTTTCAAGGTCACCGAGGTTATCCTTGATTAAATGAATAAATGTTGTAGCTGGATTGGGATATAAACCGATTGAAGATGTTTGAATGTTATCATCATTTATACCGTTTATAAACCTTGAATATTTGACATGGTTGAAGGCATAGACTTGATTGCCATAAGGATAGCTGATCGCCATAAAATAATAAATGCTATCGGTCAATAATAAATTCTTAAAAACATTGTTTGGTAAGATATCTAAGGTATGAATATCTAAATGTTCATCCATAAACATAAATTCATTGCCAGTAGAAATCAAAACTTTGTCGCTTTGTAGTGTACCTAATATTTGTGCTTGAACGGTATGAGGCGCATATGTTTGATTGATAATACTATATGAAGAAAAATCATCATTATAATGTACAAAATACAAACTGTCAAATGTTTGGAATAAACCTGTATTATATCCTTTGTATCTAAATACCTGATTCAATAAAACACTGTCTTTCGTAGTCGGATGATATACAGTATTGTTTGAAGTGACGAATACATGGGTTTTATATTTATAATATATTGTGTCACTTGATAAGAATACTAAGTTTTGGTCTGTAACACTCGAGAGTGTGATGGAATTGTCGTTATATATGTTGTAAAAATTTTGACCATCAAATTTATAAAGTTGATAACTTGACTCGGTCCTAAATACAAAATAAAAGAGATCTTCTTTTACTTTTTTAAAATCAATTGTGTACATGTAAGAAATCGTATCTACAATATTTACTAATGTGAGATCTGGCTCAAGTTGACTTATTTTATGATCAAATATGAAGGTAGTTTTGCCGTTTATGATGGTCATAGGAAAATTTAATGACAGATGATCTTCGTCAAGTTTTTTCTTGAATTGGGTTATCGGATCAAAAAGCATTAGATTTCCGAATCTACGATAATAAAAGTATTTGTTATCTTTTAATAAAAAGTTTACGTTGGCAATAATTTCTATGTCGTTTTCTATTAATTGAATAGTTTGGGCTTGAATATCGATTAAGTATAGTTTGTGTTCTATGTCAACCATTAGCGCATAATCTCCATTGACCATGATGTCATTAATATCATAGATAGGTTCAAGGGTAAATATTTTTTTGTGACTTAAAGCAGTCAAAAAATATAGATCTTTTTTACCGCTAGATTTTTGTGCATAAATTAGACCATCATCTTGTTGTTTATATGGATCTTTTGCATAATAAATTAAAATGTCCAAAGGCTGAGTATTGACTTTGCTATAGGAAGATTCATTGATTAAATATAAATCATCAGTCAGTAAATATGTATCTTCACCATATTTTTTTAAAGGATGACTTTTTTTGACACCGACAAAATAATTTTCTGTTACTAACTTTTTTATTGTTTCTGTAATCAAAGAAATTCTGAAAAGACTTGATTGTTCATAATTTGCAGGGAGATTGTAATAATATGAAGAGCCGATTTTTTTCCACTGATTTTCACTTCCATAAATAGCCTTTAGATCATCAGAAGTATTCAATTCAGTTGATTCAAAAGTGGCCATGTTTATTAGTTTTGCCACTATTTTGTTATTTTCATACAAAATTACAAATAGTTTATCTTCTATTAAACAAAGCTTAAATTGATAATAAAAATTTGGATTTTTAAGAATTAAGTGCTTGTTTTGCAATGGATTAAATATATGTATTTCGCGCATACCTGTATAAAAAGCCAAACTCGTTCCATTCTGAATAATATGTTTATTTGTGACATATGAGCCTTTCCTCATTTTGTAAATATTGAGTAAGTTCAAATTGGATTTGTCATACACTTTTACTTCAGTGGAATCATTATAATAGTCAAAAAATGTGATAAGATAGCTTTCGGTCTCATGAACACTTGTTTTTGATCTCGTATCTAATATTTTGTTGTTAAGTATTAGTGTGTCTTGGTCACTGTTATAGGTGTACTTTATTATATTTCCAATACTATCTGCTGCCAAAAGATATTTGTTATACATAGATACAAAAATTATCATTCTTTCAGGATACGTCAAAATTAATTTCTTGTCTTTACCATAATTATTACTGTAAAAATATTGCGATAGGCCATTTATGGATTGTCTCATCACTAAATGATCTCCGTACTTTTCATAGATACTTCCATTACATATTTCTAATCTATTTTCTTTATAGTAGTAGATATATTGCGTACTATTAAGTGAAAATTCTACACCATCTTGATCTCTATCATATATACCGATACCGTAATTGGGTGGAAGTGGATTATTGATGCTATATTTTCTTGTTTCATCATGGATAAAGTCATAATTGACTATTTCTACGTCACTAAATAACACAAAATAATTTTCTTTTACTAAGGTCTCTTTGGATCCTGATTGATAAGCAAATTCTATATTTTTTGTACGAACCAATTCTCTCGTTTCATTGTCGTGTATAAGATAAAAATTTACAATGTCATCTGGCGTAATCGTCACCAAGTAGTTTTGTTGATTGTATGTCGTCAGGTGACTATTGGCCTTTGATTCTTCTTTGTATATTTCTGTAATTCTATCTTGACCTGTTATTACTGAAGTGGCTTGCAATATCAAGAAAAATAATAAAGTGTGGGTAATTGTGGTTAATTTGGCAAATTCGAATTTCATATTATAGTGAATTATTAGTGAAATCATTGTTTTACAAAACAAATATAGTCTATTTTTAAATAATATTGAAATAATCAGGATGATAATGTCCCAATGTTATCCTTAGCGACAATTATAATGATTCGCTTGAATGCTAAATGTCTTATACCATATTTAAAAACTATACCCTAATCTCAGTTCTAAAGAAGTTAAACTGACTTTTCCATCTATATTATTGCTTGTAAAAAAGTTTCTATTTGCGATGGTTGTGAAAAGCGAATTTACAGTATATCGGTAATTGACACCTATATTGATGTTGTCCATAATAGAATAATTCAGTCCACCACCGATTTGGTATAATGCCCTGCTGATCGAAGTGTCAAATTCATTTGTGGTATTGAAACTTGTGGTACCTGGAAAAGGAAAGTTTGTTGTATTTTCTGTTGTTGATTTAAGTGGAATAGTAATGGCTAAGTTTGCTGATACATTCAAATCATCAAATACATTATAATTGAAACTCAGAGGGAGACATAATGACAAGATGTTATATTTCAAGTCACCGCCACTAAAGAAAATACCGTTGCTTGATATATCTATTTGTGGATTTATATTGGTGATAATCAAGGTTTTTGGACTTCCAGGGTCGATTACTTCGTATTTATCTATTATTCTTTCTTCCAAGGTAGTCTCATTACTTTGGTAATTGAAACCAAATACTTCTAATCCTACTCCATATGAAAATACCAATTTCTTGACTAAAGGTAAATTAGTCATAATACCTGCTCGATATGCTAGATCCCGTGAAAATATATGATCGTATTTCCTTCTAAACTGCCTTGAATAATAAACTTGAGACTGTGATTCAGTGTAGTAGGTTGTTGGGAATGACCAATTTTCTACTGAAGGAGTGCTTATATTATTGTTTAGCAAGCCAAAGAATACGGTATATTTATTAAAGTGAGTGTCTGTATTTTCTTCAGTAGTTTCGCTGATGACCTCGATAGTTTCTGGATTTTTTCGTTTTTTTTGGTACTTTTTGTTTTGTGCAGACACCAATATACAACAATGGATTATTACGAGCATTAACATTGACTTTCTCATTGCTTTTTAATTTTCTTAACTCAAAGATAAGAGATTCTTTTATATTTTTACAATTGAGTTTAAATTTTTATAGTTTTGCACTATGATCAACGAAAAGCAAAGACCACTCAGCGATTGGCTGCCTATAACCAAAAAAGAAGTCGAAGCCCGTGGCTGGGACGAACTCGATGTGATCATCGTATCTGGCGATGCGTATGTAGATCACCCAACATTTGGCACCGCTGTGATCGGTCGGATCATAGAGAGCGAAGGATTTAAAGTAGCTATAATACCTCAGCCCAACTGGAAGGATGACTTGAGAGATTTCAAAAAATTGGGCAAACCCAAGTATTTCTTTGGTGTGACAGCCGGTTGTATGGACTCTATGGTCAATCACTATACGGCCAACAAACGACTCAGATCTACGGATGGATACACACCTGGTGGCGAAGCAGGATTCAGACCGGATTATGCGACGATTGTATATTCCAATATTCTCAAAGAAATCTACCCTGATGTTCCTGTGCTTTTAGGTGGTATAGAAGCTTCCTTGCGCAGGGTGACACATTACGATTACTGGTCTGATAAGTTGAAGCCATCTATCTTGGTAGATTCCAAAGCAGACATGCTGGTCTATGGTATGGGCGAACAACCATTAAGGCAAATCTTAAAATTGGTCAAAAAAGGTGTGCCACTTACTTCTATCAAAGATATCAATCAGATTTCTTACCTTACGGAAAATGTCCCAGAATCCAAAAAGTGGAATACTGTTTCGCTGGTCAGTCACGAGGTATGTCTCCAAGATAAAATCAAATACGCATCCAATTTCAAGATCGTAGAAGTCGAATCCAATAAGTGGCAAGCCAATAGAATCATTCAAGACGTTATGGGCAAAAAACTGGTCATCAATCCGCCATGTGTGACGATGACCGAAGCTGAAATGGATTATTCGTTTGATCTGCCATATACACGTTTGCCGCATCCAAAATACAATAAACGTGGCGCTATACCGGCTTATGAAATGATTAAGTTTTCGATCAATATGCACCGTGGCTGCTTCGGTGGATGCAGTTTTTGTACCATATCGGCACATCAGGGCAAGTTTATAGCTTCGCGATCTGAGGCTTCCATTCTAAAAGAAGTCGATCAACTTACCAAACATCCTGATTTCAAAGGTTATATTTCCGATCTCGGTGGCCCATCAGCCAATATGTATAAGATGAAAGGCAAAGATGAAAGTATCTGCGCGCGATGTCAGGCGCCTAGCTGTATTCATCCCGTCATTTGTTCTAATCTGGATGTGTCACACAAGCCATTGACAAATATTTACAAAAAGGTAGATGCTCATCCTGGTGTCAAAAAAGCATATGTAGGCTCTGGTATCAGGTATGATCTTTTGGTTGATGATTTCAATAAAAATAATCATGATGGCAATCACGACGAATACCTCGAGCAATTGGTCACCAAACATGTATGTGGCAGACTGAAAGTAGCACCCGAACATACTGGTGATGCTACGCTCAAGATCATGCGCAAACCTTCATTCAAATACTTCAAAAAATTCAAGGAGAAATACGATAAGATCCAAGAAAAACATGGACTGAAACAACCATTGATTCCTTATTTTATTAGCTCTCATCCAGGGACGACAGAAGAAGATATGGCCAATCTCGCAGCCGAAACCAAAGCACTGGGATTCAGGCTCGAGCAAGTCCAAGACTTCACACCGACACCGATGACAGTCGCCACAGAAATTTATTATTCAGGTGTTCATCCATATACGTTACAGCCAGTAACTACGCCCAAATCCAAAGAAGATAAAATCACCCAAAACAACTATTTCTTTTGGTACAAGGCGGAGTTTAGAAATTGGATCAGGACCAGACTCCACAAGCTCAATCGCCCTGATCTGGCAATCCAGCTCTTAGGAGAAGACAAACCTAAACCAGCAAATACGTGGCGTAAAAAAGGTAAAGAATCATCAGGTCGAAGTGCTCAGCAACAAGAAACCACCAATCCTACTCGGAAACCGAAGCAACAAGGTGGTCGCAAATATGGAAATAAGTGACGAAAAACGCCGCTTCTTCTATCAATCCACCTTTATCAACTTAAACCTTTCGCTAGTGCGTTGGGATTTTAATTCGATGATGTACATACCTTGTGGTAGGTGAGTGACGTCTATTTGGTGTAGTTGGGT
>Ga0073900_10001151_pt1 | contig 15187 bp, 14 predicted proteins | sample KloWWTmetKNB5Kit_FD_66666 | JGI IMG/M metagenome (GOLD analysis project Ga0073900, IMG submission 66666) | Active sludge microbial communities from Klosterneuburg, Austria, studying microevolution and ecology of nitrifiers - Klosterneuburg... | ecosystem: Engineered > WWTP > Aerobic digester >...
ATTGTCTTCATCCGGACCTTTTACATAATAGGATACATTTACAAATTTTCTTTCTGAAAACCCATATTCTATGATTTCACCAGGTATACAATTTGTTTTTTGATCTCTTTTTATCTTTCCGGCAGTTAGCAGTGATTTATCAAAAAACTTTATATTTTCCTGAAACGCCCATGGGAAAGTTGAATCTTCCACTTCTATAATGCCATCTTTTCTGGACCCGTCAGCATGGATAATATAGCCTTCAAATCTGTTTTCAGTATTGGCCTTTTGGGCTGATGCCAGAGAAATGTTCAGACAAAAAATCAAGAATATCGGAAAATGTTTCATCGTGTTTTTAAATTTTGTCAGTTACCAAATATTTTTTTACCCTTACGTTTATCAAGAATAGGTTGTGGTCTGGGTGCTTCATCCATCACTTCAGTGGCTATTTTATCTATTCGATTCCAAATGTCATTTTCCCATACATATCCCACATAACTTCCATCCGGTACAAGCGTTTCACCTTGTCCGGGAATACGACTCATCTTTACTATCAAATTATCAAAAACGATCATCTCCATACCGGGATTATAGTTTACTGTCATAATGCCATCTGCAGCATATTTAAATACCAGTCGGTTTGACACCACTACAGACTTATCCTTTTCAGTCCTTTTAAATACTGGTTTTCCAAAATAGGGGATACCTTCCTTGGTAAAAAAAAGAACATCTACCAGTTTTACATTTTCGTATCTGTTCCACCGATTTACTCCAAATAGCAAATAGTATTTTTCTCCCTTTGCTGGTTTTATTTCCATCAGGTTATAATATACCGCTCCCAACCAGTTTTCATGGCTAAACTCTTCTTCAGCCAACCCTTCCGCATTTTTAAATTGGTCCTTGAAAATAAATATTTTATCATTTGCGGTCTGAAGTACCCCGAAATATTGAACTTCTCCTTCGGCAACCTTAACTTCCCAGGTGAAAATACGAAATGATTTATCTTCTGTAATCTTTTTGGATATCCATTTAAGTGAATCAAAAGGATAAAGAAATGATCCTTTTTCGGCTAAAGCCTGATAAAATTGTTTATTGAATTTTTCCATGGCAACTATACGATGCCGATTTTCTGCTGCATTGGCCATCACATCACAATGGAAGGCAAGTTCAGATTCAGTATTTACAAAATCAATCTGTGCAGTAGTACTACCAATGAATACAAAAAAGATCAGGATTTTAAAAAAAATGATTAACTTCATTTGAATAACGAATTTATTTCTGGATAACGTTCAGAGATAAGAATGTATTACAAACAACATGTTAAAAATTCCTAATCAAGGTGACAAACATCAATAAATGATTCATAATCAGGTTTATCCGCCACAGAATTATGGATGAAGCTTTCTATCACATTACTATCTTTTAACAAAAATATGCCAGGCATCTGGAAACCATCACCGATTCTTGTGGTACCGGGGAGAACCTGTTTTGTAGCAGCTATTTCAAAACCTCTCAACCAGGTCTTTAACCCAAAAAGCTGGCTAAAAGAACCTTTCACCAACCCAAAAACAGCATAATATTTACATTCAGGGTCAGAAACATGCTCAACATTATCAATACCATATTTTTTGAAGTAGGATTCAGCGGTTTTAATATCAGACATGTGTACCAAAACAATTTTAATACCTTCTGATATAAATTTTTCCTTCTTTTTAGAGATATCATGGAGTGATTCCTTGCAAAAAACACATCCAAAATGTCTTAGAAAAACCAATAAAACAGGACTTTGATCTGAGAGATCTGAAATACTATTTCCTTTATTTGTCTTAATTAATGACAGATTTTGCCTGTTAATCACCATACTACCATCTGTTTAAGACAAACTAAACCAAAGTCCTGTCTAAAAGTTTAAAACTGCCTACATTTTATCAAATACGTCCATAACTTCTTTTACAGCTGTGGCTGAATCGTGAAGCAATTTCATTTCGTCGCCATTAAGTTGAAGCTCGATGATATTTTCGATACCGTTTTTGCCCAATTTTACGGGAACACCTACAAATATGTCATTTAAGCCATACTCTCCTGTGAGATGAGCACAAACCGGAAATATTCTGTTTTCATTTTTCACTATGGCTTCCACCATTTGAGCTGCTGCAGCTCCGGGTGCATACCATGCTGAAGTTCCCATAAGTTTCACCAATTCACCACCACCTGATTTTGTTCTGTCCACAATAGCGGTAAGTACATCTTCATTCACCAATTCTGTCACTGGTATTCCACTTACGGTAGTATATCTCGGAAGTGGAACCATGGTATCTCCATGTCCTCCTAGCAATAATGCCTGTATATCTTTAGGGGAAACATTCAGTTCTGTCGCCAGAAAAGCACGATATCTTGCAGTATCAAGTACACCTGCCATGCCAAATACTCTGGTTCTGTCCAAACCCGAAGCTTTAAAGGCGGCATATGTCATGACATCCAATGGATTGGATACTACTATAATGATCGGATTTTTTGAATACTCCAATACAGATTTAACCACTGAAGTTACTATATTGGCATTGGTTGAAATAAGATCATCTCTGCTCATACCTGGTTTACGGGGAATACCCGCAGTAATCACTACTATATCAGAGCCGGCAGTATCTTTGTAATCACTTGTGCCAAATAAAGATGTACTGTAGTTGTCAATGGGAGCCTGCTGCCAGGTATCCAATGCTTTTCCTTTTGCGAGATCTCCTACGATATCCACCAATACTATTTCCTTAACGATGTCTTTATGTGCCAGCACATTGGCCACAGTAGCCCCGACATTTCCAGCTCCTATTACGGTAACTTTACTCATTATTATATTTTTTATTAATTTAAAAATAATTAAACAATATGAATCCTAAATGGATTTTTTTGAAGGTGCAAAATTACAACTTCCATGGTTTATAATTAAATCCTATGAAACATTTCCTCCACAAATATCGGTGATTAATATCAATATTCAATCAGAATATAATATTTCGTCAATTTTTATTGACCCTAATTTGTGGATAAAAAAAAACAATTTGTCCTGAACTTTCAGAATAAAATTTTAGAAATTTACTTTTAGCCATTAAATTTAAACAAGAACAAACCAAAAAAGATTGAATTTTTAAAATTATGGACGGGAAAACCTGAGTCAGTAACTTAGTGGCTGAATATTTTAATCCACGAACAAGAATAAATTTCCGGCCTTTGGTATGATTTGTTGTCTTATTATTTGCAATTACTTAATTTAACTTTAATTTTGCCCCAAACCAAAATTAATCATGAATTTACACGAATATCAGGGAAAGGAATTATTGTCTTCTTTTGGAGTAGCAATACAACGAGGAAAGCTGGCTCACACTGTGGAAGAAGCAGTAGCAGGATATGAACAGTTGAAAGCTGAAACCGGAACTCAGTTTTGTGTAGTAAAAGCACAAATCCATGCTGGAGGCAGAGGCAAAGGTGGTGGTGTAAAGCTTGCTAAAAACATGGATGATCTGAAGCAACACGCAGGAAACATACTCGGAATGATGCTTAAAACTCCCCAAACACCTGGTGGGATGGATGGTGATGGCAAATTAGTCAGAAAAGTATTGATCGCAGAAGACTGTTATGCCGACTATGATAAGTGTAAAGAATATTATGTCTCTATACTCATGGATAGAGAAAAAAAGCGAAATGTAATCATATATTCTACTGAAGGCGGGATGAATATAGAGGAAGTAGCAGAGCAGACTCCTCATTTGGTCCACAAAGAGTACGTTGACCCGCATGTAGGGTTAAGGGATTTTCAAAAAAGAAACATCGCTTTTAATCTTGGTCTAAGTGGCAATGCATACAAAGATTTTATTAAGTTTATCGGCAATTTATATAAGGCATATATCGGAGCAGATGCTTCACTATTTGAGATTAACCCTTGTTTAAAAACAGCTGATGAACGTATCATAGCAGTAGATGCTAAAGTGACACTAGATGAGAATGCATTATTCAGACACCCTGATCTGGAAGCACTGAGAGACACCGATGAAGAAGATCCTACAGAGGTGGAAGCAAAAAGTTATGGTTTGAACTATGTCAATCTGGATGGAAATGTGGGATGTATGGTAAATGGTGCTGGTCTTGCAATGGCGACAATGGATATTATAAAATTATCAGGCGGATCACCTGCCAACTTCCTTGATGTAGGAGGAACTGCCGATGCTGCCAGAGTAGAGCAGGCATTCAGACTAATACTAAGGGACAATAATGTAAAAGCCATCCTTATCAATATCTTCGGTGGTATAGTAAGGTGTGACAGAGTAGCTCAGGGTATAGTGGATGCTTACAAAAATCTTGGTAATGTCCGGGTGCCTATCATAGTTAGATTGCAGGGTACCAATGCAGATATTGCAAAGGAACTCATAGACAACAGCGGATTGGAAGTACATTCTGCCATTCAACTTCAGGAAGCGGCTGATTTAGTTAAGAAGATGATCAGTTGAAAAGCGTGATGATTTTAATTGAAATGAATTTTTATTTCTGAATGCACAACAGAATGTAGAGTTAATGCTGCTTTTTGTATTGGCCAATAAATATTAATATGCCAGCGTCATACTCTCTTTACGAACTTAATGAATATATAAGACGGGTAGTAGCGCTCAATTTTTCTGAACCTATATGGGTGGATTGTGAGATAGCTCAGGTAAAGGAAGTGCGGGGTAACGTTTATCTGGACCTTGTATATCATGACAAGACATCCAATGAAATCACTGCTCAGATTTCAGCCAATATATGGTTTAAAACCTTTTTGTTTATAAAAAATAAGCTTGGTGCTTTATTGCCTTCTTTGATCAAGGAAGGCACCCATGTTTTGCTAAAGGTACAAGTCGAATTTAGCGAGAGATATGGCATGAAGCTCATCGTAGAAGATATTGATCCTGCCTTTACCATTGGTCAGATGGAAATGAACAGGCAAAAAATATTACAAAAACTTCTTGATGAAGGTTTGACCCATCTTAACAAACTTACAAAACTACCCTCTGTTGTGCAACGTATTGCTGTAATATCTTCAGAAACTGCTGCAGGATATATAGATTTTAAAAATCACTTGTTACAAAACGGGCATGGTTATCAATATTCAGTAAAATTATTTCAGGTGGCCATGCAGGGACAAAATACGGAAAGAGAAGTATGTCAGGCATTGGATGAGATCAACGAAAATAGCAGGAATTTTGATTGTGTATTGATCATTCGGGGTGGTGGATCCCGACTTGACTTAGCGTGGTTTGATAATTTTAACATCGGTGCAAGGATCAGTAAATCAAAATTGCCGGTGATAACAGGGATTGGTCATGATATAGACTCAACGGTAGCTGATACAGTGGCTCATATTTCTCTCAAAACTCCAACTGCGGTATCAGATTATCTTATCGAGCACAATCTGGGATTTGAAACCAGGGTCTCCGAAGCGACAAACTGGATCAGTGAATTGGCTAAAAGATTTGTGCGCCAGCATGAATTAACACTTTTGCAAACCACACAATGGATGAAGATATTGCCTACGGAAATCATCAGAAAGCATATGAATAGCCTTGATCAAAATACCAGTCAAATACAAGTTGCTACCCAAAATAGTATAAGGAAACATAAGGAACTGATACTGATGGCGGACAAACAAATAAGTCTTTTAGATCCAAAAAATGTACTCAAAAGGGGGTACGCCATTATCCGGCAGGAAGAAAAAATTATATCAAGAGCCGGGTCATTGAACAACAAAAAAGAGATCGAAATCCAATTTTATGATGACATCGTTAAAATGAACAGAAAATGAGTAAAAAAATGACCTATGATACTGCATATGCAGAATTAAATAATATTCTTATTTCGCTTCAATCTGACGAGACAGGCCTTGACGACCTTAGCGAAAAGCTTAAAAGAGCGGCTGAACTCTCAGAATTCTGTAAATCAAAATTAAGATCTATAGAAACTGACATTGAAAAAATAAGTCCTTCGGAACAGTAATTTTTTTCCAAAGTGATTACCTGATCCGCATTTGATATTGATTTAAAATACATCCAATATTAAGGACAGAGTAATACATTTTAAGAAAATAAAATACTTATTTTTAGACTAAACAAGAATATTATTTATTCGTCAAGAAAATATCATCGAAATTTACTTTACCAGTTGTATTTGGTAATAAGATTAAAAAAACATAAATAATATCTGAGTCTCCCAAATATGGGTTTAAGGTTAACTTCACTTCTCTACAATCAAAAGTACCTTTTAATGAATTAAATCCTTGTGTGGTCTTAAAAAAAGTTGGTTCGTTCTTACCAGTTTTGTTACCACGAAAAGCCACAGAAACACCTTCTCCAATTAAATTTTCACCCTTCACTTTCACTGTAAGGGTTAGATTTTCTCCTGATTTAAATGCCGTTGCAGGAAAAGATTGAAAATAGTTTGCAAAAGATTCATTTTTTGTAACTTCATCACAAGTAATAAACAATGAACTCTTTCCTGAACATGCAATATCATTGGAAACTCCAAACTTATATTCGTTTTCATTAAATACATCAGTTATGTTACTCTGCCAATCCTGTTGACCATTTTCAATATCTCCATTGGATAAAAAATTATTTCCTGAAGTTTCTTCATCCTTACAACAAGAAATGATAAAAAATAAAAGCATCAAGAAAAATAGCGATTTAGTAAATGTGTTTTTCATAAGCTATGTAATTAAAAAGTGATTAATATTTTCAAAACAAAAATATATCTAAAATTACAGAATATGCATAAAATATTCAACGATAAACTTTTTTTAACAAAGTGTTATGCTTTTGCTAACTTTGAAAGATGACAAAAAATATTCTCCAATAAAAGATATAGAATTATTTGTTTTTTAATATCAAGCTGATAAAATTTGAATTTAAGAAATCTTGTTCAAGAAGTTTTAAAACAAACCAGTCACCTTACCATCTACATCAATATCTATGTGCTCAGCACTTGGTACAGCCGGAAGTCCGGGCATACGCATAACATCCCCGAGAAGTGGTATCACAAAACCTGCACCGCCAGCGTATTCAAACTCCCGAACAGTCACCTTAAAGCCAGTAGGACGTCCTATCTTTTTTTCATCATCTGAAAAACTTAACGGAGTTTTCACCATACATACGGGAAATTCATTGAATCCAAGTTTGGTTATCTGAGATATCTGCGATTTTGCTTTTGATGAATATTCTACGCCATCTGCACCGTATATTTCAGTGGCAATGGTTTTAATTTTATGCTCAATACTATCTGACAAATTATAGAGTGGCTTGAAGTGATTTTCATTTTTATCAATGCTTTCTACTACAGCTGCCGCCAATTCAGCAGATCCTTTTCCACCATGAGCAAATGCAGTACTTACAATAGCCGAGACCCCTTTTGCGGAGCATATTTCTTTGATCACTTCATATTCTTCCTCCGTATCTGTAGGAAATGCATTGATGGTGATGACAGGATTTAGTCCGAATTTTTGTATGTTTTCAATATGTTTTTCCAAATTGCAGCATCCCTTTCTGACTCCCTCCGGATTTGACAAGGTCAATTCATCTTTATGTACGCCACCGTGATGTTTTAATGCTCTTACTGTAGCTACAACGACCACTGCATCTGGATTTAATCCGGAAGAAACACACTTAATGTGCAAAAATTTTTCAGCACCCAGGTCAGCCCCAAAACCTGCTTCTGTGACCACGTAGTCTCCAAGCGAAAGGCCTGTTCTGGTTGCTATGACAGTATTGGTTCCTTGTGCAATGCTGGCAAATGGTCCTCCGTGCAATATAGCGGGATTACCTTCCAGCGTTTGTACGAGATTTGGTTTCAGGGCATCTTTGAGCAGTACAGCCATAGCGCCAACGGCTTTTATGTCTCTGGCAAAAACTGGTTTGCCATCAAAGGTTTGTCCGACATAAATATTTCCCAGACGTCTTTTTAGGTCTGCCATATCGTTTGAAAGACAGAGGATGGCCATAACTTCAGAAGCAGGAGTTATATTGAAACCATCTTCCCGCATGATGCCATTGGCTTTACCTCCTATTCCTATTATAATCTGGCGAAGTGCTCGGTCATTCATATCCATAACACGTTTCCACGCTACGGTTCTTGGATCAATATTCAGACTAAACTGTTTGTTCTGAATGTTATTGTCAATCATGGCGGAAAGCAGGTTGTTGGCTTTCTCAATGGCAGAAAAATCGCCCGTAAAATGCAGATTGATATCTTCCATAGGAATGACCTGGGCATAACCACCGCCTGCTGCACCACCTTTGACACCAAAAACGGGACCAAGTGACGGTTCTCTCAATACGGCTATGGCATTTTTTCCATTATAATTCAATCCATCCACCAATCCAATGGTCATTGTGGTCTTTCCTTCTCCGTATTTAGTTGGCGAAAGAGCGGTAACCAGAATTAATTTTCCTTTTGGGTCAGTACTTTGTAAATTGGGTGGTAATTTTGCTTTGTATTTGCCATAATACTCCAAATCGTCTTCTGAAATTTGGATTTTAGCAGCAATAGTTTTGATATGTTTTATATCTGCTTTTTGTGCGATCTCTATATCGCTGGGAAAAGTGGGCATACATTTATGATTAGGGGTGCAAATATCAAAAAAACGATGAGAATTTGTCAATTATTTACCCACTAAATTTTTGAAATCCGCCAAACAAAGAATGTGATACTTGAAAATAAAAAGGAGAGCCAAATAAGACTCTCCTTCATTAACAGTTTTCCCACCTTGTATTTCAAATTCAAAGTGCAATTTAAATACTAACTTAACTTACTTTTTCCAAGGTAGTCTGTGTACAGCCCTGCCTATATCTTTACCAAACCTCACTCCTTCTTCACTATCCATTCTGAAGTGAACCCCAAGCGGTACTCTCGACCATGCACTCTCAAGTGCCATTTCTTCAAAACTGGAAAAAGTCCTTGGTGTACCTTCAAATTCTGTTCTGTTTCTGTGACAATTGTCCGTCATACCATAGCTATACCCGAAAATATATCCCAAAGCTTCTGCTCCGGCTGCACCCATAGTGGAGTGGCCGGAAGGATAAGCCGGAAAGGATGGAGTCATGCCTTCATCACCAGTGAGAGGGTTGTATAAATTTGGTTCCCACGATGGGTCAATGAGTCTTTTTATATAAGATTCCGGTCTTTCTACATTGTAGTAATATTTAGAATACCAGCATGCTACACCAGCATCATTACATGAAGTGCCTACCAATGCTGTCATCCATACCGCTGTCTCCAGATTGCTCTTTTCACGATCCAATACCTGATTTCCTATGGCTAAAAATCTTACTCCGGGACTGAATGTTAGATTTACTAAGTCATCACTCCAGAATTCACCTACCCATTCGGCTTCATAGGACAATGAAGGAGTATTTTGGGCGTAAACTTCAATGGCCTGAGAATACAAGTGCGATTTAGGGTCCTCACTATATGGGATAGGTTTGCGACAAACCTTTTGGTCTTCTTTTATAGCAAAAGTTCTGGCTTTACCCCATACACCTCCCATAGGTTTTCCTGGTCCCGGGAATGTAGGTTCCCAGTCACCTGCTTTTTTATATTTTGCTACCCAGTCATAACCCTGAAAAGGATCAAGGAAGTGATCATGCCCGACAAGGTCAGTCTTGGACCATTCCCAAACCGCTTCTGCCACTTCTTTGCCACGATTGACAGATCTGTCATAGACTTCGGCAGAAACTTCCGCTTTATACTTATCATTTAGCCTTTTAGCAGTTGTCTTAATGAGTTGTTCCTGAGCAGAGGGTACTTTATTAAAGAACCTAGGCATCAGATACTCATAACTTGCACTTACCACCAGCGGCCAGTGATATTCCTTCGTTGCATCTGCAGCCGGTACCTTAAATCCAGCCCAATATTCATTAAAAGAGTTAAAATCCGGCATTCCGGCTATACAAGCCTCATAAGCTGATAAACCCATGTAAGCAACTGCTCTGGGAGCCGGACCCGGACGATAACCTGCCGCGTACCTTTCTACCTGAAGAAAAGTCTCATTCCACTCATATATTGCTTCATTGCTATAGTCATCCACTTGTTTGAATGCCGTAGGTTCGTCATCAACCACATCTTTTTTACAAGATGTAATCGTTAGGCCTGTTATTAATAATAGAAATAAAAATTTAAAATTGTTTTTCATAAATACAGATTTGGTGCTTTGATAATAGCACAAAAGTATCTGTATGCTTTGTGTATAGATGAAATATTTGATTAGAAAATAATTAGATTTAGTTAGTCTTAAACCTTTAATGAATTATACATATATTAGTTATTTTGAGTCAATCACTTAAATATATACATTTTCCGAAAGTGGTATTGGCTTTCATATATTTTCGAATATCCTAGGGCTGCTTTTGGACGGCAAAGGGGGGCTTCAATATTTTCTGTAAGCAGAATCTGCAGATAAAAATTGTAATCGGCGCGATTCTTATGGCTTCTGCAATAATCACTTAAGACGATACTTTCTGTATATCCTGTTTTGATAATTAATATAAGGACTTTTCCCCGATTCTTACGGCACCTTCAAAAGATATGAAACACTCGGCAAAATCAAAAGCAGACATGATTAACAAACTGAAAATCGTTGAAGAAGAAACTGATGAGTCTATCGGTTGGCTTGAAATGATCCAAGATAGGTTTAAAATCAATAAATCATTATGGAGAAAAATTACTTCAGTGAAACTTTTCGCATTTTTATTCTGTTATAAAAATTAATTCAATAACAAAAATAGATGAATAAGGAAGTAAAAACAGTTAAAATAAGTGCTGCTGATGCAAAGCCTTTCATTGAAGCTATATCAAAAAAGCAAGACTACAAAAATAAAGTTGTATCGGGGGAAGTTAAAGTAAATGTAGTCAAAGGTGCTAGATTTGCTTAATACCTACGAGGTATTTATAAATGAAGGAGCTACTAAAAATGATGATTTTGAGTACTTTTTTACGACAGATTTTGATGTAACTTATATTTTGGGATTTTCTAATGCATCTTACTTGTTCAAAACAGAATGTTTGGAATGTGGTAACATTTATGGCTTTAGGTTTTATCCTTTAGGGAAGAAAAGTAAAAGAGACCCTAAAATAAACCTAACGATAATTAAAACGATACAAAAATTTATTGACCAATATAATTTTCCCATAATTTATGTTTGTGACATTAGTTCTGGAGAAGGACTTGGAAGGTTACATTTATTTGATCGTTGGTTTCAGCTATTTTCAAATGGAAATTATTTAAAAAACCAGCAAGTATTTCAGACTCCATTCCAAAAAATTCCAATTGGTATAATATCTAGTTCTTCAGATTCCAACTTTAATAGATATTTGGACGAAATCGATTATACTTGGATGGGGTAATTTTAGACAACTATATTATTTTTATTTCTTCAAATGATCTTTAAATGATTCTTAATCTGTAAATTCAAAAGTGATGAAACTTTCTATAATTTTTGGTTGCTCCCCTTTAAAACTTGGATTTTTAAAGTAAAATAGTTCAGGCTCATTTATATTTTCTGGATTTGCCTGAAATACTATGAGTACACCAGCAACGTGAGATAATTTGTTTTTAGGATTTGTAAATATACCATCTTTGTCCCTCCTGTTTTCTTCTTTTTGGCTACCATCCAAGTTTTGATAAATACATAATACTTTATTGCCATAAAGTATACTGTCAAAAATGTTTTTTTTACAATATCGCCAATTGTTGACATTTAATGATACTACTAACGGTAAGTTTGTTTTACCATATTTTTTCATTTTGGATAAAAGACTATTTCGAATACTGAATGTAGACAAACCAATCATTGTTGTGCCAGTGTGTGTGCCAAGGCGTTCGTCTTCTTCGGATTCATACTTCTCCCATTGATATCTAAGTGTAACAGTAATTTTTATATCGATTTTTTCATCACTTATTTCATGTGCTGAGTGGATATAGTTCCTATAATCTTGCCCATTTAGTGTTGGTTTTGAAAGCATTTTAGTTTGCATGTCGTCCAGAAATTGGGTGAGATCTGGGATAGTTAAGTCGTAAACACAAAGGTGCTTTACGTGGTATATATAGTACTTACTTTTAAGTGTGCTTAATTTATATAGGATATTTTTTTCAATATTCTGAAGTTCTGCATCATCATCACTAATATTTCGTCCATTTCTACACTCTAAGTAGAACTCTTCCTTATCTTTATTCACTAGATAATCTGGTTGTTTGCCATTTGGCATGGTAGGATGTTCTGTAAGAGTACACCCCAATTGATAGAATTTCTCATGAATAAATAACTCAAAATAGGTATCCTTATACTTCTTACTGTTCCATTTCCTTTTTACACTTGCTTGTATATCAGAGGGTAGGTTATTATAAAAATCATTAATTCTATCACGATTTATTTTTGTATATTCATTTGTCGACTTTTCTAGATGAGAAAAATAGTTTGCATTAGGCCTTGGCTGTCTTAAATCTTCTTTTATTGGCTCCTTGATTAGCATTTTCAGTATATTTTGCAATTTTACAAACAGAATAAAATTGGAATTATGTTTTCAATCAAAGTTTGACTTTAACATAAAATTCTGCATGCAAAAATAGTAATATTTTCTCTAAAATCAAAAATATTATTACATTTGCCAGATTTAACGACATTATATTGACGATTAAATCGACATATTGAAACTAAGCCTAAGTTTAAGGTTGAGTGCTTTCATTCATAACTCTATTCTTAGCCAGATTTTCATCCTTAGCCTTAAGCTTAGTCTTAACCTTAATCTCAACCTTATCGTCGATGTTTCTCAACTGTCACTCCTACTTCAGCCTCCGCTACGGCACCTTTGCACCCGAAGATCTGCCCGGCATAGCTAAGTCTTATGGCGTTGAGTGTCTCGTTTTGTCCGATATCAATAATACATCAGCAGCTTTTCAGTTTGTACGGGCCTGCCGTGAGCAAGGCATAAAACCTATCTTAGGAATAGAATTTCGCCAGGACAACGAATTTCTCTATCTCGGCATCGCACGCAATGATGAAGGATGGCGAGAGCTTTGTTCCTTACTCACAGAATCATCGCTTACCGGTGAGCCACTACCTAAAGAAGCACCTGAACTCCGGCACTGCTACATCATCTATCGTAAACTGCCCAAAGGCGTGGAGCTGCTCCGTGACTACGAGTATGCAGGCGTCAGACCAGAAGAAGTCAATCATCTGTACTCATCTTATCTCAAAAATTATCCCGATAAACTCGTCATCTTCAGTCCCGCGACTTTTGCAGATCAGGACGGATTTAAGGCGCACAAGTTGCTCCGATGTATTGACCTTAATATCGTCATTGGCAAGCTGGATGCCAAAGATTGCGCCAAGTCATCAGAGATATTTTACCCAAAAGGCCATCTCGAAAATGTATTTCAACAGTATCCGCACATCATCGCCAATACACAACATATCCTGGACACTTGCCATACAGAGATGGAGGCAAGTAAATTTCATAATCGTCGTACTTTTACCGGTGATGCTGAAGACGACTTCAAGTTGCTGACCAAGCTCGCTACAAGCGGGTGTAAAAAGCGTTTCGGTGAAAAGCATAAAAAAGCCGAAGAACGAACACTTAGAGAGCTCAAAGTGATCAAGCAGATGGGATTTTGTGCTTACTTTCTCATCACGTGGGACATCGTCCGATATGCACATTCAGTCGGTTATTTTCACGTAGGTCGAGGATCGGGTGCCAACTCTATCGTAGCATACAATCTTAATATCACAGACGTAGATCCGCTGGAACTGGACCTGTATTTTGAGCGATTTATCAATCCACATCGGTCTTCACCACCGGATTTTGACATCGACTTCTCATGGAATAATCGCGATGATGTCACCGACTACATCTTCAAGCGATATGGCAAAGAACATACTGCCTTGCTTGCTACGTACAATACCTTCAAGGGCAAATCCATCATCCGCGAACTGGGTAAAGTGCTCGGTCTACCAAAAGCGGACATTGACACCATCGTGGACGAACCAATGGCCGTGGACAAACATCATCCATTTGCCAAACACATCTTTAAGTATGGGAAGATGATCGAGAAGTTTCCGAACTATCTTTCCATCCATGCCGGTGGTATTCTCATCAGCGAAAAACCGCTCAATTACCACACCGCATTACAACTCATGCCCAAGGGATTTCCCATCGTACATTTTGATATGTACGGCGCTGAAGATCTCGAATACCATAAATATGACGTGCTCTCACAGCGAGGTCTCGGCCACATCAAAGACGCCGTAGATCTCGTCAAACAAAATCAGGGCAAGGCAATCGATGTGCACAATGTAGCGCTGATCAAAGAAGATCCCAAGGTCAAAGCCCAACTTCGTTCCGGTCACTGTATTGGCTGTTTCTACATAGAGTCGCCCGCCATGCGTGGTCTGCTCCACAAGTTGCGATGCGACAATTATATACATCTCGTCGCGGCCAGTTCTATCATACGTCCGGGTGTAGCGCAGTCGGGCATGATGCGTGAGTACATACAGCGATTTCACAAGCCGGACAGTTACACCTATTTGCATCCGGTGTTTGAAGAGCATCTCGGAGAGACGTACGGTGTCATGGTGTATCAGGAAGATGTGATGAAGATTGTCCACCATTTTTCAGGGCTCGATCTCGATGAGTCGGATGTGTTGCGACGTATTATGACCGGCAAAAAGAAGAGTTCGGATACCTTCTATCGGTTGCAAGAGAAATATTTTAAAAACTGCAAAGAGCGTGGTTATCCCGATGAGCTCAGTAAGGAAGTATGGCGACAGATCGAGAGTTTCAGTGGTTATTCGTTCTGCAAGGCGCACTCAGCTAGTTTCGCGGCAGAGTCTTTCCAGAGTTTGTATCTCAAGACCTACTTTCCGCTCGAGTTTATGACCGCTGTGATCAACAATTTTGGTGGATTCTACTCTACCGAGCAGTACGTCCACGAAGCCCGTATGTGTGGCGCAAAAATAGAAGCACCCTGTGTCAACAACTCTACCTATTACACCAATATCTATGGCACGACGATCTACATAGGCTTCGTCCATCTGGCTAATCTAGAGCAAAAACTCTCTCATGCCATCGTCGAGGAGCGGCAGCTGCACGGTGATTATCGCAGTCTGAAAGACTTCACCCATCGTATCAATATCTCCAAAGA
>Ga0073900_10001153_pt1 | contig 15180 bp, 10 predicted proteins | sample KloWWTmetKNB5Kit_FD_66666 | JGI IMG/M metagenome (GOLD analysis project Ga0073900, IMG submission 66666) | Active sludge microbial communities from Klosterneuburg, Austria, studying microevolution and ecology of nitrifiers - Klosterneuburg... | ecosystem: Engineered > WWTP > Aerobic digester >...
CTTAAGAGGTCAAACTCTATCTGCTTATTTTATTACAGTAAATTGTTTTGATACGATACCGTTTCCAGTAGTCAGCTTAACGATATATGTACCTGCAGCGACCTGACCGAAGTTAATCTTTTTTACTTGGTTGTAGTAAGTGTCAGATTTTTCTGAGTACACTACTTTGCCTGCGATATCCATGATCTCGATAGTACCTGTAGTATTTGCGGGAAGGTTAAACTCAAGATTTACGAAATCTTTGGCAACTGTAGGGAATACACTGAATGTGCTAGAAGCAAGAATAGGCTTCTTGTTTGCAATAGTCGGTTTCATGAAGATTTCGGCTAAAGGCATACCCAATCTGTTTCTTTCCAAAGTGATATTGAAATCCTTATTGTCATCGGTTCTTTGGAATAGATTTGACGGTCTGTATAAGTCTGGATCTAGGTTTGTCTGTGCGAACTCAGTTGCATAAGAATTGTAACTCCTATCTACCATATAGAATATAGATTCGGTGTTGATATCGTTTAGGATTCTAATTCCTACGATGTAAGACTTACCTACTTTCATAGTAACAGAAGTGGGCTCATATGTGTCCACATCATGCAGTTCGACATCCATAATTTGAGCAGCATTTAAACTGTCTATAGTAATATCTGCTACGGCTATAGGTACGCCATTTCCGCCTGTGATTTCCGACTTAGAGATCTGCTGGTCACCATTATCATCAGAATATTCATATACTCTCATTTCAAGACCTAGACCAACTAGAGAAGCTTGTTGATTATAGAAACCTACTCTAACTTTATCAAAGCTCTCAAAATCATCTTTATTTTCGTGGCGATAAATAGCTGCTGCCAACCAATCAGTTCCTCCTGCAGTTGCGTTCAAACTGTAAGCATCACTATAATCGTAACCTGCACCATAGATATCATTAGAGATAACCCATGGCATAGTCTTCACGTTGTCTGAATTGTCATAGTCTGCAGAATCCATAGTGACTCTATATTCTATAGTATATTCACCAGGTAGGTCAGGTGTTACAAAAGTCAGGCCTTGATTAACGATATTCTGTACGGTATCACCTGAAGCGATATCGCCTATCTCGTGCTGATATTGATATATAATAGCACCTGCATCATCCTTCACAGAAACTGTCAAAACAACATTTGTAGCATCAAGAGCACCATTATTTTGAACATCTGTCATCCAAACGTTAGTAGTAGCTTGTGTGTGAAAGTTTTGTACCATGGTAGGTCCGCCGAACCAGTTGTCAGCCAGCGGAAGTGCGATGTTATAATCCTCAGGTACGATCAACATGACGTCATCTATAATCCAGTAATAATAATTACCATTGATGGTAAATCTTAATTTTACTGAAGAAGCGTCTTCAACGTTTGGCAGTTTGAAGTTTCTAGTATTATCAACGATATTATCCGGATTTGGATCTGCAGCTGTAAACGGTTTTACATCCTGATTGATTTGGATACTGTCCCAAGTGGCACCATTATCAGTACTGTAACCAAGGTAGAACTCAGATTGGAACTGAGCTACACGCTGGCTGAATCGCACACTGACTCCATTTAATCCCGGTGGAATCGGAATACTTGGAGATTCTAGTCCTGCAGAGTTAACTACACCACAAGTACCGGTAGATGGATCTGTACCACCGTTTTCAAGGAAGTCAGAGTCAAATACCATAGCACCATTACATGAAGTTCTTGATTTAATAGTGTTGCCAGGATGAAGTGCTCCTTTTGTCAGACCACCTTTTTCCCATCTCCAGGTTGCGCCTTCGGAAGGAGATCCGGCACATTGGAAAGATCTGTTTTCCCAGCCGTTCCAGCCACCTTCAAACATTCCTTCACCAGCTCCCAATCCCCAAATAACTGTAAAGTCATCAGAGTAAGCAGCTGGCTCACATACGTATATAGCACGGACGCTTACAGGTACACCTGCTTTTATCAGTGCCATCAATGTATCACCAATACCTTTGGTGATCATACCGGTAGGTATGGTTACGTCAAAAGCTGCGTCTGCAGCCATTGAGATAACGCCATCGGCATTATTCACGATAAGTACTGCTTTTGCATTGGCGACTTGCGCATTATACGCTTTTGTGCCAAAACTACAAGTACCGCGCTTGATAAGCGCAACTGTGCCTGTTAAGTCATTAGTGACAGCAACGCATGCTGCACTATCCGGTTCTGTTCTGGAAGCCGGACTTGAAGTACCCACTTTGGTCTCCCAAGCTTCAGGACCACCTGTCCAGGCAGCAGCAGAATATTCAATCCTACGACCCGCTAGCTCCGCAGGAGCTGTAATTTCAATAACACTCTGAGCCATGGCACTGTCCACGACAAAGAACGTTATTAGTAAAAGTAAAAAATTTTGTAAAATTTTAAAATTCCTCATATTAATTCTGATTTTATGACAATTATTTATTTTGAACCAATTAAAAAGTAAAATAAAGACTATTAATTTAAAATTACAAGAAAATTATGTTAACAATTTTATAAATTTCTCTTCACATTCTATTAACAATTTTTCTAATTTCACCGGAGCTACGCCACTTATCTCACAAACTATGCCCCCGCCTATGTTTGAAACGGTCGCCATTTCTTCAAGTGAAGCACCTGTAATATACATAGCCGCTATTATACTGATCACTGCATCTCCGGCACCGCATACATCTAGCACTTCAATCTTATGCGATGTCAGCCAGAGAGATTCAATCTCATTATTGAGATATATTCCTTGGTCTGAAAGGGTCAAAGCAGTAATAGAATGATGGAGTCTATCTCTTAATAACGAATCAACAAGTGCTAGTGTAGTTTCATTAAGTTCAATCTTTAAACCCAATGCTTTCTCAGTCTCGCCCTTATTGGGCTTAAATATAGTAACATCTTTGAAGAGCCAAAAGTTTTTATCCTTGGGATCTACTATGACCGGGATATTCATTTGTTTCAAATGCTTAATTATGGTTGAAATGTTTCCTTCATGAAAGACACCCTTCTCATAATCCTGTAATATCACGGCGTCGATGTGTGTCGCTTGATGTAATAAATCCACTCTATGCAATATCTCAGTAGTGATTTCATCGGAGACCGGTGTAAGGTCCTCTTCATCAATGCGAACTATGTGGTGAAGATGGGCCATCACTCTGGTCTTGCAAGTAGTGATTCTGGAGTCATCTGAGATAAATGCCTCGTCTTTATTGAGTAAGAAAGGCAGTTGTTCTGCAGCTCGCCTAGCGAGGTCATCATTCCCCATCACTGTCAGCAAGGAACATTTGACTCCCAGTTCATGCAGATTCAGCGCAACATTTGCAGCTCCACCCGGTCGGTAATCCACTTTTTCCTGGATCACGATAGGAATTGGAGCTTCAGGCGAGACTCGTTCTACTCTGCCAGTGATGTATTTATCAACTATTAAGTCACCAATGACTAGAATGTGTTTTTCGGGAAATTGGCGGATATGCTCGATCACATTATTCATAGATGTATTGAGTTATTTTAGCAGCAGCACCCACATTGCTCCTGAAATACTCTGCTAAACTGAGGCGAATATGCTGAAGTTTATCCGCATCGGTGGATAAATGTTGAATTAATGCGGTAAATTCAATTTCATCATTAATCGGAAAATAAGCACCTGACTCCTTCAATTGAACTGCCTCTGAAAATTGAATATAATTTGGTCCTGAAAGTACCGGGATCCCATAAGCTGCCGGTTCCAATATATTGTGAATTCCATCGTCGAAGCCACCACCAATGAAGGCTATCGTGGCATATCTGTATATTTTTGAAAGATCACCCATGGTATCGATTATAAGAATGTCTTTTGTAGAACTGTGTGTGCTCAGCTCTGAAAATAATTCGGTCTCTCCTTTAAAGGTATGTCGAATCAAATTCACCATTTCGAGTGTAGGTTCATGAGGCGCTATGACTAGTTTAAATCCACTATCCGGCTTCCACCAGGATTGGACAAGTTTAATTTCACGTGACCAAGCACTCCCTATTATTATAATCTTCCCCCCTTTGATAAAATCTTCAAGGCCGGCGGGTGAGTGGGGTAGTGCAGGGAGAGCGGCCGCCCGTTCTATTTTTGGTGAACCTGTAAAGTAGGCTCGTTCAAACCCACTCTGACGAAGCAGTTCTGCTCCCTTGTCAGTATTGGTAAGTAAAAATTGCATGCTTCCATATGGCAAATTGTGAAGCGAATTTGGTTTTTTGATTAAGCTGCTATTTTCATTTATATCCATACCTGCGACGAGCATTGGGATATTGTGTCTATAGGCAGTAGCCACAAAGTTGGGCCAAAGGTCATATTTGCTAAAAATTATTTTTTCCGGTTTAAAGACGGAGAAAATATGTTCAAAATGGCTGCATTGGTCTGCGGGTAAAAAGAATTTTAAATCGATTAAATCTGCTTTGCAATTATCATATCCGGAAGGGGAAAAGAAGGATACAATAACATTATTTCCCACTGTACTTTTTATCAGTTCGATTACCGGAATCATCTGATCATACTCGCCCAGCGAAGCAGCATGTATCCAATAGGTCTTTTCAATGCCTGTAAGCTTATTGGCGTAATCTTTTATTTTTGTAAAGGTCTCTTTACGTCCGACGTTGATGCGTGCGATCTTTGGGTTGATCCAGCCTCCAATAGTATAAATGAGTGGACTTAGCCGTGAAAAAAATTGATAGATAACATTCATAGAATGTCCTCAATAAATAATTTCATCGGGAGAGTCATTGAAGTAAAAGGGTAAGATCCAGGATACTTGCACCCCATTGAGCAGATCAAGGCGCTTTGAGTTCAAGGGAGTGTTATTGGGTTGATCAAATACGTAATTGGCTATCCGTCGCTGCGCAGTAAAGCCCTGTCGGAATACCAATCCTATGTTAAAGTTTATCCTCTTGTTAGTCGAAAGATATTGATACCCTATACTTTCCTCCACCATTGGTCCATTAGATAGTCGGTCATAGCCACCTATATAATCTTTGACTATCTGAGGTACTACATTGTATTCCTCAGTAACCTTGATTTTGTGCTGCATTATTCCTCCGCCTATAGACACCTTGATATTATGCTGCCGATTGACGGACAGTGGAATCAATCTACCTATATATAATGAACTCATAAATCCCCTTTCCTGCAAGGTAATATTTGCCAAATGGCCGTCAATTCCGATGATCTCGCCCCGATCATTCAGCAAATTAGCTAATACAGCTTCTTTAACTGTGTTGCCAAATATATAATGATACGAAAGTCCGCCGAACCAATTGTTGAATTTGTACTCTATTGCGCTGCCCAGAGTAAAGTTATTTCCAAATCTATTTTTCAGGTCGCTTGAAGGCAGATGCCAACCATATTCAAAATGGACGAGTAATCCTTTTTCAGGAATAGCTTTCTTTTGGCCAAATGACTGATTTCCAATGGCTATGATTAATAAAGTAATAAATGTCAACTTTCGCATACAGATTCAAAGATACAGATAATTGTGAATGGCGTTAAAAATCAGAAACCACAAAATTTGGTTAAGTACGAATAGCTTATTTTTGTACCTACACCAACATTATCAACTATGTCTGCTATTCCGATGAATGATCTGCTGCTACAATATGAAAGATATAAAGCAGATATTGATGCTCAGATAAATGAAGTACTCGCTTCAGGCCATTTTATAGGTGGAGCTAAGGTTCAGAAATTTGAAGTAGAATTGTCCCAATATCTCTCCGGTCACCACGTAGTAAGTTGTGGTAATGGAACTGATGCGCTGCAGATCGCACTGATGTGCTTGGAGTTACAACCCGGTGATGAAGTAATTATTCCGGCTTTCACCTTTGGAGCTACTGCTGAGACTGTAAAATTAATGGGCCTTACCCCAGTATTCGCCGATGTGGATCCCTTCACTTACAATATCGATCCTGACTCAATAAAGCAGGTGATCACTGAGCACACCCGCTGCATCATTCCGGTTCATTTATTTGGACTTTGTGCCAATATGGATCAGATAATGACCATTGCAAGGCAATATAATCTATTTGTAATAGAAGATACCGCACAGGCATTAGGCAGTATGTACGAGGAAAATGACGATCCGAGACAGGCAGGCTGTATGGGAGATATTGGAACGCTCAGTTTCTTTCCTTCAAAAAATTTAGGCTGTTACGGAGACGGAGGTGCCATAGTAACATCAAATGAAACATATGCTGAAAAGTGCAGAATGATCAAGAATCACGGGACCCGGAAGAAGTATTATCATGAGATGGTAGGAATTAATTCACGATTGGATGCAATACAAGCAGGTATTTTACTGGCTAAATTACCACATTTGGAGCATGATATTGAAGCCAGGATCAAGGCGGCAGATCTTTATGATACACTGCTGAAGGATACTGCAGGTATTTTACTCCCCACTAAGCCCATAAGAGGCCGTCATACCTTTCACCAATATACTGTTCAGTCAGAAGACAGATCTGCACTGATAGCTGCACTGACTGCCGCAGACATAGCTACTGCTATTTATTATCCCGCCGGTTTGCACACCCAGCCGGCATTTCAGACGCACGGAAAAGAGCAGATATCTTGTGATGCAGCTACTCAATTGACTAAAATTGTAGTTTCATTGCCTATTTATCCGGATATTTGCGCCGAGCAAATCGAATTTATATGCCAGACCATCAAAAAAGGGTATTAATTACGGGCGCAGCGGGATTCCTCGGATCCCACCTGTGTGATAAATTTATGGCCAAAGGTTACAAGGTTATTGGAATGGATAATTTCCTGACCGGCAGCGAAGACAATATCAGTCATTTATTCCGTGAAAAGGATTTTGAATTTTATCACCACGATGTGTCTAAGTTCGTCCATGTCCCCGGTGAGCTGGATTATATCTTACATTTTGCTTCGCCGGCGTCCCCCATTGATTATCTTCGAATGCCCATTCAAACGCTCAAGGTAGGTTCGCTTGGTACACACAATCTACTCGGGCTGGCGAAAGTAAAAAATGCACGTATCCTAATTGCCTCTACTTCTGAAGTATATGGAGATCCGTTGGAACACCCACAGAAGGAAAGTTATTGGGGTAATGTGAATCCTATTGGGCCACGTGGTGTCTATGATGAAGCGAAGCGATTTCAGGAAGCAATTACGCAGGCCTATCACACTTTTCACAAGCTCGAAACAAGGATAGTGCGGATATTTAATACATATGGCCCCCGGATGCGAATGGATGATGGGAGAGCACTGCCGACCTTCTTCAGCCAGGGCATGAATGGAGAGGACCTGACTGTATTCGGAGATGGGAGCCAAACGAGATCATTCTGCTTCTATACTGATCTCATCGAAGGCATATATAGACTGCTCATGAGTGATTATCCTCTACCGGTCAATATTGGAAATCCGGAAGAAATCACGCTTAACCAAGCAGCCGAAGAGGTGGTAAAATGCATAGGTAATCCCGATCTGAAAATTATCTACAAATCTTTGCCCACAGATGATCCCAAGGTAAGACAACCGGATATCTCGCTGGCAAAACAACTTCTTGATTGGACTCCTGTTGTAGGCAGAGAAATTGGGTTTCAACGAACTTATGAATATTTTAAAACCGTATTAAACAAGACCTATGAGTAAGGTATTCCTCACAATTTTTATTTTAATCTGTGCCATTTCAATCGGTTCTACTCAAACAATCGATACGGATCAAATTTTAAGGCAAAATGCCGATAAAATCGAACAAAAACGAAAAGAGGCTGCAGCGAAGGGAATTTCAGAAGCTGAATTACAGGCTAGGCTCAAAGAGAAAGGTTATGATATGACCAATCTTCAACCATCTCAGTTGACCTCACTGGAAGGAGCTACTGATGAAGCCATCAGAGAACTGGAAATGGAGAAATTGGCCGAGCAGAATAAGATTAAGCTGGATAAAAATAAGTCTGCCAAGAAGGAGGAAATACTCAGTCAGGATAAAACAATTCTGGAGAAAAAAGAAGAGGTCAAAGCAAAGCGGACTCGAGGTTTGGATGATTTTGATTTCACACCGGAAGAACCTGGCACTCAAGGCCTATCAGATGCTAATCAGATTGACATTCAGGAGCAAGCAGCTATTACCACAGATTCGCTCAAAGAACCCGGCATGGACCAGGTTCAAATATATGGTCAGCATTTATTTATCAATAGTAACGCAAAAGCTTACACCAATTCAAATGATCTCGTGCCATCTAACGATTATTTATTGGGTCCGGGTGATCAATTGAGGATCGTTATTTTTGGAAAGAGCATATTTGATGGTTCGTTCGAAATAGATGAGGACGGATATATTGATCCCAAGACTTTTCCCAAAATTTATTTGAAAGGCGTGGAATTTGGCAAATCTAAAGAATTGATTTCGTCTCGTTTTAAACAGAGATATTCCTTCGGGCCCGGACAAATAGAAGTTTCACTCAAGAGAGCCAGAACGATTACAGTAGGTGTATATGGGGAAGTTAAAAATCCGGGAACTTACACTTACCCCGCAGCCAATAGTGCCTTTAACCTTATCGTCATAGCAAAGGGCCTTACCAATATAGGTAGTGTGCGAAATATTCAGATAGTCACTCCCGGCAAGGGCGTAAGAAGATATGATCTTTATCAGGCAATGTTAAATCCACTGAAATCTGCCAATATTTATCTACAAATGAATGATTTTATTCAGGTTCCGGTAGCCCAAAAAGTCGTTCAGATCTCTGGTGCGGTCAATCGCCCATTTAAATATGAATTGTTGCCAAAGGAAACTATTGGCGAATTGATAAGTTATGCGGGTGGCCTTGCCCCCAATGCAGACAAAGAAATCATTCAAATAGTCAGGTATGAGAATGGTGCACGTAAGATACTGGAGATCAATTTTGACCAGGCTAAGACCACTGTCCCAGTCAACGGTGATCAAATCACCATACTTCAGTATTCTAAGGAGATTAAGAATCTGGTGAGTATCTTCGGTGAAGTAGAGCGCCCCGGCGCCTTTAGTTGGGAAGAGGGATTGACTGTAGCGGATGCTTTAAAAAGAGCAGTGCTCAAGCGTACTACAAAGATGGATATAGCTTTTATAGAGCGTACTAATGATGATAATTCGATCAGTCTGAAGACATTCTCTCCTCGTGAGGTCTTAGCTAATGCGGGAAATGCGGAGAATTATACGCTGAAGCCCTTGGATAAAATTCGCATCCTCGGAAATCCTGACTTTACACAATATTATAAAGTGAATGCAAGTGGAGCTGTGCGTAATCCGGGTGCTTTTGATTATGATCCCAACCAAAATCTGCGGGTGAATGATCTACTTCTCTTAGCAGGAGGCATAAAGCCAGAAGCCATCAATCGTGGGTACTTGATCCGGACGGATAGCGCTACGTTGGAACGCCAGTATATGCTCATCAATGTGCTAAATGCCTTTAATAATCCGAGCAGCGCAGATAATATTGTGCTGAAACCGCTGGACAGAGTGCTGGTGCTGGATAATACACTAGTAGTTACTGAATCAACTGTTACTGTGGGAGGTGCTGTAAAAAATCCGGGCAAATTCAAATTTGGTCAGAATATGACGCTGCTCGATGCGGTTACACTAGCTGGAGGCTTAAAAATGGAAGCTGCTACCAATCGTGTGGATGTATTTAGAATGATATTTCAAAACAACAAGCCGACTAAAGTAGTGGCTGCTACATTCGATATCAATAGACAACTGGTCAATGCAGATGAGGCACTTCTGCAGACTCCTCTTCAGCCCTTTGACGTGATCGAAGTTCGATCTGTGCCAAATTTTGAGTTTCAGCAGATGGTTACAATAAGCGGGGAGGTCAAATATCCGGGCAGGTATGCAATAACTTCACCCAATATGAAAATCAGCGATCTCATAAATGTTGCTGGTGGTGTAACAGATGAATCTTTTCCTGGAGGATCGGAATTATTGAGAACTATTGATAATGTGGGACTTATTATTATTGAATTAAATAAAATATTGGCACAACCGAATGGTCCGAATGACATAGTGCTTCGAGCTGAGGATATGATTACTGTTCCTAAAAAGCAAGAAATAGTTTCTATCAGTGGTGCAGTCAATCTGCAGGATGTGTATGCTGAGGACTTACTGAAATCACGAGACAAAATAAGTGTAGCTTTCCAGGGAAAGAAATCAGCAAAATTCTACATACAGGAATACGCAGGTGGATTTAGTGAGCATGCTGATAAGAATAAAGTGTATGTAAATTTGCCGAGCGGCAGAAAAGTAAAAACTAAGCACATCTTAGGTATCAGAGTTTATCCTAAAGTTGAGAAAGGCTCTTTAGTTTCAGTAGGCTATGAACAGCCGAAGCCGGAAAGAACCGAACCAAAAGAAAAAGCCAATTGGTCTAAGGTAATTGCTGACTCCGTAGCTCAGGCAACAGCCATTCTGACTTTGGTATTACTCATAAATACGCTCAATAAGTCATAAACAAATATACCCTGATAGTTTGGAACCAATCCAAAAGGTGACGACGTCTTAGAAGTCAAGTAAGGTCGAAATAGATGAGTGGAAATGCATCCATTTGGTAGACAATTTATAGTTATTTGTAAGTTTAATTTTTAGTCAAGATTTTACACTTATGTGGGCGAAAATAAAATTGTGGAAAAAAAAGACAGATAGCTGGTCACAAAAAGATGACTTAGTGGTTCGTGAAGATGCTCTACAAATTCTGATCCAGAGGCCGGGTGAGAAGCCACGTCCCTTATCTATTACAATGCGCACACCGGGAGATGATATTGCATTGGCGGTGGGATTTATGTATGGTGAAGGTCTCATAAATGCAGATAGTACTTATTCCGGAGCGCAGCTCGATGCTGAGACGGTATTGATAGATATTCAAAGCGAATCATTACAAGTTGAACCTATTCCCGAGCGGAATTTCTACATGACCTCCAGTTGTGGTGTTTGTGGAAAAGCGTCTATAGAAGCACTCAAGATCCACCGGTCTCCTATTTCTACGTCTTCATTATTTGACATGAAGATGGTAGCAGAGTTCTATAATTTGATGGCAGCACATGATTCCAGTTACAGTCTGACAGGCGGTTGCCACAGTGCCGGCGTTTTTGAATTTGACGGTACTGTCAGAGCGCTCAGTGAGGATGTAGGCCGGCACAATGCGGTCGATAAGTGTTGTGGTAAAATTTTACTGAATGAAGGGGGCTTTGAAAGCCCGTCAGTCCTGTGTCTGAGTGGTCGCTCTTGCTACGAACTGATTCAGAAGGGAGTTATGATGAACTGTGCAATCATTATTTCAGTGGGAGCACCTAGCTCGCTAGCTATTGAGACCGCGACTGAATTGGGAGTCACTCTGGTAGGATTCTATAAGAAGTCGGGCTATAATATATATACACATCCGGAGCGACTAGATACATTCAAGTAGTATGTTGTTGGATTGAGAAGAGCTCTGCGAGCACAACATTCTATTATTAATTATTAGGATTACAACTTTCATAGTGAGAGATGCTGGGTTTACGTCCCTGCTTTATCTTATTTATTCGTCATTTAGTGCTTGACATTTGGAGAGAGAAGGGTCTCATACTTTACATTGTTATTAGCACGTGATGAGAATGAAGGAGGCCCTTCAGAGCAGCAAAGATGGAGCAACCTGTGGATACGTAATTGCTAGGGATGAGATACACCGATTTTCAATTAAACATATGATTGAATTTTATAATACATATGTACTATTTAATAATATTAGAATTAAATATACATTTTGAAAAAGTGAATTAATTTAAGTATTAGGCAAATATTAACTCTATTCCACCGGTTGAATGCATATTTTCGCCCCGGATTTAAACATTCAATAAACTAGAGCATGCACAAATTTTTCCTTTCCTTATTAGCCTGCTTCATTTCTATTCAACTTCATTCAGCATTACCCTTAAAGATAATAGGGTATTTGCCTACCTATAGATTCAGTATGGCTGAGTCAATAGAGGTTGAAAAACTAACCCACCTTAATATTGCGTTTGCGCACCCCAATTCTATAGGAGACCTGGTATGTGCAGGAAACTATCAGAATATAATCCAGAGAGTTAGAAGCAAAAATCCGGATCTCAAGGTGATGATCTCTGTGGCAGGAGGTGGCCTCACACAGAACCAAAAACTGCTATGGAAGAAATATATGTCTGCCGAATATAGATCCGGCTTTATCAGTAATATAATTCGTTTTCTTAGGAGTAACGACCTGGATGGAGTCGACATGGATCTGGAATGGAACGACGTAGATACGACCTATGCTCCGTTCACACGTGAGCTTAGTGACTCTTTAAGGATTTACGGATATATATTCAGTGCCGCGTTTCCGGCAATGAAGAGATACAGTGTACTTGAAAATAAGGACTTCGAGGTTTTTGACTTTATCAATATCATGGCTTATGACAATGCCGGCCCTTGGAGACCAAATGATGTCGGCCAGCATTCTTCACTGGACCTGGCACGTCGTGCCATTAACTTCTGGAACACGATCTGTGAAGTTCCTCGCGATAGAATAGTACTCGGCATCCCATGTTATGGCTATGACTTTAACTGCCGTCCCGTGAAAGGCAAGCCGTATAGCTCTATGGTCAGTTGTGATCGGTTCCTTGCTTTTGAAGACAAGAGTGATCTGACGTTTTATAATAGTATTCCCACCATTGTAGAGAAGTCAAAGCTTGCTCGTGAAAGTTGTGGGGGTATAATGCTTTGGGAATTGGGTCAGGATGCAGTGGCTGAATATGGAGACTACAGCTTATTACATTTTGTTTTCGCCACTTTTATTGAAAATGAAAGAGAAGAATTTGTCCCGCGTTCTAAGCGGTTCAGATTAGATAATACACCCCAGAATCTTGAGATTACCATTACCGGTGCCATTCAGGAGGGTGCCTATTTTGTTTTGCAGGATCTGGACGGAGCCAATCCTCGTATCATTCACTTCAGTTCCTGGTCAAGCAAGATCAGCGTAAGTATGGATGATTATGTCAATGGGATATACTTGCTTACCCTCATTGAACCACATAAATCTACTACTGAAAAATTTATTAAAATAAGGAGTTGATGGAACCTAATCATGGACTGCATATTGTCGTCACAGGAAGCACCAAGGGAATTGGCAAGGCTATTTGCGATATTTTTGCTCCCTTCTGCCATAGCTTGTATATTAATTCCAGGAATGAAGATGAACTCTCACATCAAGCAAAGAGTCTGACAAAACAATATCCCGATCTTACGGTAATTTATTCACGTGCTGATTTTAGTAACCCTGATGAAGTGAGCAATTTTGCTGAGCTCATCTTAAGTAAGACAGCTACGATAGATATTCTAGTGAATAATGCCGGTATATTTTACCCAGGCAGTGTGGTGGGTGAAGCGGAAGGTAATCTTAGAAAGATGATGGAAGTTAATTTGTTCAGTGCTTACGATCTAACCCGCTTGCTATTACCTGCTCTACGAATATCTCATTGTCCTCACATATTTAATATGTGCAGTATAGCCAGTATAATTGCCTATCCCAACGGAGGATCTTATTCCATTTCCAAGTTTGCACTATACGGTATGACCAAATGTCTGCGGGCAGAACTCATCCCTGAAAAAATCAAAGTAACTGCAATATTACCCGGGGCTACATGGTCGGATTCGTGGGCTGGTATAGATCTACCGGAAGAGCGGTTGATGCAAGCTGATGATATAGCCAAGAGTATTTTTTATGCCGCCTCGCTCAGTCCTTCTGCCAATGTGGAGGAAATACTGATCAGACCGATAGAAGGTGATTTGTAAGGAATTCTATTTTACTTTTCTCTCTTCAAATTTCACAACCTAATTTTTTGTCATAGTTGGATCCATTTGCAATGCTTTGTCAAGTGGAATTTTCTGTGAATCCTTATACGCACATATAAAGGCATCTTTAAAGCCCAGACTTTTGGCTAGGTTCTTTATTGTATCTGCCTGCTGAATGCTTTCGCAGACGGATTGGTATTTGTAGATGTTATTCTCCTTGCGTGTGATAATATTAGGGATCTTTGACCAAACTTCCCCTTTCAATGTGATTAATTTACTACTGGTCGTTAGTTGTACACAATATTCTGGAAATCCCGGCTTGGCTTTGGGTATGGCGTCTGAACTGGATAAGATATTGGACTGAGTCGGATTCTCGGTCTTGATCAAATTTGGATTATCATCCACCTGCTCTGTTGAGGTGTTTATATTATCATTCTCAATGGCCTCTACCTGAACGATTTGTGGAGCGCTAATCTCATTTTTTTCAATCGGCTTAGCCTGCTTTGCAATATTCTTATAGGAAAATTCGATTACCGATTTATACTGAGAGAACCCCTTAAATATTGAATTGACAATATAGTTTTTACCTTCTTCGCTGGTCATAAACGCTTCTTCTTTTGCATTGCTGAGAAAGCCGGTTTCTACCAGTACTGAGGGCATAGAAGTAGCTCGGAGTACCAAAAATCCAGCCTGCTTGACACTTCGAGAATGTCTCTTGACATCAAAAGCTGATTCTATTTTCTCTGATAGTGAAATACTCTGATCGATATGAGCATTTTGGGACATGCATAATAGTATATTTCCCTCAGGTGAATTTGGGTCAAATCCATCATAATTTTTCTCATAGTTATTCTCCAGAAAGATAGACGAGTTTTCTCTTTTGGCTACTTCAAGGTTATCTTTTGCTCTGTGCAGACCCAATACATAAGTCTCTGTTCCGTAAGCAGCGCTATTGGGATTCCAATTACAGTGGATACTTAAGAACAGATCCGCTTTATTTCGATTTGCAATGTTAGCTCTTTCGTGCAGCTCAATAAACTCATCAGTGCTACGGGTATATATAATCCGTATGTCAGGGTAATTTTTTTTGATTAGATCTCCCAGCATGAGCGTGTATTTCAAGGTAAGATGCTTTTCGAGCGTGCCGCTTGCACCCTTGCAACCACTGTCTTTGCCTCCGTGTCCCGCATCGAGAACGACCGTGCGAATCCGATATTCGCGATGGTCACCGCCACTTACTATGGTTTTTATATCACCCGGGGTTAAATTATAACTAAAGTTTAACACCTCATCTGTAGTGAGCGAGTTATGGCTATTTATAGTGCAATCACCGCTGTGACTATGCTTTTCCGTAGGACAGTTTAGCTTGTGATTTCCCGCTATAGAAGTTCTAGCCGATG
>Ga0073900_10001155_pt1 | contig 15167 bp, 20 predicted proteins | sample KloWWTmetKNB5Kit_FD_66666 | JGI IMG/M metagenome (GOLD analysis project Ga0073900, IMG submission 66666) | Active sludge microbial communities from Klosterneuburg, Austria, studying microevolution and ecology of nitrifiers - Klosterneuburg... | ecosystem: Engineered > WWTP > Aerobic digester >...
GAGATGTCTGCGACCTTCATGAGGCCTGTAAGCATCTCAGTGCTGAGCGTTCCAGTTGACTTCTTTCCCTTTACTGTAGCCATGATACCCTCCATTTGTATTGCTGCGCGTTGTATGTAGTATATAGCTCCGCAGCAAAGCTATATACACGACCATTATGATACATTATAAAATTTTATAAACAATACGTACATAGATACTTTTATCTAGTAACTTCTATGTATACTCACACATGTTTTTCACTACGTTCCTGTTGGGCAGTGTTATCATTACTCATTTCATGGTTCATTTTTGTCATTGACTCAGCTAACATTAGACTTAGTGATGTTCCACCTTCTACACTCCAACGCGTTCCATTTGGCAATGTGAATTTAACCGTATCGTTTTTCATAGCACTCTCCATTACAGTAAGTCAGTTCTGATTTTTACTAACCGTGGTTCTATTAGCCTATCCTTTTCAGAAATTTTACGGTATCTGATTTCAGCTAACACTCCATTCAATTTTTTCCTATTCTTCCATATCAGATCTCTATTGCTATCGTCTATGCCAGTTCCAACTGATGTTGTTAGTGTACTCCATTTTCCACCGTCAATTGGGATCTTAACTTCAATCGATCCCAACGTCCCAATCAAACGTTTCTCACCTTCATTGAATCCTACGATCTTGCAGTCCATTTCAAAGTATGGTTTTACCTTTAACCATAGACTGCTTCTCTTTAATTCGTATGAGCCGTTCCTAACCTTTATGACAGCACCGTCACATCCATTTGCTAAATAGCGCCGGTATTCATGCATAAAATCGCTGTAACAAGATACGACAGACGATGGAACAGCGACTACCATTTTGCAAATGTTATAAGCCTCTTCTACAAGCTCATTGAGGTATTCTTTCCGTAATGTGAGAGGCTGATCGGCCTTATCTGCATGCACTACATCAAATACTCTATATTCTAACTGGATGCCAGTATCGTGATGCGTGTGCGCTGCGCTAATCGTGTCTGACCAATCTCCTCCAAACAATTCACCATCTATGATGTAACCTTTAAACTTTTTCACGCTGTCAATTGCTTTGCAGATCTTCTGCACATTATACTTTGGCTTACCTTGCCGTGACACCCATTCACCGTTTCTCAGTCTTACAAATCGCTCACCATCAATTTTAGGTTCAATGAAATGATTCTCCCATGTTCTTTGATTCCATTCTTTTAATTCACTTTGTGTAATCTTTTTAGCGAGCATGAGAGACGGTTTCATTTCAATTTCCTCATTACAAAATCTTTTATTGATGTAGCAATATCAAGCTCAAACCGCGCTATCATTAGCAATACCATTGAAAAGTAGAGCAGCATTCTCATGAATACTCTTAAACATACGTTCATAATCTCGTTGTAAATGAAGCTCGTATCCATAGAGATACGAGCCTCATTCTCCTATTTTTTAGCCTTTGGTTTTGGCTTAACTACCTTTGCATTTACAGCTTTTTTCGTGGTCGGTTTCTTAAGTGGAGCCTCTATTTCTTCTCCTTCTTTAATGTCGCAATCTTCAAACGCAGACTCTAACGATTTAATTTCTCTGACTGGTTCTTTAATATTGAATGATGCTTCATCAAGTTTCATTCTCATGAATCGATGCTTATACCACGCAAAATGTCCTCTCTTTTCACCATGCTTAAGAAAATTTGCTGTTGGATATTCCTTTGCAACCTCTTTGTCAACATCCTGTTTACGAATATTTGGATTCGCTTCCAACAACGAGAAGACCAACTCTTTAAGAGAGTTCCATTTTCCTGACTTGGATAATCTTGGCATTAACTTCACGCCTTTTTTCCCTGGCATGACACCTCCAAAACTTGTTCTTCATGTACGCCTTCCCGTTGTGGAGTTAAGGTAATAGTGAATTAATTCCTATCTACTCTATACTCACACAAGACATTGACGATAGATAGTTATGCTGCTTCTTTCTTATCTTTTCATTCACCCTTCTTCACGATACCAGACAGCTTAATGTATCCATGTTTCTCATCATACCGTAATGAACTTCTCTTTCCACCAGCCTCTAAGAATGAGGCAATGTTCTTGTGCTTTTTGTAGAGCTCAAACTTTTTGTACGCATTCGTGCCTTTGCGCTTTGGATTCTCTTTTGTGAGGAGCGTAATCTTACCATCAACAATTGATGCGCCTCTACTTTTACGAACTTTCTTATCTTTCTTCTTTCCTGTTTCCTTTTCCTTTGTAGATGATTTGCGCTTTGTATTTTCCTTCTCCTTTTTGGCGGTCAACTTTACAATCTTCTTTGACGGTCCTTTCTTGTCTTTTGCTGGTTCAACCTTCTTAACCGCCTTTTTTCCTTCTTCCTTTACGAGTTCTCCTTTAGCCATTTTCTCTACTCTCTTTCTATTGGCCTCTTCTGACCAAATTTTAGGTGGACCACCCATTCGTTTTTCTGCTTTCTTTGCAGACTTCTTTCGCTTCTTAATACCTAATTCCATTTCACGCATTCGAGATTGAATATAGTATCTCCTCATTGACTCTTCATCAGTAAACTCTCCTTTTGATAATTCATCATCGGTTTCCGCTGAATTTGGAATCCATTCTTTTGCAACTCGACTCATCATTACCCTCTTACTGTAAGATGAGCAACTTTACCGCAACGTAAATTGCAAATAATGCAGTTGATCCCATTACCACCCATGTTATTGGATGAATCACTTTCATTGTTGAACCTTTCATTTGAATGTTTATTCAACAAATCTAATTGATTGCGCGCGTACGCGACACTGCATCACCGCGCCAAACATTTCTTGCATGGTCCACATTCATATATCACCAGTCCCATAGGGCTGATTGCCACTCTGTCTGTCTGTTCTGTGCAAATGTGACATTTACCAAGTAAATGCATACGCAAAACATGCTCTAATTTCGCTAACATAGTATCAGTGAATTTTGGGCGACGTGCAAATAAAATCTGACGGTGTTTAGAAGATTTCATACGAGCTCCATATGTAATCATCTTATTGACTGCAGCGTATTCGATCGCGCGTACGCGTCCCTGCGTCACCACGCTACCAGTCAGCTATTCATCGTTATCGCTATCATCTTCTCCCTCTACAAAACCTTCGCTCTTTGCGAGCTCCTTACTCCCAACAGCAACGATGTTGCATGACACTTGACATACTACACCGTCAATGATGATCTTTCCACTCGTGTTATATCCAACGCTTCCTTTCTTGAATTGCTTCTTGCTCCCAATAAGCGCTTGACCGTCAATTGTAACTGGGATTGCCATCTTCATTTTATCGAGTGCTTCACGTGTAGGAAGTGCCTTCCCTTTCTTGTCCGTCTTCGTGCTCATTGCTTCCTTCGCTTTACCCTTAGTTGAAGTGACTGATTTCTTCGCAGAAACTTTTGCTGATTTGGCCATGCTACCCTCCATTTAGGTTAGGCAACGCTATACGCACCATGCATATAGCGGCTAACTGTATCTATTATAAAATATAATAAATCATTTGTATATTAGTATAATTTATTAATTATTTATATCTAGATCAGTTTTCTTCTCCTAATGAGTTAAACACGCCATTTGTCATGTCGTTTACGAAGAGCGCTATCCTGTAGTCAGAAGTCGCTACAATACACACACGTGTCTTATCAGCTTTGATTCTCTCATACTCGCTTTTGATGAAATCAAGTTCGGTAGGAACTGCTGGTAGCCATTTAGTGAGTTGCACTAACTTAACTGGGATATCTGAAATTTTATAGATCTTCATCCCACGAAAATTAATTGTCGGTGTTAGGCTTTTTTCTAGTTTTTCTAACCCATCCTCTAAGCCATCGCGTAAAATGCGCTGTCTTGACATACAATGTGCCTTTCTTTACAATACACTTATACTTAATGAGATGATAGATCACCTCAGTTGCAACCGTAATGGATACATCTAAATGCTCAGTAATATCCTTCGCATTAATGAATGAATTACTTAATAGGTATTCATATGCCTCATTTTGACTTTTAAATGAGCGAAAATATGAAGTAATTCCATTAATGTTTTTATCTTGCAATTTTGGGTTAAGCTCTTTCTTCTGCCATGAATGATCGTAATATCCATTTACGTCAGCTTTATATACACATCGTAAAAATGTTGCAGCACATTCTACATGAAGCTTTTTCACCTTTAGAATCTGTCCATTATTCTCATTACTATACAAACGACCTGCAAACGCAATCGCAATTTTTGCTAACTTAAACCTAATATTCTCTCCTTGGATTAGCGGAATACCGATATCGTAAAACTTACCTAAGCGATTTGAACTCGACATAATCGCATCCATCGCTTCTTTAGAAAATTCTATCTGATCTGGAGTACGACTCCAAATCCACATAATCAATTCACGCTCTTCTTTCTGCGAGTAAATTGATTTTGTTTCACTGTGATATTTATTAATATCCTCAATCGGAACTTCTTCATGCGATACGATACACGCAAAATCAAATCGTGCAATATCTTCTGGCGCTCTAATTAAATCTTGCAGAGCATGAATACCAAACGTATAATTTGCCATTGACCGACTTGGTGGATTCGCTAAAAATAATAATCTCGTTCTCGCATTCGTGATCTGTTGCACAATCTTTGTAACTTCAGCGATACCTTCACTTCTAATTCGCGACATCCGAGTCCAATCATTTTCTTTTAACTCAGATGCTTCGTCTATTGTTACAAGACCTCTATCATTTAGAGGAATGCGACCCCATGAAATTACCCAATGAGCTCCAATCTGTTGAGCACCTCCAACCAATCCGGCAAACGTGCAATTCTCTGCTCCAACAACTTCTCCAACACCGTAAAATCTATGAAGTCCTTCTGCAACGTGACCTTTACCGCATCTCGTATCTCCCAACACAATTGCATCGATTCTTGCTGGAGCTTTATTTCCATGCACAAACTTAAATTCTAACGCACTGTGAAACACTACATCAACTACCATATGTAGCAAAAACCGACCGTAAATCTTCGTAACATTTAATGCATATGATTGATACAATTCGCCTAAATATATCCATACATCTTCTACAGTATCGAATTTTTTGGAAAACACTGAAAGACGTTTATGCAATTTTGGCGACATTACAAAAGATTCTATATCAGATTTTGCCTTCTCAGCGTTACTAAATACATATGTAGTTATTTGCGATTTAGGTTCAACAGTTGAATATCCATCGAGATAATATGTATGATTAGAATCTAATTCATGTCCAACAAAATATGATGTTTGTGCGGCAGACCATTTCGTTCTATCTTCTCCAGGTGGTTGCGAAATAAATATACGCAATACGTTTTGAGTCTCAATGACGTTAATCTTCAACATTTTACAAGACGTACCGATATATGTTCGCATAACTGCTGGAATTCGTTGCGTAGTCACATCTAAGAACATTAAAAACTTTTCGTCTTTTGCAGTAACTTCTATCTTTGTTGCTTGTTGGTACTTACATTTACCTCCTCTGCATTCAGAGTCTAGGCATTGTACTTCAACATGCTTTGGAATTTTATATGGTGTTGCACTTCTTCCAGATACAATTGCCCTAATTCGAATCGGCGTGTTGTGAAATTTTGATTTCGCAATGTCGCCGAGATTATTCAACATGTTTATATCCTCAATGAAACGCTGGGATCGAGTTTTACGCTCGACCCCAGCGAGTTACTGGCTACTGATTACTACTTCTTTGACTTCTTCTTTTTCTTAGAAGACTTCTCTTTCTTAGCCTTCTTGGATTTCTTTCCCTTCTTAGGCTTCTCTTCCTTCTCCTCATCTTCTTCGTTCTCTTCCTCTTCCTCTTCCTCTTCCTCTTCTTCCTCTTCTTCGTTCTCTTCCTCTTCTTCGTTCTCTTCTTCGTTCTCTTCTTCTTCCTCAGACTCTTCTTCTTCCTCTGAAGATTCACTGTCTGCGGTTCCAACCACGGAGACGTTCTGGTATCCACCGTCATTGGTCTTTACGCGAATAGAAAACTCCTCAGCATTATCATCGACGAAGCTCTCCAAAGCATCTGGCAAATCTTCCATATCATCAGGAAGATCAACGCCGATTACCTCACAGTGACCCTTAAAGAATGCAATGTTGTTCTCATTCTCGAGACCATGATACGTCGTGATCTCCTTACCCTTCAACTTACCACTGGCAATCTTAAACTTCTCAGCCACCTGCAAACGGCCATTCTTAGAAGTACCGACCGTCATGCTCACCAACTCTGCAGTGTATTCGCCATCTTTAACTTGCGAACCACCGGTCCGAGCTTCGGTCTTGGACCACGACTTGGAAAGCTTCTTCAGTGACTTTGCGATATCAGTAGCCATTATGTAACACTCCTTGATTTGTAAACATTTAGGTTAACGCGTTAAGCTATCCATCTCATCTCATCTTCGGTTGGCACATTATCATCTACATATTCCACCTCCTTTCCTCATTCATCCTTTCCTTTCTTTTTGCGGCCGGAATAGTAATCCGCTATTAAAGCGTATGTCTTCTTAGGATCTGCAAAGCAGTATAATTCCTTTGGAAGAAATCCATCTCTATCTCCAGCCTCTAAATACTCAGAAGGTTCAAATGAAATCATTCTCTTCTGTTTGCGTATCAATTTACCTGTTTCTGGATCTTTTGTTTTTACCTCCTTAAAATCAATGCAACCTATTACCGATACGAGTGGAATGATAATACGACGTGCTCGATCAGGTAATGTTGAAATTGTTTTTGTTACGACACCATTCATTGTATTGACATCTTTGATTTGCATATGCGAGATGAAAATACACCCATACGCAGATCCGATAATTTTGTTCATTACTTTTTTGAACTCGTTATCGATCATCCCAACGCCTTTACCGTATCCAGCTTCTGACTGATGTTCAATCTTTAGCTTTTTGCAAATATACATTTCAGCATTTGTATACATTGCATCAACAAAGTCGAATACTACTGTTCTGTATGGCAACTTTTTTCGATTCTCAATAAGGTAATCAACAGCTGCAACTAATCGCTTATGACTATTCACAAGAATATACGGCACCTTCAATCGTTTAACTTCTTTCTCTGACGTAACGAGAAATACGGCATTTGGCCAACCAGACGCAAGATTTGTTTTTCCAATTTTTGGTGGACCGAAAAACATGAACGCTGATCGCTCTAACGAAATCTTTCCATCTGATGTTTGAATCTCAATATCTACATCTTCACTAAATCCTCTCGCATAATTATTCGTCGCCATCGTCTTCTGCCTCCTCATTCTCATTCTCGGTTACTTTGTACGCTGGTCGAATTGTCAACAATTTAATTTCCTTCTTCTCATCTCCATGACATAGCCCATAATATTGACATGTTCCCCATTCATGAATGCAGTAATTAAAATCTTGAAAGTAGTCTTCCTTTGTTTTGCAACTAAGCATATGCTCAGTGACTTTTTTCAAGGAATTGAGTACATGCGCACCGTCAATAAATGGCTTCTTTAATCGCTCTAAATGGAATTTAAGACCATCACTAGTTTGATACCAATCTTCCAACCTTCGTAAAAATTCACCTTTTGATTCTGACTTCTTTTGCCGTATGCTTGGCTTACGAATAATTTGATAGATAATCCCATCAACTTTATTTGCCTTTTTCGTCTCTATCAAATTATTAATCGTATGATACAAACTTGACTGAGGATCAGTCCTAATTCCTTGCACACGATGCATATCCAAACTCTTTAGATTTTTCAATTCATAAATGTAGTTTGCTCCTTGATTCTCAAGAATATTATCGATTTTTCCTACCACCGTCACCTTACTATTCAAATCGTATTGCAACTCTTTCTCAGTCTTAATATGTCGCGTTGCTTTTAGAAACTTTGCATAATGATATCGAAATGCACGCAACATTCCAATTGTCGTAAACGCCTGTTCAGCAAGTTTCTCTTCATCTCGTATTTCCATTTGAGGAAATTGCTTACGAGCTTTTTGTGCCTCATCTTTAAAACTATCTTTAACGATTTGCTCAGCACGATGCGGATTAGAAAATAATGTCTGAATTCCATTATGCATAATACGTCCAGTGATAAATGGAATCTTCAATACAATTTTCTCTAAACGTCGCACGTGTTTCCAATAATAGTATCGTGGACATTTTCTAAATCCACTCATACTAGAATACGAGACGAATAGTCTATTCTTAGCCATTCATCCGACCTCCTTAAACGAGCTCTTCAATTCTGTGATGAGATTTTTCTTTTTACGCAAACAATCATAGACTTTTGTTTCTACAGTGTTTTTCGTAACGAAATCAACGTAAGTGATAGATGAATGTTTCTCAGATCCTTTTCGTCTAATTCGCGCTTCGCTATTTGCGCGGAGATCGTACGACCAGTGATTGGAATAATATATTGCAAATTTGCTCGCAGTAAGTGTGACTGATTCTGCCGCTTTCTTTTGAGTTGCCAACAAAATGGTATATCTCTTGTCATGCTGAAACCTTTTAATGACTAATTCTGGATCTTCAGTTGCGCCAGTTAATCCAAGAACTCCATATCCTAACCTTGTTAGAATGCGACGAATTTTATTGATCGAGAATCTGAATGCTGCCCATATCACAACCTTATTATGCTTTGCATCCATTTCATCAAGCGTCTCTATCAATGCTTCATCTTTGTTTGTTGGAATCGTCTCAACATTGCCTTTATCATCTTGCACATACCCATCACAAATTTGTAGCGACTTTGAAATTAGCGCAAAAATATATTGTGTATCAATCTTTACCTTTCCTAATTCAAGTTTATACGTACTCTTAAATTCTGCCAGCAATTGTTTTTGCTTTGCAGTCATCTCAATCTCAATTGGCTTATATATAACTGGTGGCAGCTTTAACGACTTATTAGAAACGCGAATACAGAATGTAGAAATTTTATCAATAAGCTCCTTCACCATCTTACGGCGAGGCAACGTCTTCATTCCAACTTTTACAAAATATGTATTAATAAATGCGTAATACGACGAGCCTAGCATATTCGTATCATCGAGAAATTTAACTTGTGCATAGAGATCTGCAATGTTTTCAGTGACTGGAAAACCCGTCATAATATATCGACGTGGTATCCTCTTTCCAATATCCCATAGCACCTTTGTGCGCATCGTATGTGGCGATTTAATCTTCGTGCTCTCATCAAGAATAATTGCATCCCATTTGCATGTCGTAATTTCTCGATAGATATTTTTTACGCCATCATAATTGACGAGAAATAGTACAGTATTACTTGACTTTGCATTGTATGGACCTGCTGAAACATGAGATGCTCTCATTCCATATTGCAGCAATCGACCTTTCTTTCTTCTCGATCCAACTAATACAACCCATCGAAAATTTGAATGTTGCCGAATTTCAGACGGCCATGTTGATTGCACACTCAACTTTGTTGACACTACAAGTACTCGACGTAATCTTGCTTTATCGACTATATCTAATGCTGCAAGAGTTTTTCCTGTTCCATAATCTGCGAAAATACCTGCAGCTTTTCTCACTCTCGCAAATTCAGATATCTTAACTTGATGTCCCATCAAAGATGTGCGAATCATATCAACGTAAGCTCCATGCCTGATCAACAGGATCGCGATCAATGACCTTTGCATCAACTAATCGTTTAAACAATCCTTCAATTTCATCTGCAGTTGCTTCTGCATATACAGTGCGAAGCACATCTTGATTTACGATAAATCTGTTACTCCCACTCAACCTAGATTTATACGTTGTCTCAATAAGTGAGATAAAATCTCCATATAATTCTTCAATTTTCCATTTGCGCTGTAGCTCTTTATATGTGAAATATCCTGCGATAACACTAACACCAATTACAGTTACAATTGCCATTATCCAAAATACTTGGTCCATTGCTCCTCCTATCAATTTATCTAACGTCACACTCTCCCATAAATTGCCCAATGTCCAATCCCAATTGCATCACAAATATTATGGTTTAATTCTTCCCATTCATCTTCACTATATTGCCATTTCTTTTTTCCACAATATGTCGGTGCAATCCTATTTTTTGTGACCTCTTTTGAAAGTTGTCCCTTCCAACCTCTTGGTAATGTGAAGACAAATTTATCGACTTTGTCTCGCATTTGATAAAACAACCCACACATGAATGCTAACTTTTCGATTGATCCTGCCTCTCTTGCTGCATGACCCGCAACGCTCCAGTGATCTGGCAATTCACATACAATCGCCACAACATCATATTCTTCTCGCAACTCCGAGACTTTTCTAAACACTGAGTATGCTTTATCATAGAATTCACCATCTCTCTTTGTGATTTTATCTGGTGTTACCAGAACCGCATGCTCAAGTTCTTTTGACTTCTTATCGAAGATTGCCACACCACAATAGTTAATCGATGGATCGATGGCCATAATCGTCTTCATTCATCATCCTCTTTATCATTACGTTTTGTTTTTAACTCATACTCATGCTTCAACAGCAATGAATGTAACATCATATCTGGCGCAATCCAATTTGAAGGTTTGACGACATCAAATGCTGTTCCTCGTTTTGACTGACTCGCATTCTTTGCTCGTATCTTTGTCATATTTGCTGAATGGACAATATCCCATCCCTTTTCAAATGGGAGGTTCATAATGACAGCAGTTCCAATCGCAACGTATACGACATCAATAAGCGCATCAAATGCTTTGACGATATCGTCGTTTCTTACAGCCTCTCCAAACTCGTCGACTTCTTCTCTCAAAAACTTCATTCTGAAATCAAGAAGTTCTTTCACTGGAAATGCAGGATACTTCTCAATTGGTATCTCAAATTTTTTGTGGAACTCAAACACATCCCGATGTAGATTAAACGACATGAACTTTCCTCCGCTGATAGAGATGTTTAACGTCTTTCCATTCTTTTACTGATCCCCAACTCTCATTTGAAACTTTCGCCTCTACTCGCAATGGAACTTTGAATGTCACGTGATCTTCCATTGCCTTCACAAGTTCATTTACAATTAATGGCAATGATTCTTTATTGCTAACTTCGAATAGCAACTCATCATGCACATTCATCAGCATTCGCACATCCATTCCACTTTGCTCAATGCGTTCATCACATCTAATCATTGCTGATTTTACTACATAGGCTTCTGTGCCTTGAATGAGTACGTTTGGACCTTTATACGCAAATTCATGTGGCACTTTATATTCACGATGAAATGACATCAACGGTGAATCGAATTCCAACTTCAAGACTCCAGTTCGATACAATTCACTCACACATTTCTTGGAATACTCTTTTACTGGCACACCAGCATAATATCGATTGAGAATTTGCTCTGCTTCTAATCTCGTCGTTTTCTTTCTCGCTTTACTACGTAACAACATCCCAATAATTTTTGTTGCGCCAGCTCCAAAGACAAGCGCAAATTGGATGTTCTTCGTGTCTTTACGAAGTTCTTTCTCAATAATACCGAACAACATTTTACAAGCTGCGTCATGCGGATCCCATCCATCAATGACTCTCTTAATAAGTAGCTTTGCATTTGCATAATGAAAAAAGATCATCATTTGCAAAGCTTTATAATCGATTGCAATAAACGTATACCCTGGTCGAGGAATAAATGCACGTCTTGCAATCTTCGGTGCCTTCGTTGTGCGACTCTCATCTGGTCTTGGAATTGTCTGGATCAGTTCAGCAGATGTTCTTCCAGTTCTTGCTCCTGATGAGAAAAGAAAGAATCTTGCAAATGGATCAATTGCTGTCGTGTGTCTCTTCCACAAAGGATCAAAGTACGTGCCTTTCTGCTTTCGATAAAATCTATCTAACAATACCAAACTAATAAACGGATGATCGTCATGCTGCATTAATGCTTTTGCATCTGTAACGAGATTTCCATTATCATTGATTGGTAATCCAATACCAAGTTGTTTGCAACAGTCGCCCAACAATTTTGGAGAGTTGCATTTGAACTCACCGGTCTTTGATGTCCATTTGACATTGTGTTTCTTGAGATATCCTACAAGCTTTGCTTGCGTATCAATGATATCCTGCCCATATTGCTTTGCTTGTTTCCGTACAAAAGGACGGTCAACCATCATTCCAAATTCTTGCATCTTCAAAATGATTGGTACAAGCTTCTTTTCAAATTGATAGATTGCATCAAACTTTTTAATCGGACCACGAAAAAGAAACCACAATTTTTCAGTAAAGACGGCGTCTTCGATTGCATATGGCTTTACCTTAAAACGTGGTAGCATCGAAAAATCAAACTCAGTACCTTCCTCCTTACATTTCTTCTTTGCTTTTCGTATATATGGTGCAAGTGCTTTCTTCTCTTTGATATCTGCATCGAGATATCGTTGCGCCATTGGCTTTAAACCTTTGCGACTTGCAAAATTCTCATCCAATAGCGTTCCAGCAATAAGTGGATCTTCCCAAGGACCTTTACAGTAGATGCCAACATTCTTCAGAACATGCGCATCAACAGTATACGGAAACATAATTTTCGTGATGGATGGGTCTTCCGCAATTCGCTTGATCTTTTCGATTTGCTCCGGTCGATGTGCATTGTAAAGCTCAGCATTCAATTTCCAATCACATGACGTAATGATGAACGGCATCTTGCGGTTATTAAATTCTGTATCTATTGCAACTGCTCTATTTGGATCTGGCATATGACCTTCTATTCTTTTTCTTATGAGGGCATATTCTTCCCCAAGATGTAGCTAAGTTACAATTCATGCACAGCAAACGTATACCATCTCTAGGATATCCTTGTCTTTCAAGCCATTTGTATAACCTACCTCCCATTCCAACTTTTCTATGCAACTCTCGTGTTTTCTTACATGTATGGTCTAGAGTTAGAAACTCTGGTATTGTTTCACCACAACATTTACATTTTCCACCATACGCTTTTATAAGAGCTGCTTTAGTTTCCCTAAAATGTCTACCATGCCAACTACCTTTCCCATTTATTTTTTCATATTCCATTCTTCCTTTTAAATAATATGCTTTCCTAATCACCGACATCTTACGCCGATATTTTTTATTTTTCCATAATTTCTTTGCTGCAATAGATTTTGCCACACATCTATCACGATCAATACTTGGCATTTGTCAACCTATCCCATGTTTTGCCATTATACGAATAACATTGTGCATGTATTAATCGTTTTTCAATGTTACCTTCTCTAGGTTTATACTCATTTAATACTGTACCAACGAGCATCCCAATAGCAAACACTATCAAATAGTTTGGTATCATATTCCACCTACTAGTCCTCATTCAACTGAAATGACTCTAACACCTGCTCTAATCGAATCTTATGCGATAGCGACACCATATAAAGATCTCGCCATTCATCTTTATATGGTGTTTTCCATACAAATGTTCGCACACCAATTTGAATCAATGCTTTTGTGCAATTGAGACAAGGTTGATACGATGAGTATGATACCAACCACCCATCTTTCTTATTTCCTCGCGCCGTACATTTCAACACTGCATTCATTTCAGCGTGAATAGTTCTGATACACGATTTACCTGTAGATCCGGATCCAGCAATAGGATTTTCCACAAATAGACAGCCAATATCGGCACAGTGATCATCGCCGCTAGCACTCCCATTATAGCCAATCCCAAGCAATATATTGTCACGCACAATAACACAAGCAATCTTGACACGACATGTTGAAGCCTTTGACGCCACATCACAATGCTCCATCCAATAATTATGATTAAGATTTAGATTCATGTTCATCCTCTCTAGAATTTCTCGCTTTGATGCAAGCGTCTTCTCAAGCATGCTATCGATTTCTTTACTCGTCTCATAGTATCTAATTATTGGCTCGATACTACTTCTACGAAGTCTTGAGTTCATATTCATCAGCCAATTCTGCGAGATAATCGCCATGACATGGTTGAGGTTTGCAATAGCACCGAAGTACTTTGCCTTTCAGCTCACCAATTCTCTTTAAAACTTCTTGTCGTCTTTTCTGCATCACATTCGTATAACCTTCCCCGCTCAACCATGCTCTATGCGCTTTCACTGCATCTGGAGAAGAAATACCAACATCTTTCCAATGATACTTTGCCGCCACAAATTGATTGACAAATGGATTGCCCCATATTGATGGACGTCCTATATACACCGACTCAATGCCCAGATTCTTCTTTCGCTTTCCGTTGATTACCGTTGTCGGCATGATCACCATCTCCATTCGGTAAATCCATATACAGATTACAATCAGCACCATCAACAGCATTAACCACAGTATTCACACCGATCAGCATCCAAAACGGAAGTGCAATGTATGCTTCACAGTTTCCTTTCTCTAATGATCGATGTCGTTCAAAATGCCTACACTTTCCACATAACTTTTTCTTTATGATATTTGTCTCTTTCATTTTGCTGCTTTCCTCACAATGGTATCGATCTTTTCTACGACATCTTTCCATGATGGTATTGCTTTCATTACCATATCAAATTGATCAGTAGCAAACTCACGACGTTGCTGTACAGTCATCTCTTCGATTTGCGTTACATCCTTATAGTAATCTCTATGGAATCCAGATGCTTCTGATTTATCTCCATGCATAGGTGTACGGCATCGAGCTGCATGAATGTATCTTGGTCTCCACCAACCTGATCCAGAAGCTTGATAACATGGTGCTAACATTCCAGTCGATGCTGCGTAGCGTTGCAATAATTCTGGTTCTGATAAGAAGTTCCCATTCTTACGGAGATGCGCAACGATTGGCCATGTGGCGCCAAGTTTTTTATGCCATCGCGAATGATCAGCAAGTGATCCATAGATCCATTGTCGATATCGTTTATTCGGCATTTCAACTTCTGCTTTCTCTAATCTATATTTATAGAGAAATGAACTTGGATCGTAACCCATTGTTGACGTAAATGGTGTACCTTCAAGTATGATGCTTCGGTCACCAAACTCGAAAAATGATCCTAACAAGTTTGTCTTCTTACGGAACATTTTTTCTCGCAACTTCTCTAACTTCTTCTGATCTCGTACAATGACATCCCGATCAACATGCTTTCCAGTCCCATTCTTTAAAAGGAAGTCTCTAAAGAGCTCGTTGTCTCTTATTCCTGCAAGCGCTTTATTCGCCCTCCAATCGTCAATGAGGTAGAGAACGTT
>Ga0073900_10001158_pt1 | contig 15147 bp, 14 predicted proteins | sample KloWWTmetKNB5Kit_FD_66666 | JGI IMG/M metagenome (GOLD analysis project Ga0073900, IMG submission 66666) | Active sludge microbial communities from Klosterneuburg, Austria, studying microevolution and ecology of nitrifiers - Klosterneuburg... | ecosystem: Engineered > WWTP > Aerobic digester >...
TCATGAAGTCAATACAAGCACTACTCAATCTTAATCCCAAAAATGCACGACTAGCTGATGAATTTATAGAGGGTGGCCGCCGTGACGGGGAAAATGACAATCCTTATTTGTCGGCACGGCGTTCCTGGAATGATCACATGGAGTCAATGGCGGCATCGCGCAATATGTGGCAGATACTGGCAATCCTTTCCTTAATGATCACCCTGGCAGCGGTGGGAGGGATTATTCATATCGGCAGCCAGTCGAAGTTCATTCCCTACGTGGTACAAATTGATCACCTGGGTGAGGCGATAGCGGTGGCACGGGCCGATATGGCGGCACCGGCAGATCCTCGGGTAATTCATGCATCGGTAGCTTCGTTCATTAATGACTTGCGGATGGTCACACCGGATATTGCACTACAGCGCCGCGCAATCTTTCGGGCTTATGCCATGCTTTCCTCGGAGGATCCGGCAACGGCTAAAACCAACGTTTGGCTAAACGGTACCGATACCAGCAGCCCCTTCAAACGCGCCGCCAATGAGACCGTGAATATTGAGATTATCTCGGTGATTCCGCAAAGCCCCGAAACCTGGCAGGTGATCTGGCAAGAATCGGTGTATGACCGTCAAGGTCATCCAAAAGAACCATCTTTCATGATGCGCGCGCTTTTAACGATCTATAGCATCGATTCAACGGCCAATACAACCGAAGATCAAATTCGCAATAACCCGCTCGGCATCTATGTTCGGGATTATTCCTGGGCCAAACAGATATAACAAGGCAATGACCATGAAATACGCTCACTATGCACTGATTGCACTCAGTTTCGGCTTGCTTTCCTGCGAAGTTTCTGCGGTCGGCAGTAATTTTCCGGATTCCTATTTTGCAAAAGATAATCCAACCCTGACACCACAGGAAAGAGCCTCGATTGAAATAGCCCGGAAATGGCAGCAATCCAGCGCTACGGGAATCAAACCGGTGGCCGGACCCGATGGCACCATCCGCTTTTTATTTGGCGCACAACAACCCAGCATTGTCTGCGCAGTGCTGCAGGTTTGCGATATTCAGCTGCAACCCGGCGAACAAGTCAATTCCATTCATCTGGGCGATCAAGTGCGCTGGCAAGTCGAACCGGCAATCACCGGTCGCGGCGCATCCGAAGTACAGCATTTAATCGTCAAACCGCTGGATGTCGGACTGGAAACCTCACTGGTCGTGACCACCGATCGGCGCACGTATCACTTGCGCCTTCGTTCCCACCGGCAGGAATTCATGCCGCGCGTGGCCTTTATTTATCCCGAAGATGCCCAGGCGAAATGGGATGCCGTCAAACTGAGAGAAAACCGCGCAATGCAGATAAAACAAGCCAGAACCCTACCCGCAACAGGAGAGTATTTAGGCGATCTTGATTTCTTATATAGCGTATCAGGCACCGCCGCCTGGAAGCCACTGCGCGTCTATAACGATGGCAAAAAAACAATCATTCAGATGCCGACCACTTTTTCGCAACAGGAAGCGCCGGTTTTAATGGTGGTACGCAAAGAAGGGGGTTTTTTCTCAAAAGACACGCAAGTGATGGTGAATTACCGTTTGCAGCATGACCGGTACATTGTGGATGCGGTTTTTGATAAAGCGTATCTGATTGCGGGCGTAGGCAGCGATCAAAGCCGTGTAACGATCACCAAAACACAAGGAAATTAAAATGTTGCGGTTATCAATGCCTGTTTTGTTATTCATGCTGGCCGGTTGTGCCACCACACCATACGGCAATTTTGTGGCGGCGAACGATGAAGCCCACAACCAAAGCATCGCCCATGATGTGACGCAGCAACTGATAGCGCTTTATCCACCGGCGAGCACTCAATTCAATCTGCAGCATCCAACGGCGGATTCATTTGGAGACGCTTTAGTGGAAAGTTTACGAACCGGGGGCTATGCCATCATTGAGCATCAAAAGCCAGGCCCTATTCAGGCCGCACAACCCGCTGTATCGGATGGCAAGACCCTTGGGTATATCTTTGACCGCATGGACGGCTTATACCGCCTCACCGTCCTGGTCGATCAGCATGTGCTGACGCGCGCGTATAGTTCCAGCGAGAACACCATAAACCCGGCAGGTTATTGGGTGCGCAAGGAGTAAAAGTTATGAGCATGGCTGCTGACACATCCCCTGATACCGTCTCGTCATCGGGCGTGCGCCGGGTTAACAACCTGCCGATTTATATTGTTGTCGGGATTATGCTGGTCTTTTTGCTGATCATGATGATTGTGGCCATGAACCGCGCAGAACCGCAACAATCCGCGAATGCCGAAGAAAGCAAAAAAGCGGGATCGAGCAATACCCTGGCTGCGTTTATCACCGGCGAATACAAGGAAGGCTTCATTGAAGCTGAAAGACCGGCACCGATGGAACCTGCGCTGGATTTACCCCCCGAAATCATCATTGCACGCCCTGGTAATCATGACAACCTGGATTTACCGCCTTTGCCACCCCCCACATCGCTCAACATGCAAGAAATTAACCCGGATTTAGAGCATATTCGCATGATGAAATTGCAACTATTCGAGCAAGCGGTCAAAGCAAAAACTAATGTGCCAATGGAGGCACCGCGAAGTGCCGGTTCATCTTTAGCATCCACACCCAGCCGGGAAGAAGCATTGGCGCGCATAGCCGCGGTCAGGCAACAAGTTGACGCAGAAGTTAAAAATGATCCTGCTGCCACCTATTTGGCGAGGCTGCAACACATCAGGGACAGTGGATTAAGCGGTGACCGGGATAGTCTGGATGGCCTGGGCGGCATGGATAGTTTAGCGCCGGAATTAATCGACGCCGATTCAAAAAGACCCAATAATGATTATGCAAATTTTGATGTAACGGGGCAGGGGAGTCGTTGGGCACTGGACAGCCAACCAGCAGCACCCGAAACACCGTATAGCCTGTTGACCGGATTTGTCATTCCAGCTGTACTGATCTCCGGTATTAATTCAGAACTGCCCGGGCAGATCATGGCGCAAGTCAGCCAGGATATTTATGACACCCCCGTGGGCAAACACCGTCTGGTACCCCAAGGGGCGCGGCTGGTTGGGGAATATTCCAGTGAGGTTGCGTTTGGTCAATCGCGTGTACTGGTGGCCTGGCAACGGATTATCTTCCCGGATGGCAAGACCATGGATATCGGTGCGATGCCGGGCGCTGACGGTATCGGTCAGGCGGGATTCAAAGATCAAGTGAATAATCATTATTTGCGCATATTTGGTTCAGCTTTATTGATGTCGGCTGTGATTGCCGGTGCCACGTACAGTCAGCGAGATGCCGGAGGAGGGGGCGTATTCGGGCGGCAAAATGCCGGTAGCATCTTGAGTCAGTCGTTAGGTCAGCAATTGGGACAAGCCACCACGCGCTTAATGATGAAAAACCTGAACATTGCGCCCACACTGGAAATACGTCCAGGTTTTAGATTCAACGTTATTGTCACCAAGGACATGGTGTTTTCTAAGCCGTATCAATCGTTTGATTATTAAACCAAGGAGCATCTCGCATGATAAACCGTAAAAACCTAACCGCCCTTGGGGTAGCAATTCTGCTCGTAATTGGCAGTATTGGGTATTCATCAAGCAGGGCAGGGGGGATGGCTGTGATTGATCTATCGAATATAAAGCAGACTACGGTCACCGCTTATGAGAGTGTAGAGATGCGACTCAAGCAGATCGATCAGTATCGAACGCAATTGCAGCAATATGAAAACATGCTCAGAAACACGGTAGCACCGGCGGCTTATGTTTGGGCCAAAGCGGAATATACGATGAACCGGTTAGTCCAGGCATCCAATACTCTTAAATATTATCAAGACCAGGGCGGTGTAGAAAACTATCTGAACCGGTACCGAAACGCCAGTTATTACAGTGGTTCACCGTGTTTTAATCTCGAGGGCAAATGCTCAGACTCAGCCTGGGATTTGATCAAGCAAGGGCAAACAACCAGCACCAACGCGCAAAAAAGTGCGAATGATGCATCATTGCGGGGCCTGGAAATTCATCAGGATGGGATGCGTCTTGATGCCGCGCATTTGCAATTGCTGCAATCACGGGCTGAAACAGCAGGCGGGCAGCTGGAGGCGATTCAGTACGCCAACCAATTGGCGGCCTATCAATCTAACCAGCTGTTGCAACTGCGTACCATGATGATTGCACAATATAACGCTGAAAATGCCAAAAATCAGGCGCAAACGGATCGAGAAGCCATGCAGCAAGCAGCACATCAGGCTGCAACCAAGCGGTTAAGTCCGATTAATCTTCCAGCACCAAAAATCTGGAATGTCAGAGACGCTTTTTAATTTAACTTTAAACCAAAGGACACAATTATGAAAACAATCCAAACCATCATTATTACTATTTCTGCGGCATTGCTTTTGACCTTGGCTGGATGTCAGGAGCCCAAGGGATATTTGGAGCTTAAAGAGCCAATGAAACCCGAGAGTGAAATGACTCCAGGAAAAGAATGGAACATAACTGATGTTGAAGGGTATGGCGAAGAATAAGCTCGTCATGTTAATAACATGGGATCTGACAGATGTATAAAATAATTTTTGGTATTTCAATTGTTGTTCTATTACTAATGCTCTTCTCTACAAGTGCATTTGCAGAGTTGACCTATATCGATCCCGTTACCAATCAAAATGTATTTGATCAGGTTGCTCAAAAGTTTGCTTCAAAAGTCAAAGGATGGCACACCATTTTAGAAGGTGTAGCCATACGGTTATTTTGGACACTGGTGTTAATTTCCATGGTGTGGACGTTTGGCATGATGGCATTGCGCCAAGCGGATATTGGCGAATTCTTTGCTGAATTTACCCGCTTCATCATTTTTACAGGGTTTTTCTTCTGGCTGCTGACCAATGCTGTATCCGGACACAACATTGCCGGATCAATTATTGAATCCATGCACATATTGGGGAATCAGGCTTCCGGGCAAGGTGGAACAGGGCACGGTAATGTTATAAATATAGCATTCCAGATATGGGAACAATTCATCCAGAATGTATCTGTCTGGAGTCCCATTGATAGCCTTATTGCCTTAGTCCTTACGGTCATTATTGTAATCATCCTGACGGTCGTCGCAGTTAACATGCTATTGCTGCTGATTTCGTCATGGGTGCTTTTGTATGCGGGTATTTTCTTTTTGGGTTTTGGTGGGGCGCGCTGGACCACCGATTTTGCCATCAATTACTACAAAACGGTATTAGGCATTGGGATCCAGCTGCTGGTCATGACGTTGATTGTTGGCATTGGCAGTGATTTCCTGACCAATTATTATGGAAAGATGAGTAAAAACATCATGAACTTTGAAGAATTGGGCGTGATGTTGATTTTTGCTGTTGCTTTTTATTTCCTGGTTTCAAAACTACCGCCCATGATAGCCGGAATTATTACGGGTAGCAGTATTAATGCCGGAGGGGTAGGGAACTATAGCGGTGGTCAGGTAGTGGGTGCAGCCGCAGCCACCATGGCTGTTGCCAGTATGGGTGCGACTTATTTAGCGGAGGGCGCGCGTCAAATGGCCGCGGCGGGAGCAGTGGCTACCGATGCGGCAAAATCCATCGATACCGGCGGAACACCCTTTGCCACCCCGAATCCGGACGGCAGCGCACAAACTGTATCCCATGATCCATGGGAAGTACCTGATGATCATCTGACAAGGAAACCCAAATGATGAAGAATTTAAATGATGGGATTGTTATGCATAACAAATCAATTTTGTATGTCTTCGTGCTTGTGTTTGCGCTGGGGGGCTGTGCCACTATGAACGAATCACAGCAAAGCACAGCCAAAGGCACAGCCATGGGTACGGGTGCAGGTGCCGCGGTTGGGGCCATTATTGGCGCCATAGCCGGAGATCCGGCTTTGGGTGCAGGCATTGGTGCGGGTGTCGGTGCAGTGGGTGGCTATATCTGGTCCAACCGGATGGAAGAACAAAAAAGAAAAATGGAAGCGGCGACCGAAGGCACAAAAGTTTCTGTGACTCAAACCGCCGACAATCAGTTAAAAGTCAATGTTCCCAGCGACATTTCCTTTGATACCGGGCAATCCACCATAAAACCTGAAATGCATCCGGTACTCAATAGCCTGGCCGCAGGACTCATAAGTAATCCAGATTCCCAGGTAACCGTTATCGGTTATACCGATGATACCGGCAATGATTCCATTAATAATCCGTTATCGGTCAATCGCGCTGCCAGTACGCGTGCGTATCTGGTAAGTCAGGGCATTGCATCCAATCGTATCAGTATTGATGGTCGCGGCTCTTCAGAACCTGTGGTACCGAACACTTCCCCTGAAAACAGGGCAAAAAATCGTCGGGTCGAGATTCTGGTGAAAGAAGCGCAACCACAGCCACGACAACAGCAGCAGCAAGAACAAACACTGCCGCAAGAAGAACAGTACCAGGATCAGCAACGATATATTGAGCAGCCGGCGTATTAATCCATGATGGATCTGCCACCCGATCAACAGGAAAGAATTGTGTGTTCAATCACGGCGGCGATCAAATACGAAATACCGGCCAATATACTTTTGGCCATTGCGGAAAAAGAAGGGGGCAAACCGGGACAATGGGTGAAAAATCGCAATGGAACCCATAACGTCGGTTCGATGCAGTTTAATACCGCCTATTTGGGCGATTTGGCGCGATACGGGATCACTCCCAGTGATGCAGCACAACCCGTTTGTTATCCCTATGAACTGGCCGCTTGGCGAATACGCCTGCATATTAAGCAAGATACCGGCGATGTGTGGACAAAAGCGTCCAATTATCATTCACGTACGCCAACAGTCAATGCGACCTATCGGGCTGATTTGATGGTTAAAGCCGCCCACTGGGCGGATTGGCTGGAAGATCGCCTCATGGCACCGTTAAACCCAAAAAAATGAATTAGTCCACAATTTCTGTGGATAGAACTGTGAATAACCGCCCTATGTTACGCAACGCTAATGTCATTTGAGTTACGCCTAAATGACAGGCAAAAATGCTATGAAAACTTTGTGGGAATACAGCAGAAATGAAGGAGCAAATGATGAACAAACCCGAAACCCCAGCATTGGAAACAGATCTGAAAATGATGGACTCCGTGATAGATGAAAAACTGCAAGATATGGAAACGCCCGGTTTTCAGGCTGAATTTGATCCATTAGAGGCTGAAAGACTGGGCGCGTTTGAGGAAAGTGCTTTAAGTGAACAAGACGCTCTGGATAGCACCATAGATCAATTGCAGGGGAGGGCGAAATGAAGCCAATTAAGAAAGCTTTTCATGAACAAGTGGCTGAAAACCTGATTGAGCAACTAAAGCAGGGCACCGCACCCTGGCAAAAGCCATGGAAGCCGGGCGATCCGCTTTTGACATTACCCCACAATCCCACCACAGGTAAGCGCTATCGAGGCATTAATACCTTGAATCTGATGAGCCGATCCTATTCTGATCCGCGCTGGTTGACGTTCAAGCAGGCCGTGAGCATTGGCGCCCAAGTGCGCAAAGGCGAGCAGGGCACGCAGGTACAATATTGGAAATTCACCGAAGATCGCATTCAAAAAGATGCCAACGGCAATATTGTTGCGGACAGTGAGGGTCAGCACATTAAAGAACAGATAAAACTTGAGCGCCCAAGAGCGTTTTACGCCACAGTATTTAATGGCGAGCAGATTGATAATCTGCCTCAGTTTGAGATTAAAACTCCTGACTGGAATCCGATTGATCGGGCAGAAGAGATATTAAAAGCCTCCCAGGCTGTCATCAAGCACGGGGAATCCGATCGTGCATTTTACCGGTCATCAACGGACAGTATCCATTTGCCGCACAAACACCAGTTTCCAACCCCCGATCGCTACTACGCCACAGCACTGCATGAACTGGGTCACTGGAGCGGGCATGAATTGCGCTTAAATCGTGACTTATCTCACCCATTCGGCAGCGAAGGTTACGCGAAAGAAGAATTACGCGCTGAGATTGCCAGCATGATTTTAGGCAGTGAACTCGGTATTGGCCATGATCCAGGGCAACATGCTGCTTATGTGGGTTCTTGGATAAAAGTATTGGAACAAGATCCGAAAGAAATATTTCGTGCGGCAGCTGATGCGGAAAAAATTCAGGACTACGTGCTGGCATTGTCACAACAGCATGAAGTTGTTCAGGAGCAAGACAATTTAAACCAGCCCATAATGCTGGCGCAATCATTGTTAATCAATGCAGAGCAGAATTTACAGAGTAAGGCGAATGAAATGGACAAAAACCCATCCAGCGAACTTGAATCGAAACTATCTCACCCAGAAACCCCTAAGAATCATGACGTAGTTACGCGTCAATATCTGGTCGTTCCTTTTAAGGAAAAAGACCAGGCCAAAGCTGCCGGTGCGAACTGGGACAATACTGCCAAATCCTGGTATGTGGGAAAGAATGCAGATATACGCGCATTACAGCGCTGGTTGCCGGAGAATGTATCCGCACAACAGGAACCCGCCTTGAATCCTGAAGCGGAATTTGCTGAATTGTTACGTTCTCAAGGCTGCATTGTTGAGGGTAATCATCCAGCAATGGATAGCAGCACGCACAGAATCAAGGTTGTCGGTGACAAGGCGAGCGAGAAATCCGGTTTCTATGTCGCGCACCTGGATGGTCATCCTGCCGGGTATTTCAAGAATAATCGAACCGGTATAGAGGCACACTGGAAGGCCAAAGGATATTCGCTCACAGACGAACAAAAAGCAGCTCTTGTGACACAGGCCGCGATCAAGCAGCAAAGCAGAAAAGTCGAGCAGCACGAGCAGCAATTGAAAGTGGCTGCGGCAGTCAAGGAATTGCTGCTAATCGCACCAATTGCAGACCCTTTCCATCCTTACCTATCGGATAAGAATGCGCGCCCGTGGAACTTGAGAATCGTACCTGAGAATGCCGATGCTTTGCCCGCGGATTCTATGATCAAAATTGCTAAAGACTGGAAGGAAGCCAAAGTATTACGAGAAGAAAATCCCAGTCACATCGTTCTAACAGCCGGTGATTTATTGCTGTCAGCGCAAGACATCAATGGACAAACCTGGACAGTGCAAACGATACAACCGAGTGGCGCCAAGTTTTTTGTAACGGGTAGTAAAAAGGAGAGCCATTTCCATGTGGTCGATGTTGAGAATAGGGGATTGGCCGCACTGGATGCGGCACCGGCCATCGTGATCTCAGAAGGCTATGCGACCGCTGACACCTTATCCCAAGCCTTGGATGCTCCCGTTGTTGCCGCGTTTGATTCAGGTAACTTGTCCAAAGTCGCTCAAGTCCTGCATGAAAGATACCCGCACAAACCCATTGTAATTGCCGGTGATGATGATTTCACACAGGAATCGGTCAATGGTATCAATCCCGGTCGAGAAAAAGCCATCGAAGCCGCAAAGCTTGCGAATGGTGTGGCAGTTTTCCCGACTTTCGCACCTGATGAGCAAGTGTCACTGAAACTCAGTGATTTTAATGATCTGGCCAATAAAAGCACGCTGGGTATTGAAGCGGTTAAACGTCAAGTTGGATCGGTTATTGAACGAATCATTCGGCAAAACAAGGAACAAATGTCGCAATTTCGTACAGATATTGCACAACCAGACATGGAAGGAAAAAAACAAAAACGCGCACTGACGCAATAATCGACAAGAAAACAGCACAATGCGCGATGATTTACTAAAAATCCCTGTAAACCCATCCAGTCATGATGAAGGTGATCTTTATGAAAAAATTGAGACTCGCCCTGACACTACTGAAAAACAAAAGGAAGCGGGGCGATCTGCCTATTCAGAACTGCTTGAAGCTCATGCTCGATGGGCAGGTGGCACCTTACTGGGTTGTGATTTCCCGAAAGACTTTCGAGAAAAAGGCGGCACCACTTTCCTGAACCAATCCATTGCGTCTGGTCGGGATCTGGCAGTAATGGCGCAAATATTGCGCGATCCGCGTTATGAAACGCTACGAATCTTCTACACCCGCATGAATCGCATCGTTCATCATACGGCTGTGAGTTCCCGATTACCGGGCTCAGTCTATCTGGAAAGAATCGGACATGGCAATGATGGTTTGGATGTTTGGGTAGAAAAGACCAAATGCCAAGTTAAAGCGGATGGTTACTGGATATTGCACAATCATCCATCGGGCAATGCTACGCCATCGAGTCATGATATTAAATTCACACAAAAACTTGCGTTACTCGTTTCTGGATTTAAAGGCCATGTCGTTATCAATACCAGCCAATACAGCGTTATTGATAATATGGGCAAGGTGGATTTTGTGGATTGGATGGGTGATCGGGCAGGGGGTTATCAAAGTAATCATTATAAAAGCCATGAATTACTTCTGGAAAAAATAGCCGCACCGCAGGATCTTGCAAAGATTGGCCATGACTTAAAACAAAGGAATCAGTTTTTTAGTTTGGTCGGTATCAATGCAAAAGGTTTTGTATCATCGCTAAGTGAGCTACCGCTATCTGTACTTAATCGCCCGCAGAATCTGTTACTGGCACGATTACAGAATTTTGCACGCAATTCTGGCGTCAATATGGTATTTGCCATCACCAATGTTAATGATTTTAGACATCCCATCTTATTTAAGGCATGTGAAGCTGGCATATTAAGGGATGTGATAGCAACGGAAGGGCTGAGTTATCGTTCTTTGAGAGAAGAAAGGTTATTGGCATCGATACCCGAGGAAGTAAGTGCCATTTCCAGGAAGCCCAGAGCCTTTGTGACGGAAGAGGGCGGTTTAACCAAAAACACGAGGAACAAAGGGCGCGGTCGATAACGGACTGGATGATTATGTGTGGCGGCATTGAATATCAGGATCAGAAGATTTATTTCCCGCAGCCAGGGGCAAGTTTGCCTGTGCGGCTGCGAGATGGCAACGTTACCTGGATAGCCTGGGGCAGACGCAAGGATGAAGCCATTGGTAAATTTCCCAATGGCGGCTGGGCACGACTCAATTCCATCAAGAGCGGCAAATGGAAGCCCTGGCACCCAAGGCCAGTCTTAATTGTCGCCAACCGGTTCATGGAGAAAGATCAGAATAACGAATCCCACTGGATACCCTTGGATACAAGCATGGTGATTCAAGGGTTACTGGCAGAAAGAAATAATGAGCTGCGGGTTTATGTGGTGACCATTGCCACACCGCCTGAATATGCCTGGATACACGATCGTTGGCCGAGACTGAGGAAATTACTGGCTTAACTTAAAAAGTTGACCAGAGATGTAACGATAAACCTTGCCTGATTTCCGCTAATAATAGGTATTTTATTTATATCTTTTTCTTTGGAACAAGAGTAGTATTTTTTCATGGGAGTTATATATATTTAATTTATTAAATGTTTTTCTTTAATATTTAATAGGTTATTTAAAAATAGAATCAATCGTTCTTCAAGTTAGATTATTAGCCGTTTAAGAACTGAAATTAGAAAAGTAAATAAAAATTTATTGCAGCAGCTGAATTTTGAAAAAGCGTGAACCATGATAGTTTAAAGGCTTTTTTGTAAGCCCTTAAATTTGAGCAGTACTTCTTGTAAAGGGGGGCTGTACGTGACTAAAGCAACTTCAAGTGAAGTCATCACACTGCCGAAAGGCGGAGGTGCACTACAAGATATAGGTGAAAAATTTTCACCTAACCTGATCTGCATTGATACCGGCAACTTCATAGTACCAATCTCGCTACCTCCGGGACAGAACGATTCACAGCCCCAACTCAGTCTTGTATATAGCTCAGGCAATGATCCGTATGGACTAGGCTGGGATCTGAGCATTCCTGATGTCAGTCGCAAGACTTCTAAAAGTATTTCCCGTTACGAAGAAGCTAAGTATGTTCTCATCCTATCCGGAGCAGAGGATCATGTTCCCGTTGAAACAACTGGAACGACTGTCCGATATCGTCTTCAAACAGAAGGGTCGTTAGCGAAAATCCTTTCCCACCGTGATGCAGCCAATAGTTATTGGGAAGTCCGCAGCAAAGATGAATTGAAGAGCTTTTATGGCATGGAAGCTCTGTTTGGTAACGATCCCACAACAATCGCTGATCCGTTGGAGCGCACAAAAGTCTCCGCTTGGAAGCGCACACGTACCGAAGATGCCTTCAATAATCGCATTGAGTATGAGTACGAACGGGATTCCGCCGAAGTAGGGCCGCGTCACTTGGATCAACTTTATTTAAAGCTAGGCTATGATGATGCTGGTATATGCAAGTTTTTGGTGTCAGTCAATTTCGAGTGCATGGAACGAGCCAATACAGGGGTCGTCTCAGAAAACGGAAAATAAAGCACGCTAAGCCGGTTGCAGAGGCCGTAGCGGCCTGAACTTCCCCGCGCCGATCTTGGCGCTGCTGCGCCATAGGTAATCACCGGTCAGGTTGATGTGCTCCCAGCCGAGTGGCGACAGGTACTGCAATAGCGAGTCATCGACGGCATGACCATTGCCGCGCAACGCATGCGCCGCACGCTCCAGGTAGACCGTGTTCCACAGCACGATGGCCGCCGTCACCAGGTTGAGGCCGCTGGCCCGGTAGCGCTGCTGCTCGAAACTGCGGTCACGGATTTCACCAAGGCGGTTGAAGAACACGGCACGGGCCAGCGCATTGCGCGCCTCGCCCTTGTTCAGCCCGGCATGCACGCGGCGGCGTAGCTCGACGCTTTGCAGCCAGTCGAGGATGAACAGCGTGCGCTCGATGCGGCCCAACTCGCGCAGCGCGACGGCCAAGCCGTTCTGGCGCGGGTAGCTGCCGAGTTTCCTGAGCATCAGCGAGGCCGTCACCGTGCCCTGCTTGATCGAGGTGGCCAGCCGCAGGATTTCGTCCCAATGGGCGCGGACGTGCTTGATGTTGAGCGTGCCGCCGATCATCGGCTTGAGCGCGTCATAGGCGGCATCGCCCTTCGGGATGTAGAGCTTGGTGTCGCCCAGGTCGCGGATGCGCGGCGCGAAGCGGAAGCCCAAGAGGTGCATCAGGGCGAAGACGTGATCGGTGAAGCCCGCCGTGTCGGTGTAGTGCTCCTCGATCCGCAGGTCGGATTCGTGGTACAGCAGGCCGTCGAGCACGTAGGTTGAGTCGCGCAGGCCGACATTGACCACCTTGGTGTGGAATGGCGCGTATTGGTCGGAGATGTGGGTGTAGAAAGTCCGTCCTGGGCTGCTGCCATATTTTGGGTTGATGTGCCCCGTGCTCTTTGCCTTGCTAGCGGTTCGGAAATTCTGTCCGTCCGATGATGATGTGGTGCCATCGCCCCAGTGCCCGGCAAAGGGATGCCGAAACTGAGCGTTGACCAGTTCAGCCAACGCTGTCGAGTACGTTTCGTCGCGGGTATGCCAGGCTTGCAGCCAAGCGAGCTTCGCGTAGGTCGTGCCGGGGCAGGACTCGGCCATCTTGGTCAGGCCCAGGTTGATCGCGTCGGCCAGGATCGTGGTCAACAACAGGTTCTTGTCCTTGGCCAGATCGCCCGATTTCAAGTGCGTGAAGTGCCGGGTGAAGCCCGTCCACTCATCGACTTCGAGCAGCAGTTCGGTGATCTTGACGTGCGGCAGGACCATGGCTGTCTGGTCTATCAGCGCCTGCGCGGTGTCGGGCACCGCCGCATCCAGCGGCGTGATCTTCAAGCCCGACTCGGTGATGATGGCATCCGGCAGGTCGTTGGCTGCCGCCATGCGGTTGACGGTGGCAAGTTGTGCTTCCAGCAGCGTCAGCCGCTCATGCAGATATTGTTCGCAGTCGGTGGCCACGGCCAGCGGCAATTCGCTGGACTGCTTGAGGCTGGTGAACTTCTCGGGCGGTACCAGGTAGTCCTCGAAGTCCTTGAACTGGCGTGAACCCTGCACCCAGATGTCGCCCGAGCGCAGGGAGTTCTTCAACTCGGACAGCGCGCACAGTTCGTAGTAGCGCCGGTCGATGCCGGCGTCGGTCATCACCAGTTTCTGCCAGCGCGGCTTGATGAAGCCGGTCGGTGCATCGGCTGGCAGCTTGCGGGCGTTGTCGGTGTTCATGCCGCGCAGCACCTCAATGGCATCAAGCACGTTTTTGGCGGCGGGCGCGGCCCGCAGCTTGAGCACGGCAAGGAATTCCGGTGCATAGCGGCGCAGGGTGGCGTAGCTCTCGCCGATGCGATGCAGGAAATCGAAGTCATCGGGTTGCGCGAGCTTCTGCGCCTCGGTGACGCTCTCGGCAAAGGAATCCCAGGACATGACGGCCTCGATGGCGGCAAACGCATCGCGGCCTGATTGCTTGGCGTCGATCAGCGCCTGACCGATGCGCCCGTACAGACGTACCTTGGCGTTGATGGCCTTGCCTGACGCCTGGAACTGCTGCTGATGCTTATTCTTGGCAGCGTTAAACAGCTTACCCAGGATGCGGTCGTGCAGGTCGATGATTTCGTCGGTGACGGTGGCCATGCCCTCGGTGGCCAGCGCCACGAGAGTGGCGTAGCGCCGTTGCGGCTCGAATTTGGCCAGGTCGGCGGGTGTCATCTGGCCGCCCTCGCGGGCAATCTTGAGCAGGCGGTTCTGGTGAACCAGCCGCTCGATGCCGGTAGGCAGATCGAGTGCCTGCCATGCCTTGAGGCGTTCGATGTGTTCCAGCATATGCCGCGAATTTGGCTTGGCCGGAGACTGGCGCAACCAAGCCAACCAGGTCGTCTTGCCGTTGTCCCGGCGCTTGAGCAGATCGTCGAGGCGGCGGCGATGCGCGTCCGCCAGTGGTTCGGCCAAGGCGTCGTAGATGCGCCGGTTAGCACGGGTGATCGCCTCGGCACTCGCCCGCTCGACGGCGTTGAGGGCGGGCAGAATGACCGACTGCCGCCGCAGGTGCCCGATCAAGGCGCTGGCCAGCACGATGCCTTTGTCGGTTTGCATCGCCAGCTCGGTCAGCATCTGGACGGCCTGCCGGTAATGGCTCATGGTGAAGGGCCGGAAACCGAACACGGTTTGCAGCTCGCTCAGGTGCTCGCGCCGGGTCTGCTCCCGCTGGCCGTACTCGTTCCAGCTTTCGACGTCGTCCTTGGAGTCCGGCAACGCCAGCAGGCTTTCCCGCTCGGCGGCGGACAGGATGGAACGACGTGGCATATTTACTGATCCGTTCTCAAGTATTGATACAGGGTTTCGCGACTGATTCCGAATTCACGAGC
>Ga0073900_10001159_pt1 | contig 15127 bp, 12 predicted proteins | sample KloWWTmetKNB5Kit_FD_66666 | JGI IMG/M metagenome (GOLD analysis project Ga0073900, IMG submission 66666) | Active sludge microbial communities from Klosterneuburg, Austria, studying microevolution and ecology of nitrifiers - Klosterneuburg... | ecosystem: Engineered > WWTP > Aerobic digester >...
GTTGCTGAAGTCCTGAATGGTGCTGCTGCTGGCAGTGGTGCTACGGGTCTGGGTGGTCAATCTTTTAGCAATGACCCGACTGACAAGAAGTATGGTTTCTACGTCGATCTGGGCTCCAACAAACCCGTTTTGGACGCCTCCGCTGCCACTCAAGGTGCTGCTCGTGCTGAAGGCTTCCTGCGCGCCATTGCTATGGCTTGGAAAGACTACGAGCCTGAGTACGCCTACCTGATTGCCGCCCCGGAAACCGTCTCTTCCCTGCGTTCCGCGAACCTGGTTGATGAGGATCGTGTTACTGAAGGTAACGTGAACTTCAATACTATCTTCAATGGTAAGTTCCGTATCATCCAGACTCGTGCTAACCAGTCTATGTCTTCTGCCGAGTTCACCAAGCTGAACACTGGCGCTGGTATTGATATTGTTGGTACTAAGACTTCCTTCATTGTTCTGCCTGGTGCTCTGTCCTTTAACGCTCTCAGCGTGCCGGATGAAGTTGAAATCCAGCGCAATGCTGCGGCTTATCAGGGTGGTGGTACTACCGACATCTGGTATCGTTGGGGCTATATCGCTCATCCGGCTGGTTACAACTGGAAGGGCCTGGACAACAAGTTTGCCTCTGACGCTGAGTACGGCTACGCACTGGAAGGTGGTACGCCTAAGGCTCTGACTGCTGTCACGTCTGGCACTCTGGCTTCGACTGTCGGTACTTGGGAGCGTAAGGTTACTTCTGCTCTGTCCCTGCAGATTCTCCCGATCTTCCACTCGTAATAAGGGGGGTCTATGGCTCTGACTGTAGGTGTAAACTCGTATATCTCTGTAGAAGACGCTGATGCGATTCTTTTAGATCGTCTTGACGTTGCTGCATGGGTAGATGCCTCTCCTGAACAGAAAGCTAGTGCTTTAATTACAGCTACTGCTTTACTTGAAAGAGAGACATGGATCGGTCAAGTCGTAGATCCTCTTCAAAAATTGGCTTGGCCTAGGACTAATGGTGCTTACTTTGATGTTAGATTGGGGCAATCTGTAAACTTGAGTGGTACAATTCCTAATAGAATTGTGCTTGCTACAGTTGAGCTAGCTTACCATTTGCTAAACAATGATGGTTTGTTAGACAGTGGAACTAGCATTAAAAATGTCACTATTGGTCCTATTTCCATCGAAAACATTATTGCATCGCCTCAAAAATCCTCTGCGGCTAGCTCTCTGATTGCTCCTCTGCTAAGAGCAGGCGGTAGAAATTGGTGGAGGGCTAATTAATGGGACTTGTGGCAACTATAAAAAAGGCAGTAGGAATTGCTTTTAAGGCTGCGGGAGATAAGGTGTCTACCGCAGTATTTTTTAATAAGAGCAATACTTTTGACTTTGCTACCAACTCTGTTGTAGATGCAGGTACTACTTACGAACTAAATAAAGCAATATTGGTGTCTTCTAAAAAGTCTAGATCGGATGACAAAGTCTCTTCTGCTCCGTCTACTAAAGCGACACACAATCTTATTGTGGAAGGTTCTAAGATTAACTTTAGCAATTACGACAAAGTTCAGATTGGCAACAGATCTTTTAAAATACTCCCAGAAGTGCAAGACTACGAATTTGTAGCAATACTTTTATTAGTGGAGGAATGATGTCTAAATTTAAAATAATTGAAGATAACATTCTAAATATTTTCGCTAGTCCTTTATGGACTGTGAATAATATCAAAGCTATTCCATTAAATTTTCAGTCTGAGATATCTGGAGAGTATTTAAGAGTCGAAATAACACATGATATGCCGAGGTACAATAAGTACCCTGGAAAAATGATTGTCGACATTTTTGCTGAAGTACAAAAAGGTACTGGTAGAATAACTCAAATCGCTGACTGCCTTGATAGCGTGTTTAACAAAAAGAATATAGAACTTAATAACGGAAACGCTGTACAGTTTATGGATAGCGCTTTAAGTTATATGGGCTATAGCAAAGACAATCCCTCGTACTATAGAGCAATCTATTCTATCGAGTATAATTTTTTCAGGAGTAATTAATGGCTCACATCACTTCTATTGGTGCTGGTCTCTTCTCGGATTTATCTGTAGCCGCACCTGCCTCCGATTTCACTGCTGCTGCTCTCGCTGCTCTTGACACTGCTGCTGAGTTTCAAGGTCTCTTTTCTACGGAAATTGATACTATTGGTGGTGTTAAGGCTGCCAATACCTTTGTCCGAGTTAAAAACGTCCGTGAATTCCCTTCTATGGGTATTACTCCGAACGTTGTCAACGTTCCGGTGTATGGTCAAAAATCTACTCAGCAAATTCAAGGTCAATCTGATGCTCCTTCTATGGAAATTCAGTTGAACTTTGTTTCTGCTGACTGGGCTAAAGATACTTCTACTATCCTTGGTAGCATGGTTGGTGATGGTAAACAATATGTGTTTCGTTTCACACTGATGAATGCAGAGCCTGCTGGCAATGGTAATACTAAGTATGCCTCAACTGCGCCTGGTATTGGTACTGTTCAGAACTCTCAGTGGTACTTCGTTGGCAAGATCGATGCTCTTCTGGTTAATCCTCAGCTGACTGATGCTAACACTGCTACTGTTACTCTCACAGTACAATCCGCAATGTACGGTGCGTATAGCATCTAATTTTAAACATTATAATGAGGGAGGTTCAATGCTTCCCTCTGATAGGATAAAACATGTCCAAACCTGCATTTACTAAAGATTATGTGATTAATCTCACAAAGCGTAACATGGAAGAAGCAGTCAAGAAGTCTATTGAGAAGACTGTTGCTCGTATTGGTGAATTTGAACCTGACACGAAGGAAGCTCGTGAAGTCATTGAAACAATTGCCGCCCTTCAAGGTATCAAAAATCAACTCACAAAAATCTGAGTTGGAAATATTTTCTTCAATTAAAATTTTAGGTGATCATATGCGTTTTACCTCTCCGGTTAAAAAGGTTAAGTTCTGCGGCGTTGACGTAGAGATTCGCAAGCTGTCTGGCGCTGCTGTATTCAAACTCCAAGAGAGCTCTGAAAAGGCTCGTGAGAGCAAGTCTTCAGAAGATAACACCGCTGTTATGCATGATACACTTCGTGCAGGTTGTGCAGAGATGGAATCTTTCACTGCAGAGCAATTCATGGAATTACCTCTTGATGAACTTAATAATCTTGTATCTGAGATTCTTAAATTCTCTGGTATGGGTACTGAAGTGGGAAACTGACATTAGGACATGATGAACTAGAGCTTTTTGAATTAGCTTATAGGCTCAGAATGTCCGTAAAACAAGTAGTCAATGATCTCACTTATGAAGAAATAAAGGGATGGTCAGACTACTTTAAGAGAAGGCCTGTAGACACCTCTGATGATATGCGAACGTATAAGCTAATGAGCACGTTTGCAGCAGTCATGGGTGGTAAAATAGGTAAACCAGAAGATTTATTTGAGTCTCTTGCTAAAATAAAAGAGCAGGAAGCTGAAAGAACTATCGGTCAAAAGCTGGCAGGATCTAAGATGTTACAAATGATTCTTACTTCTAAAGGTGGGGATACAATCCCTTTGTAATATGCTCAAGTTTAAAGTCAAAGGTCTTAAAGAGACTATGGCCAGCATACGAGAGCAAGTTCAACAAGCTCATCTTAAAGCGATCCATGAAGACATGGGGGAAATGTTAGATGAGCTGATTGAGAAAACTCCAGTAGACACTGGTTATGCCAAAAGCAGATGGAAGCTAGTGTCTACCTGGAATTTCTTATTTCCTGTAAAGATAGTGAATGACTGCCCTTATATGCCAGAACTTAATTCTGGACACTCCAATCAGGCACCTGCCTATTTTATAGAAAGAACCGCTCTTAAGTATGGTAAGCCTGTAGGCTCTATCGTTGTAGTTAAAAATGACCCAGGCGCCTAAATGGTACCTGGGTTAAAAATAAAAGGAATAACATGACTATTGAAGTTGCAGTTAGTTCTAATAGTCAAGCTGCTAATAGGGATTTAGAAAAGTTAACCAAGACCGTAAATGGTATTGGTACCGCTGTCGATGGCGTTACCGACAAGTTTCGAAATATGGTTGTAGGTATAGGTTCCTCTTTATTAACACTTGGCACAGTAACTACACTGGTAAATTTGTCTGACTCTTTGACAGCACTCAAATCTAAGCTCAGCGTTGCTGCGAGCTCTGCAGATAATTTTTCTAAATCTCTATCAGATGTTAAGAAAATTGCTCTCAGCACTACTCAAGAGTTAGACGCAGTAGCTACACTATACTCTAAGATCTCTATGTCTGCATCTAACTTAGGTGCAACTCAGAGAGAAGTAGCTGTTGTGACACAAAGTATTTCCAAAGCTATTGCCTTATCTGGTGCTAATACACAAGAGACTGCATCGGCTGTTTTACAATTAGGTCAAGCTCTCGCATCTGGCAGGCTTCAAGGTGATGAACTTAGAGCCATCCTCGAGAGTGCACCTCAACTTGCCAAAGCTATTGCTGATGGTATTGGGGTTACAGTAGCCGAAATGCGCCAATTAGGCTCTGAGGGGAAACTTGTAAGTAAGGATATTTTTGGTGCTATTTTAAAGCAGACTAATCAAATCAATACAATGTTTAGAAAGGTCAATGTCACATTTGGCATGGCTTTTACAAATATAAAGAATTCGGCAAAAGTCTTATTTGATGCCTTTAACGGCCTTGGTAGTGGATTTGACTATGGGGTTACTGGGGCTGGTAATGGTACTGTAGAAAAAATCAAAACATTAGCTGATAGATTGAATGACGTAGCAATTGCTATTTATAATCTTAGCCAAAATTTAGAAGACACATTCTTGAGAATGCAGCAAAGTTTGTGGCTATTTATGGATGATTTAGTCAAACTATTCATGAAGTTGCCGCAATTAGCTAAGCAAGGCTTTAAAGGGATGTCAGGTGAAGCTAAGAGTGCCAGTGAAGATGCTATTGATTCTATCTCTGAATTATTAGGCTCACCTACAAAATCTTTCAAGATTGCTGGGTTAGACTTCAAAATTGACCTGAGTAAGATTTTTAAGATAAGACTAGACGATTGGATTCCAAAGCTTTGGCCAATGGCAGAAGAAGTTCAATCCTTTACTAAAGTGGTTGAAAGAGCATTTTTCTGGGTATATGACAGAGTTATTGGTCACTCTTGGATACCTGATTTGGTAGAAGGCGTCATTGTATGGATGTCTTTACTTACAGGGAAACCTATTGATTACGTAAAAGAGCTTACAAATTATATTGACAAGTCTCTTAAAAATATCCTAGAGTTCTTTACTGGCTCTAGCAAAGATACTGCATCCGCTCCTGGTCCTGTAAAAGCTCTTAAGGAAATGAATGTAGCTGCTAAAAAGGAATCTAATATCTTTGAGAAAATAACTGAGGATATTACGACTTCCTGGCAAGATATGTCTAGCGCTTTAGCTAGCACTCCTGTATTTAAGGCTATTAATGAATCTTTTAATTTACGTAAGAATGAAATTGCAACTACAGCATTCATGCGTAATTTAAGACAAAGTATGTCTACGCGGGATACTGCGCCCGGCACATATGAGTCTAGAGCCATCAAAGGTGGTATTAGTGCTTATGATAACAATTCTTTTGTAGCTAGAGGTACTCATAGGAACCAAGAAAGCAGACCCTTCTTACACGATATTACCTCTGCCTTTAAATCCGAGAATCAAATACCATTTCTATCTGTTGTGTTTACTTCTATGACTGCTGGTATTGTTGCAGCATTTGCTACAGGCAGCGTTATAAAAGGTATTGGTGCAGCTATCTTGACAGGTACCATTGCAGCTGTAGGTGGTGTTGCTGACAAGATGGTACCACTTGGTTTACTCATCGGTGGTGGAATCTTGCTATCATTACAGGGCTCTACTGCAACAAAAATTATAACGGCCTTAATGACTACAGCTTTTGGCTTATCAGCAGCAAATATTGTACCAGATAGGGAAATCTCACTTACGACTCAAGGTATTGTTAGAGCCATTTTTGAAGGACTCACTAAAGCCGTAAAGCTATTATTTGGTGAAGGCTTGATGGGGGAAAAAGGGATAGTTGGCACCTTAACACTAATAGCTAAGATGGCTTTATTATTCGCTTCTGGTAGGGAGCTCTTAGGTAAGATGGTGAAAGCACTTGCTCTATCACCAATGGCAATAACAGATGGGCTTGCTGATAGAGGTGAAAAACGCGCTATTGACGCTAAGATTCGTAATAACGAGGCTGCCATTGCAAGATCTACTGAAAGTGGGAGTAGAGCTATAAAGTCAGCGCAGAACCAAATGTTACGCATTAGGGATCAATTTTCTAAAATGGTAGGTCCTAGTGGTAATCAATTAGGGACTCTTGGTGTCAGGCAGATGACACAATACGCCAGCGGTAAAGGCGATACTACAGCTAATGAGGCTTGGTTTAGATCTCTTGGTCAAAACGCCAGAGATACAGTGCTACGATATAAAGACGCCCGTAGTAATTTGAATGATGCTGGAGCAGCTCAGCAGAATATTATCAAAAATAATAAAGAATTACAACAAAATACAGAGGCACTTAAAAGTAACTCTGCAAAACTTGGTGAAAAAATTAGTGATGCTAACAATGCAATGCGAGAGGGTAGCATTAACGCGCTAGCAGGTATCGGAGGTATTTTTGGGTCTCTTATTGGTTTTAACCTAGGTGCTGATATCGCTGATAAGATGACTAATTCTCCTGACTGGGCAAAGGTAGGGGTCCAAATGTCTGCCGCCTTTGCGGGACAACTTATCGGCTCAGGTATTGGGCAAGTCATTGCCAGAAGCGTGATCATGTTCTTGTCACCTGCATTTATAGGCATAGCTGCCTTAATTGGTATCGCTATTGCAGCTGCTATTAATTTTGAAGGCTTAAAAGAAACGTTTAATACTTTATTTGTTGTCGCTAAGACTACGGCAACTGTTATTTATGATAAACTCGTAGAAGTGTCTAAGCCTTGGGTTAAGTCTCTAGAATCTGTTGCGGATAGCTGGGTTAAGACACTATCTGATAAGTTTAAACAATTCTTCGGATTTAACACATCTACCGAAAACAAAGCTTTAGAAAATGCATTAGATGATATAAATAAGATTAGATCTGATTTCAAGTCAAATAAAGCTATTGCCCAAGCTAAGGGCGATGCAGCTGCTGTAGATAAGCTAAACAAAGGCCTTGACAAGATTGATAGTATTGATGCTGATCTAAGAGATAAGCTGAAAAAGAATAACGGGGCTTATGAAGTATTTAATGATCCAATCACTTCTAGATTTACATCAGGATCTAACGTAGCGGGTGATAGTTGGCAGGAACAAGGGGCTATCACTAAAATGCTGGGTTGGTCTAAATACTGGAGCAAAGTAGGTACTTACTTCAAGGATGCTTGGAGCAATACATTTAAGTTACTTGACCAAAACAACCCTGGCAGATTAGTGCTTGAGAAGGTATTCTCAGGTATCTCTGGTACATCTCAAAGTGCCGACTTGTCTGCGGCTGAGGCAATACACAAGCAGGCGATTGCAGCTAAAGAACGTCCTGATATTACTGCCGCTGTGAGCAAGGCTGCTAGTAGGGCTGAGAGAGCTACTAAAGATTTCTCTGTGGTATCTTCTAAACAGGAGATTGATGCCACTGCTAAAAGTATACCAGAGGAAGAGCGATTAAAGGCATTTACTCAATTTATCTCTAGGATGGAGGGTACTAGTAAATATGGGTTCTATACTCAATATGGAGGCTCTCAGCTACCTAGTCTAAATGAGCATCCTAATCGTGTAGGTAGGTTTGATTCTAGGACTGGCAAAGAAGCTGATAGTAATACTCCTGTACAATACAGAACATCAGCTGCGGGTGCAGCCCAATTCCTTAGAGGTACTTGGGATGATCTGTCTAAGAAAACAGGGGTGAAAGATTTTTCTCCTGAATCTCAGTATAGTAACTTACTACAGATGTTCGATGACCTCGGAGTTACTGCTAGCATTCTTAATGGCAATTGGTCTAAGGTTATTGAGAAGATTCCTAAAATATGGACATCTATGCCAGGAGCTACTGGTCCCGGTAGTGGTGCTCATACCTGGACAGAGACGAGCAAGATTGCTAAAATGACTACGTTTGATATGGCTAATAAGACTGATATATTCAGTAAGGCTAATATACAAACCGGAGCAATCGAGGCTACTAAGAAGAAATCTGACAAAGCTATTAATAAGCTGCAGGACGGCCTGACAGATGCTGCAGATAATATAAAGAAAACTGTACAAGATTGGGCTGTCAAACTTAAACTGATCGCTCCAGAATTGGTGGGACCCCCTGATAGCTTAGCTAATAATTACAAGAAAGAGAAGCCTGCACCTCAAAGTACATTATCTGAGCAATTGAAATTTGCTTATACTTTAGAGGAGTCTGCACAGGTAATAAATAAGGCACTTACTAATCTAGGTATTAATACGATTACTGAACAAGCTCTTTCCGATAAATCAACTCCTGCACTGCAAAAGCTTATTGAGGAAATTGACGCTTATATCTCTTATCAAAATAGAGTAAATGAGGCTGAGGGCTTTTGGCCTAGAATGGCTGTACTTAATCAATTTCCAGCTGAGAAAACTTTAGCTAGAATTAGGTTTACAGCTAAAGAAATGCAGAATCCTCAAAAAGATGCCGCTACCAAGAAGGGTTATCAAATGTATGAGGGGTCTGAGCAATATGGCCAAGAGGCCGCTATTGACTTCAGTAAATCATTTTCCGAGGCTTTTACATCTAGACTGAAAGGTCAATCATCCAACAAGGCATTCTTTAGTAAAATTGCTGATACTTTCACCACTAAGATTATTGATGGTTTCTCTAAGGGGTTGACTGATTCACTGAGTAAGTCAATTATGGGTACAATTAGCAAGACTTTGTTTGCTGGTGGTTTCGACATAGGTGGCTCCTTAGGGCAATTTAGTAGCAAGGCACTAGGTGGAGTTTCTGACTTCCTATTCGGCTATGATAAAGCTCCTAAGAATACTCCAGGAGTGGATATACCTGGCGTTGTAAACCCTAATGTAGCTATTAAGACAGAGCATGTGACTGGTGTTCTGGAACCATTAACAAATCAGCTTAAGGAAGTCGGCAACACATTGCTCACTAGTATTACAGAAGGTATGTCTAAGTTACCCAGCTTCTTTAATGATATGTTTGGTAATATAGACTTTTCCTCTTTATCTGGTATGTTTGATGAGGCACTCGCCGGATTAGGAGATATGGCCAAGCAGGCAATGGATTACATAAAATTGTTATTCTTAGCTGACGGCGGCTATGTTAGTGGCCCTGGTACAAGCACCTCTGATAGCATTCCCGCTAGACTATCTAATGGAGAGTTTGTAATCAATGCTCAATCTACTAGAAGATTTAGACCCCTACTTGAAAAGATAAATAGTGGCAAGGTACCTAAGTTCTCTACAGGTGGCTTAGTAGGTAATTCTACATTTAGTGAGTCTACTGCGTTGAGTAATATCTCAAAATCATCTAATGGTGATAATAGAAATACAGTAATCAATCTTAATATTACTGGAGATATTAGTAGACAAACACGTAGTCAGATTTTTGAGATGATACCATCTATTGCAGATGGTGTTAATAACCATAACCGTGAGAAAGGCTATAGGAGATAATTATGTACGGCATCTTATCATCCGGCAATATTATCGCTAAATTTGTGGCGCCATTAGCTATGAAGAGCGATGTTAATGAATTCGGTGGAGATGCCCTTAGCCTTGTCAGAAGTTTCCAAAAAACTACAGCTCAACGTTGGCGTATCGCTGCTGGCGTTGAGCCTCTGACTTATCATGCAAATGAATTATATGTTCATTTAGTGACTAAGGGCAGCAGTTCACCTTTCGAAATTATTACCCCACAGAACTATGGTGTCATTACCTCTAGGACTAGCTCAGCAAATGTTTTAGCTTCAGGAACACTTCATTCAGATACTGTTACTCTTACAGGGGTGAATGGTCTAATACCTGCGGGTACGATGGTAAAATTTAACAATCATAAGAAAGTCTATATGATTACTGAAAACACTACTGGAGGCTCTGCTAAGATATACCCTACGCTACGAAAGGGCGTAGTAAACTCTAAAATGTTTTATAGGGATGATGTAGAAATGTCAGTATATTATGGTACAGACTCTATAAAAGGTATGGTATATAGTGACGGTATCATGATGAATATTGGTAGTATTGACTTCATTGAAGCGTTGGAGAAGAGTTAATGATATACTTTACACCTAGAGTAATTGAGTTACTAAACAATCCTGGGGTTCAAATATTCTACTGTGTCTCTATAGGTGCTGAGCATCATACAACATTTTATTCTGAAGTGCTAATTGATGGCATTACTTACTTGCCTACTGGTCGTATCTCGGCCTTAGACCCTCCCCAGATGACTTCTACAGTAGACAGAGAAGTCTATAAGATCTCTCTAATAAACCACGATATGTCTATGGGTGTTAAATTTGACAATGGTATGGTAGGTACTCCTGTAACTGTTATTGTAGGCTTTGTAGACCCTGTTACTAATCTGCCAGAGACAAATGCTGGTAATACATTTGTTGTATACTCTGGAGAAATTGACTCTACTTCTTGTAGAATTGACTCATCCAATGGTGAAAGTACTTCATCTATTTCGTGCACTTCACCTATGAATAGTTTAGATCTAACTAGAGGTTTCTATTCTAGTCGTGAGAGTATTCGTGCTATTAATGGTAATGATTCCTGCTTTGATCAAATTTATGAAGGTGCAGGGCAGGTATTTCTTTATTGGGGTAAAGTATGAGTGGGACAGAATGGATATACTATGCAGTAGCTCTTGTTGCATCTACAGCTTACCAAATGGAGCAGCAGAAGAAGATGCGTCAAAAGGCTGCTGCAGCAGCGGAATCTAGAAAAGGGTTTGAAATACCAGTAGACGGTCAAATCATCTCCTTACCCACTATCTACGGTAGAGCTAAAATCGGTGGAGTTAGAGCTTACCACACTACACGTAGTAGCTTTAAACATGCACCATCTAATGGTGATATTTCATTCATGACAGGTCCTCCTGCTAGACCAGGGGGTAGTTACTCATATCAAGTGTGGGATGAAGATGCTAAGAGTTGGGTAAACGAATCTCAAGTGTACTCAGCGAGAGAGCCAGGTTTGCTAAACAGGGATATCGGTGGAAGCAAGAATGAATTTTTGTTCTTTGATCAAGCCCTGTGCACTGGAGGCATCTCTAGGGTTATTGATGTGATATTTAATGGAAACCAATTCATTGATGACCCTGCTCTAGGCACATACACCGTACCTACAAATCCTGCGACTAACGTAGCGCAGATGGGAGATATCTCTGCAAAGGCAGCACTCAGAGTGGATTGTCACTACGAAGGTGGTGTTGCAGATGCAATGATGACAGCAAACATTGAGGAGCGGAGTACGGCGTACTTCACTAGTATCTCATATGCCAGCGTTTGTATTAGGCTTGACAGAGATAATCCTCAATTCCAGGGTGTACCTGACCTGCAGTTCTTGGTAGAAGGTACCAAGATCAGGACTTTTGATAATTTAGGGGCGCTGTCTGCTACGAAGACATACTCTAATAATCCAGCTGAATGCTTGTTAGACTATCTCACTAACAGTAGTTACGGTAAGGGTGTTAATATCTCAAAAATTGACTTACCAAGTTTTGCTAATGCCGCTGCTGTTTGTAGACAAAAAGTACAACTAGGAGCAGCATGCGGAGGCAGAATATGGAGACCTACTAATAAGCTATTCGATATAACTGCTAGAGACCTGCCGTTATACGAGTGCAATATCATTTTAGATAATGCGAAGCCGCTTAGGGACAATGTAGAATCGATCCTAACAACTATGGGTGATGCGAGACTCGTATGGTCCCAGGGTAAATATAAGCTGCAATTACAATACCCAGCTACTAACGATAATATCATTGTAAGTGGTACTATTACAGATGATGAGATCTACATGGCAGACCCTGTCGAGGTGATATGGCCTTCTGCTAGTGAGCGACTTAACTACGCTACGGTTAGATTTAATAATGAGGCTGAAAACTTTGAGCAGGACTCTATATCATGGCCTCCTAAGTATAATTCTAGCTATAAAAGAGGCGTTGGTGGTATTAAGTATCCCTCGGTTAGCGGATGGTCAGCTAACAGAGCTGGGGGAGTATTGCTGAATAGCTTTGGGGTGTGGTCCGGATCTGAAAACACATGTGATCTAGAATATAAGGTAGCACCTAAAGAGACTGGCTTGTTTGTATTTAAAATGGCTGCGGATGATAATTGTACATTTGAGATCAATCACGCTGTAGTGCAGACAACTAATAACTGGCGCAACGTATATACATTCAGCGTAAATATGATTGCTGGACAAATATATACACTCTCAGCCAACATTGTAAGCACCTATAGCCTAAAAGGGTTCGCACTCACTATCACAGCCCCTAGTGGTGTACAATTATTCAATACTAGACAAGCAGCTTACACAGGATTTGTTGAAGTTAATCAATCTAGCGCGATTTACGATACACTTAAAGCTGAGGATAATGGTGTGATGCTAGAGACTGACCTATTTGCTGAGGGGGTTACAGATTACTATCATGCATTAGCTAAGGCTGAAGAGATTGTAAGAACCTCTAGAACAGCCTTCAATGTAAATCTCAGCTATATTGTTAAGGATAAATACTATGAATCAGGGGACTTTATCAGATTATCTTCTAGCACTCTCAATCTTGGAGATGGTTATGATTTGTACTTCAAGGTAAATAGTTCTAAACTGAAAGAGGGCGGTATCTCGGAATTGAATCTGTCTAGATTCGATTACACACAACTAGCCTGGAATGTCAAGGATGATGAATATCTAGTTCCTAGAAATGCGTATGATTCTGGTTTAGCACCTCCGTATAGCCTTGTATATGTAGCTACTGACGCTAATACAGCATTGGCAGAAAATAGTACAGGATACCTAGTATGTGACCCGGTCTCCGATAGCAGGTTAATTGGGTATATATTCTATGCTCATGTGGCCGGCGAGATGGATGAGTTCGGTCAACCAATGTTTAGAGAACAAGGTAGAACTACGGCACCGGATAGGCAATTTGTTGTCAAGAATCTTTCGCCAAACCTCTCATATATTTTTGGTGTCAGATCTTTAGCTAAGAGTGGTGCAATGTCTTCAATGACAACCACCTCATTAACTTCAGCTACACTGGTAACAGCACCAATACCTCCTGCACCTGCCGGAATAGATGTTCAATATAAGAACTCTGCAGGTTTATCTACAATAACAGTAGATTGGAAAATTCCTCTTAAGCGATTAGATGGCACATTCTACAAAGACCATTATGTATCTCAAGTATCCTACGGTACTAGTAATAGCTATGCCTCTGTAGTACTGATGAAGGAGACCACTGGATTAACTGCGAGTTTCGATACTAATACACTAGGTAATATATATGTATTTGTCAACTTCGTATCTTCTAGGGGATCAGTGGGACCTGCAATATCCACCATGCTAACGCTAACTGTAGGTGGGAGCACATCCGCAGGAAGCAACCCTCCAACTCCTACAGGCTTTACTGGGTATCCTGGAGTCGGTTACTACGCAGTACAACATAATCCACCTATCTATACAGAAGGTGGTGGTCATATGGAGACAGTTCTATATGGTAAAGTAAGAGGTGTCAATGATCCGATACCAACTTTTGCAAATGCAGTTGAACTGGCACACTTTACTGGAAACTATCTATCTGTACCAGCTGATCCAGCTACAAAATGGCATCTATGGATCAAGTGGAAGGCTAAGAACGGGCTCTTGAGTTTAGTACCAGCTGGCGGGGTTAATGGATTAGTGTTAACTACTGCATATGATGTAGCTAAGCTTATCGATGCCTTGAGTGGTCAAATTAGCCAATCTGAGTTAGCTACAGACCTATCCACTAAGATCGATAATGCTGCTAATGGAGTAACTTCTCTCACAACTACTGTAAGTGGACATACTTCAACACTTAATACTCTCAGTACAACTGTAGGTAATAACTCAGTTGCTATCGCTAATGAGACTAGTGCTAGAATTAATACAGATAATAGCATAGTTGGTAAATACTCTGTCAAGATAGACATAAATGGGTTTGTTTCTGGATTTGGCCTAATAGCTACAGCTAACAATGCGACTCCATACAGTCAATTCATATTTGCAGCTAATAGTTTTGCAATCGGTGCTCCGGGGCTTGGTTCAGATTATCCCTTTATTGTACAAACTACACCTACTACTGTGAATGGCCAGTATGTGCCTGCTGGTGTATATATAAAGAATGCCTATATTGCAAACGGAACTATCACCTCTGCTATGATGGGTATTGCAATAGTCAAGACTGCTAATATTGAAGATCTTAACGTTGCCGGTAAGAAGATTGTACCTCCTACGCATGGAAGTGTGTATATCGGTAGAGGAGGTATGCAGGGGGTATGGCATGGCATTGGAAGAAAGGCTCTTGTAACGGTACACTCTGTTGTTTTTAATTACACTGACACTGATCCAACCCCAATCCTTGGGCTTCAATATCGTGAAAGGGATACTGCACAAGTAAGAAATTTTTCTATTAACAGCTATGATAATTATTTTGACATATATAACCAATGCAGCGTGACTTCTTTACAAAACGCCAGTGTGAGTAGTCTGGTAGGTGTAACAGTGTATTATTCATATTTGTGAGGTAAATATATGTTCGTAATTAGCTATAATAATCTTGGTAAGATATGTCATTCAACTAAATTTGAAGATTATCAAGGAGTTACAATCCAAGACTTAAACTCTATGGGTAATGAAACAACCTATATGGAAATTGATGAGCCGGTATATGCTCTAGTGAAAGATAGTGTGCAAACCGACCATTACTATGTAGATGCAGCTGGTACTCTAGTAATGCGTGGAGAAAAACCCTCTAATTTTCATGAATGGAGCTGGGAAGATAAACGGTGGACCTTGAGCAGAACCTCCTTGGAACTATCCAAGGTTGCAGAAGCAAATTCTATATTTTACAGTAAGTGCAATGCAGCTCTTGATTTCAATGGGGTGTTATTCGACGCAGACGCACTAGC
>Ga0073900_10001161_pt1 | contig 15101 bp, 10 predicted proteins | sample KloWWTmetKNB5Kit_FD_66666 | JGI IMG/M metagenome (GOLD analysis project Ga0073900, IMG submission 66666) | Active sludge microbial communities from Klosterneuburg, Austria, studying microevolution and ecology of nitrifiers - Klosterneuburg... | ecosystem: Engineered > WWTP > Aerobic digester >...
GTTTATTCTCTTTCCAATTATTCATCTGCTTTGAATTACTTTATAGTCTCCGTCTTTGTAATCATAGTAGTCAATATAAAAGGCCTTGCAGATTATATCAAGCACCTTGTTTGGGTGAACAACATAAATTATAATGGGAGCATCCTGGAAATCCAACAACAATTATCCCGACTGCAAATATCCATAATCAATCATGCTAAAACAATGTGTTTACAAATTCCTTTTTACACAACATTTTATTTGAGCAACACATGGTTTCCGCATGAAGTCGGTATTGGATACATTCTTTTACAAGTATCAATGACAACAGCCTTTATTTATTTGACTTATTGGCTTTATAAAAATCATACCCTAGAGAATTTAAATAAAAAATGGTTTAGAAATTTAATTGCAGGATCGGGAGGGAAGGCCATAATGAAATCGCAAGCCTTCTATAAGGAGATGGAAGCTTTCAAAGTAGAAGATAACATGCACATTCCTGACTAAACCGAAAAGAGAGTTTCGGCATTTACCTCTTTAAACCCGAATTCCACTTAAAGGCAAAATATTGTCTTTAAGAGGATTTCGGGTTGAACAAGGATGAACATTCGGGTCAGCATAATCCCGAAGGGATGATATTTTTACAGAAAACGTAGCATAAAATTTTCAAAATCCCGAAGGGATGACATTATTACAAACCAAGAAAAAATGTATCTGTTCAAAAAAACTGGAACGAATAGATGGAATAATCATTTCACCCATTCTGGATTCCTCTTTCTGCTATTGAATCTATTCTATAATAATGACAACCCTTCGGGTTTATTTTGATAAAAAATGCGGTTGGATTGAGCTCGTCCAAAAAAGTATGAAAAATTTTTACAAACAATATAGCTGAATAATTACAATAATTGTAAGAGGCTAAATTACATCAAGTCAAATCACATCAAGCTGATTGTCATATATTTGTAAATATATTGTTTCGTGACTATTTGAACTTTAACACAACAAACAGTTAGCAATATATTTCTTAAAGAAACTATTGTACCTTTAATATGAATTTGGGTTAAAATTGCGATTTGGTGTGTATCGGTTTTTTCTTCGTGAAATAATAACATCCGAGGCTGGAAGCTATGACGGCACGACCAATATAAGGAAGTTTTGATTGGTCCAAATTATTAAACATCAAGACCATCATAAATCCCGAAAAGACAAATAGAATAACGCCAATAAGAATGTGGTGTAAAGGGCGTCGCGACATGACACGTGAAGACGCCGTGACATCATTCTCTTGATAAATGCCATTCAACGTATTGCGAAGGAAATCCTGATTACTCACCGGATTCAATACCTGCGATGTCGATTCCATAGCGGACAAAGATTCCTGCCGAAGCCATACCGCTCCTTGCGTAGTTTTTTCGCCTTTTTCCATTATTAAGTGTGTGTGTGTACAAAACTACAAAAAGTTTTGCAATAAGGTTTCTAATTTTGAAAATTAGATAAACAAAAAAGTGAGGTCGGTGGCGGGTTCGAACCGCCGTAGAAGGTTTTGCAGACCTTTGCCTAACCGCTCGGCCAACCGACCCTATCTCTTAGCGGTTGCAAATATACTCTTTTTTGTTTTATTACCAAGAGTTGTATAATATTATTTTAACCCAAACTACGCATTAGACAAATGTGGAATCGATTTCGGTATATTCCAGTATGAATGTCTTCGTCATAATATTGAGAATAGTCAGTAATACTATTGAAGTTTGAATTCAAAAAAGTGGTAATTTTCATAAACCATCTCCCGCACTAAAACAAAGCCACTTTTGTTGAAACGTTTCTTTATAGTTTTTGCACTCATCGCTTTTGAACATTCTGATAGTTCAATGGTGGTTCCTGCCAGGAAGGTTTTTCTGAGAACCTCATCTTTTACATAAGTCATTTCTTTGTTCAGCTCTTTGGTTGCTTCCATTACGAAGACACTGCCGGATGGCTTGATGCAGGCTTTAACAGAGCGCAACTTAGAAGTATAATTATCAATGTGATGAAAAACATTGTGAAAAATGACCATATCCAAGTTCAGCCCTTCCATCTTTGTTGAACGATTAAGGTTTGCTAAAATCTTTAAAGTATTGGAAGGTCTGACAATTCGATCCAGGAAGGAGTTTCCTCGCAATATTTGACTAAATGTCATAAATTTTGTATCCGTATAAACAGTGAGGCTATCATAAAACAAATTGCACAAAGGCCAAAAATAGCCCATCCTTGCACCGAAATCGCCAATTTTCTGTCCGGATTTTATGTTATAAAATTCCAACTCACTGAAGTTGTAAGAGTATTTTTTGATTTTATAAGGATATTCATTTTCAAGAACATCCAAAGCTGTTATGATTTGATTTCTGTCTATTCCTCGCTCCGCAATTGATCTGAGCTGTGCCATGATTGTAGTGTCTTTACCTTTTTTTTCCAACATTTCTTCTATCACTGAAACATACGTATAATTGTCAACGTAAAAAGGTAGATTTATCAGAGCAGAATTCATAAACTCTCGCTCATTATTATTTGTTGGCAAATCCAATAGTATCGGAGCAATTGGTTTGAGTCGGGCAACACAGCTATCTATATCTGCAAACAGGAGATCTCTGACCTTTGCAATCTGAGCACTAAATACATACTCATTTAGTTGACCACGGGATTCTGTCAAAAAAGATACGATAAAGAATACAATAAAAACAAATGATTTGTACAAACTATCAGAATTAAATTATCGGATGAAGATATGTAAAAACCACATACTTTCCAAATTCAAAAACACATACTTTCAAATATGGCTTTTCTGTACTTTGAATCCAACTAACGCATTAGGCAAATTCTGATTCGATGTACGGCACGTAATCAATGGGTTCTTTAAACCATTGAAACGATTCGTACATCGGGACTTCCCTCATAATCCACATTATACGGATATTAAAACCTTTAGTGATGAATTCGACTTGAAATCAGGAAGAATATTCGTTTTCTGTAAAATTGTAATAAAACATTCGTTTTTTGTTATTTTATTTCAATATTCTTGTATAATTGACTAATTTAGCTTTTATAAAAAATAATAACAATGCAATTTCCTGCAGCAGGGACATACAATCCTTTTTATCAATTTTACTTTAATCTCGTCCCACATGGTGACCTTTTAGAGATTTTAATTCAACAAAAAGAAGAGTATGTTGCCTTTCTTCAAAGCATTCCACACGATAAGTATGACTTTTCATACGGACCGGGCAAGTGGACCATTAAAGAAGCCATCCTTCACGTCACAGACACGGAAAGGGTGTATGGATATCGATCCTTAGTTGCAGGACGGATGGACGGACAGACAGATTTAACGCCATTTGATGAAAATGAATATGCCGCAAATGCCGACACAAAAGACAGGACATTGCAAGACCTAATAGATGAATTTAAAGCTGTTAGAGATAGCTCTATCTTTTTATTCAAAAACCTCAATGACTACCAAGCTTCTTTTATTGCGAAGAATGGCAAGCACCTTTTTACCGCCAATGGTGGTCTTTGCTTCATCATAGGTCATGTAACACACCATGTTAACGTCATCAAGGAACGATATTTAGTGTAAACTAGTATTCAGCAATATAGGTTTTTCAAAACCTTTACTGCTGAATATGGGATAAACCTATTTTGGTCAAGAAATATATTTTCCTGTAGAGCTATGTTCTTGGTGGACATAAGCCCTACAACTGACGTTTGGAAGGAGCTTAGCGGATAGCGTACTCCGTCATAAAGGAGCTGGACCAGGCTTTACTCCCATCTCTTGCCTTAGTTTACCATATTCACTTTATCGTCCTGACATCCCTGAAAAGTTGTATTTTTAGTGCTTTGCGAAAAATTGTCGTCTTTTTATTTGTTTGTCAATGAAATATACTATTATTTTGACACACTATTTTAGTAATCATTTTTGGCTTACTGCCTTTTTTTCCCTTGAGCATTTCCCATAATCAAAGTATTCATTTAACTCTCAATGATATGTTTATGGTATTAAATTTATTTTTTAGAAGGCAATCTGAAAAGTTTTTCTATTGTCTATGTGCTATGTTTTTTATGTTGCCTTTACAGGCGCAAAACATACAAGTGGCTCCATCCGGAGCGATTGCTTTGAGTGTACAGAAAGCCCGTATTCAGGGGCAGGAATTTACACCTATCAACTTGTTTACGGCGAGTGATCACTTAGTTGAGCGAGAGAAAAACGCTGGTGTATTAGCACAAGCTACGTATGTAACACTTGTCGAGTCCTCTTTAGAATCTTTGGTCAAGAATAAACCCGAAGCTATTCAACTGTCAGTTCCTTATTTTGGTCGCACTTTGATGATGGATTTAGTACGTGTAGAGGTTCTTTCATCCGACTTCCAAACGTTTACGAGCGAATCCGGAGACCATCCGGTGGATTATGTACCGGGTGTATTCTATCGGGGTATCGTCGATGGTGACGCTCAATCCATCGTTGCGCTCTCATTTTTCAAGGATGACGTTGTCGGCATGATATCTTCTTCAGAAGGTGGCAATATTTCATTTAACCGAATCGGCACATCGCAGGATTATATGCTATATTCTGACCGAGACTTATTGATTAGCAGTCCTGTATTCTGCAGTACGGAAGAGCCTGAAAACTATGCGCTTGAGGTTCAAAAACACTTAGACAACTATCTCGAAACACGTGATGTAAAATGTGTCAAGGTGTATATAGAATGTGATTATGCGCTGTATCAAAACAAAGGCTCTGTTGCCAATGTCAACAACTGGATTTCCGCCGTATATAACAACGTCGCAGCGCTCTACGCTAATGAACAAATTACTACACAGATTTCAACCACTTATGTATGGACTTCCGCAGACCCATATAGTAAGACAAGCAGTAGCACGGCTCTTACACAATTTAGAAATATGCGTCCGTCAGTCAATGGCGACTTGGCGCACCTTGCCGCATTAGGCGGAAACAACATAGGTGGTGTGGCATGGGTTGACGCCTTATGCTCCTCCTACAAGTATGCTTACAGCAATATTCAGTCTTCTTATCAAAATGTACCGACCTACAGCTGGACAGTTGAAGTAATGACACATGAAATGGGTCACAACCTTGGTTCACCGCACACACAAAGTTGTTCCTGGAGTGGTGGCGCTTTAGACAATTGTTATACGACGGAAGGCGGTTGTCCTCCGGGCCCTCCTCCTACCAATGGCGGTACCATCATGAGTTATTGCCATTTGACTAACTATGGGATTAACTTCAACAATGGATTCGGCGTTCAGCCGGGCAACCTCATCAGAAGCAAAGTCGCTGCTGCCTCCTGCCTGGGCACCTGTTCCGGCGGTGGAACCTGTGATGTCCCTATCGGCTTGTCAGTATCCAACATTACCAATAATAGCGCTACGGTCGCATGGTCAGCAGTAAGTGGTGCCACTGCATACCAACTTAGGTACAGAGTATCCGCGGGAACATGGACTGAACTAAGTCAACAATCCACAACATCGGTCAGTCTTTCTGGTTTGGCTGCTGCCACTACTTACGAAGTCCAAGTAAGGACGATCTGCTCAGGCGGAAATTCTAACTATAGTGCTACGGTTTCCTTTACAACCACCGGCGGTGGATCGTCCTGTGGTGTGCCTACCGGTCTTGCTGTGTCCAATATAACTCAAACGACAGCCACTGTTAGCTGGAATGCCGTAAGTGGTGCTGTCAGCTATACCTTGAGATACAAATTGAGCAGTTCATCCACCTGGTCAACATTTACCACTACCTCTACCGTAGTAAACTTCACCGGAATGACAGCCGGCACTTCTTATGATGTAGGCGTCAGCACCAACTGTTCCGGCAGCTCCAGCGCTTATAGCGCAACAGTTACCTTCACAACTGCCGGTAGCGGGGTTTCTTATTGTGTATCTAAAGGTAACAACAGTGCTTACGAATGGATCGACCGAGTTGCCTTAGTGGGAATCAACAACATTACCGGGTCTAATAATGGTTACGGAGATTACACCGCACTCAATGCCAATCTTACCGCCGGCACTACTTATACCATGACACTAAGTGCCGGCATGAATGGCTCTTACAGAGAGTATTGGACGGTATGGATTGATTACAATCAAGATGGTGACTTCTTAGATTCAGGTGAAAAAATCACCAACTTCTCCTCTACCAGTACCGGCAATATAAACCGAAGTTTTAAGGTGCCTACTACCGCAAAGAATGGCACAACCAGAATGCGTGTTCAGATGAAATACGGTGCATATAGTACTTCGTGTGAGACCTTTAGTTATGGAGAAGTTGAAGACTATACTGTAACAATTTCCGGAGGTGCCAACCTGCCGTCGGCTCTTACTTATGACATTACCAATGTATCGGTCTTCCCTAATCCGGGTGAAAATGACTTTATGGTTCAGTTTGATGCAGGAGGAAGCTTCCCGACAGTAATATATGTCTTAGACGCCAATGGTAACAAGGTGTTAGACCAAACCGTAACGTCTTTGGCCGGTATCAATGTCATTTCGGTTAATCATGTAAATACCTTACTGCCCGGCATGTATATCGTTCGTGTCGTATCGCAAGGGGTTCAACATGCCGTTAAGTGGGTTAAGATTCAATAAAGATCAAGTGTAAATGTGTGTATCATATAGCTGTCTCGTTCCGGGGCAGCTATTTTTTTTATATTGATAGAATCCTAACATCGTAAATAGAAAATGCTTTTTACTGCTTGGCTAAATAATAGTTAATGCTTACTTTAGTCGATATGCTACTCCGAAACCTAACGAAATTGTATTAATATTTTGATCAAACCCATATTCAACAAAATCTGGTTTAGTCGAGAAAAAGTCTGCACTTAATAAAAGAGATATTCTTTTACTTACATTTATCCTGAATACGGTGCCAATATTGATTGCTATAGATATTGCTTGCTCTGTTCCATAACCAAGATCCGGAAGCGTTGTCACAGAATAACCAACCATAGGTCTTAAATCCCAATCAACTTTTTTCGTTATCGGAAAAGATATTAATGGTCCGACCATCATTCCACCATAAGACCACGGGTCAATAAAATCAATATTTATTGGGTTGGCCGCTCCAAACCAAACACCAGTAATTCCAACATTCTTTGAGAAAAGATATCCAACATTGACCAAGTTAATTTGGATGCCTGTATTTGCTGCACCATCCAATTCGTCAGCAAAAATACCAGTTGGAATCGATGCACCTAACGATAAACCAATAAATCCCTTTCTTCTCTCTGATTTTTTGATTTCAATAGTTTCTTTCGTAATCTTTTCAATTTCTTCTATTTGATAAACAAAAACGCTTTTATCCGCCATCTCAATTTTAATAGATTTGTTAGGAACTTGTTCAATAATTACTCCCCGAATGACGCTTCCGTTTTTTAAATAAACTGCATCTTGATAATTACTTTGTCCAAAAGATATTATTGCGATTATTGAAAAGAAGATAGTTAAATACTTTTTATTATTATTCCAGTTAAATATGCCTCTGGAGGCCTGTTTGGTAAATAACCACTTGCTGATTTTTATTGATATTAAATATTTCATTAGCTAATTATATGTAGATTCAAATTATAAATACAACAAGATTAAAGATATAAAAATTAAGACAAAATAGTATGTTTTTATGTTAATTCAATTTTTTACCTCAACCTTATCCATTCCTGCCTTTCCCCAAAAACAGCTTTTTTGCCATCTCCATATCAATCCGCATCAGACCCAACAACTTGCTTATCCACAGTAGTACAATTCCGGCAATTAATCCGGCAATTAGAAATGATTTTGCCAATAATGTCGCTATGTAAAACAAGACAAAAGACAGTATAAAAAATAGAATCATCTTACGATAAAATCCTCGATCTTCTCTCATATCAGACTCTTTGACAAAGATGATGACCTGACCCACAGCTATCACCAGATTAACACTAAATGCACTGATAGCCGAACCAAGGGATTGCCACCAAGGGATAAAGAAGAAATTGAACGTTAGGCTAAGTACGATTCCACTTAGAAACAGTATGTTTTGCCGATGTAGTCTCCCAGTTGATATAATGGCGGCGCCATACAAGGTGCTAAGTCCCACCGGTATCATCGAAAGAAATAAAAGCCCAACCGTATCATACCAATTCGCATCACTTTGATGGTACAACACATCCGTAATCTCTTGTCTAAAAACCCAACCTCCAACGCCGGCAATTATTGTTGCCGTCATGACAATACCTATGACAAATTTCAATAAATCACGAATGGCATCTTTATTGCCTTGTTGCGCTGAAAGCATCGGTAAAAGAAGATTAGAAAACAATATCGCCAGCATCAAATAAGTATCCAACATCCGAAAACCCGCAGCATATATCCCTGCCTGATAGTCTCCGTCCGGCAATAAAGCATGTAGTAACACGGAATCCAACCGTCCATAGACGCCCATTAAGAAAGTAATTAATGTATAAGGCGTGAGGCGGATTATTAATGTCTTTAAGAAACTAAGGTCTGGCTTAACCCATTTCAGATGTAATCGTAAAAGCATGAAAATGAATACGATTATTGCGGTGATGACGACGGATAATAAATAGGTTTCGACAAAATAAGCTAAATCAGGTGGCTGCATTCCCGGCCAATACAATCTCCAGCCTAATAACAAAATCATGATAACCTTATCCAGTACAGAAAATATACTGTCTGTCTTATACCATCCCTGACCGATAATCAAACCTCGAAGGAATGCAACTAAAGTAATAAAGACCTGTATCCCTGCGACTTGAATGATTAATCGTATTTCATTGTCCGAATACTGGAAAAGCCATGCAAATCCCAATACTACTCCAAAATACATCATTGCAAACCCGGCTTTAAGTATGAGCAGGCCTGAAAAATAGGTGTGAATCCTGCCCGGCTCAATACTGATTTCCCGTTTAACAAAGTTGGTGATTCCGTATTCCAAAATAAATTGAAATAAAAGGGTATAATTGAATATACTGAAAAAAAGACCATATTGTTCTGGTCCTATCGTATTCTGTATCTGGACATCAATACCAAATATATAGAGCGGCTTGACAAACAGATTCAATGCCAGTAGTAATAAGATATTGATTACAAATGCCCTCTTCATGGCTTCAAAGATAGGTTGTTGGAGGCATTTCGTTATTGTAAATTTAGTAACGGCAAGAGTATCCTTTAAAAAGCACAACGATACGAATCAGGGTGTGTATAACAAATTTCCCTAATGACTTCATTGTTTTTCCCCTCTATCTCCCCTTAAACGGGAGAACCAAATAATGAAGTCATTCCTTCCAAAGAGCTTAAATATCAATTAAAGAGTCAGATTTTGAGTGAAATAAAAAATGAGAGGGAAAGATGTTATACACACCGAATCGAGCATAATTATGACTATTTCAATTATAAGCAGTATATTTGGTTCACTTCGGCTGCATTTAAAATGTAAAATATGGACTACGACAATTCAAAGTATAAAATTTGGACATGGAAAAACCCAATCGTGTTACATTGGATAATAAACCCCGGCCTTGCTTTTAATGAATTAATATTAGGACAAAGGGCACCTAAAATAATGTTGATCGAAAGGGATTCTTCAAAAACCCTTTATGAAAAAACTAAAATTCCTTGCCCTCACTGCGGAACTCTTCACCCTGGACAAAAATGGTCAACAGAGAATAATGCATTTAAAAATTGGTTTGGACTTTATTGCGACAACTGTGGCAAAATTATCCCTTGTTTAATGAACTTGACTAGTTGTCTTTTGCTCGGTTTGACCTTCCCTTTATGGTTTTGGGCTAAAGATAAATGGAAAAAGAAATGGCTACAGAATCAGCCTAATCGATACAAAAATCTTGATTTAGATACTGTTCCAAATCCGTTTAGTGGTTATGGATGGGTTAACATGGGTCTTTCATGGGGGTTTATTATGTATATATTTATGGTTTTCGTTCCGCCATTTTTTTCAGAAGGTGGGTTAACTTTACAAAAAGCACTTATTGGAATTCCCATTTTTGCAATATGCGGACTTGGGTTTGGATATAGCATGAAGTTATTTATTGGCAAAAATAAGCCAAACACAGCATCAAAATAAAACGATATTCTTCATTTTCTTTCCCAAATGACTGCTGATTATGAGGGTTAATCCCGATGTACGAATAGTTTCCGCAATTGTCTAATACGGAATTTGGGTTAAGAAGACTTAATGAGTTTTTTTTGCTCCATCTGTTCATAAAAAGTCCATTTGTCCAACAAAACAGTTGACTGGTCTTCTTCGGAAACAAGAATGATATCAGACAGATCTTGAGAAAACTTCTGATAACAGATCATCCAGGGTGTGTCGGCCGGTAGGATAAACACCGGCTTCATCGGCAAAATAGAAATCGGTTGATAAAACAAGGAGTCCTCCGCTTCCGCAATCGTTTCTCTTGAAATGCTTCCCATAACATGATTGCCACTATACACCGGAAAAAATTGTTGATTGGAATACTTGATCAGCTCCTTACAATTTATGATAAGGTCATTGTCCTGCAAAGAGTCGTATTCTTTATGTCCCAGATCGCCTATTGTTGTGGTCTGCATGACATTTTCGGCCTTAGTAAAGCGGTACTCTGCATAAGCACCTTGAAAGATAAATAAACCGATCAATGCCAATATAAAGTTACCCTCATAGATTCCATATACGACGAATACAGCACTAAAGACTTGTCCTATTCGGGCTGCAATCAAGGTTGCCTTGACCTTGGACACCCTCATTGCTATCAGACTACGTAATACCCGGCCTCCATCCATCGGAAAAACGGGCAATAAATTGAATACCACCAATACAATATTGGTTAGCATAATCATACTCAACAATAAGGTAGGATTGTCTTTAAAATCATACGCATTCTCCACATCAATTCCAAGGGGATTGACACCCATTCCAAACGCCAACAAGAGGTATAAGAGGACGGCTATGACAACATTGACCATGGGGCCGGCGATGGCAACTATCAGCTCCTGAAGTGGCTTATCCGGCATTTTTAGAAGGCGGGCAATTCCGCCTAACGGAGTTAGAATAATATCAGCCGTCTTTACCCCATAACGCCGAGCGGCCAAGGCGTGACCATATTCATGTAGGATGACACACAAAAATAGACTCATCATAAAAACACCGAACCACAGAGCGCCTATAACGCCCATATTATCCTGATGGCTGGTATATATTATGTAGAAGATGATGTAGCCGAATGTCCAATGTATCTTGACTGGAATATCAAAATAAGTGCCGACATAAAGCGAACCTTTTTCAAATATGGACAATGGTCAGAGAGTTATATCTTATACAACGTAACCCGGTTGATATAGTTCACCATTGATGACACTACGAGCAATTACGAGTTTTTGAATTTCACTAGTTCCTTCATATATTTGGGTTATCTTGGCATCTCGCATCAATCGTTCGACGTGATATTCCTTGACAAATCCATATCCTCCGTGTATCTGAACCGCCTCTACGGTGTGTCGCATCGCCACATCTGAAGCGATGAGCTTTGCCATAGCTGCTGATGTAGTATAGTCTAAGTGTTGGTCCTTCATCCATGCGGCACGATGCACCATCAGTCTGGCAGCCTCAATATCGGTAGCCATATCGGCTAATTTAAAGGCTATAACTTGGTGATTATATATTTCTTTTCCAAAGGATTTCCGCTCTTTACTGTATTTTGTTGCCAATTCGAATGCACCGGAAGCAATACCCAATGCTTGTGAAGCAATGCCTATTCGTCCTCCTGATAAGACTTTCATTGCAAACTTGAATCCAAAGCCGTCTTCACCGATTCTATTTTCTTTAGGTACTTTTACGTCGTTGTACATAATGGTATGCGTATCGGACGATCGAATACCCAATTTATCTTCTTTGGCTCCGATAACCACACCCTCCCAGTCTGTTTCTACGATAAACGCATTTATTCCGCGGTGTTTTAGCTCAGGATGGGTTTGGGCTATCACAAGGTGAATCTTGCTGCTTCCGCCATTGGTAATCCAGTTTTTAGTACCGTTGAGGAGGTAGTGATCGCCCATATCCACTGCTGTCGTCCTTTGGCTTGTGGCATCAGAGCCAGCCTCCGGTTCACTAAGGCAAAACGAACCAATGATCTCACCTTGTGCTAAGCGAGGCAAGTATTTTCTCTTTTGTTCTTCAGTCCCATATTCTTCCAGACCCCAACATACCAAGCTATTATTGACGGACATAATAACACTACAACTATTATCAACTTTTGAGATTTCTTCCATAGCAAGAGCGTAACTGATGGTGTCCATTCCTCCACCGCCATATTCAGGAGAAACCATCATACCTAAGAATCCTAGTTCGGCCATCATCTTAACCTGATCCTTCGGAAAGATCATGTCCCGGTCTCTTTCAATGACTCCCGGAAGGCATTCTTTTTGTGCAAATTCTCTGGCAGCTTCTCGTACCGCCATTTGTTCTTCTGTTAATGAAAAAAACATAGCTCATTCGTTGTTATGCGGCAAATATATTAATATTTTAGGTATTTTGGGTTAATCCCGATTGGACTTTTAGCCCAAATCCGCTTTTTCTAATGAAGGGTTTGGATTTAAAGGATACCTTGTCACCATGGTTTTTACCAGTCCAACCATGTATTGACGACAATTATTTCTTTCATCTTTTTAATAAATCCGATAATTCTAGGTCAAAAGTAAAGAAGAGACCTCTCTTTTACCGTATTTTTACAAATTTGGAATGCATACTCGTCTGCCCCATTTTATCGGATAAGACGATGACATATACACCTTCTTGCATATTACTTACATCTATAGAGTCATGATATATGCCGGATTTTACGACTGTTCCGGTTATATCAAAGATTCTAAACGTCGTGAAATCTTTATTATTCATGGCTTCGCCTACATACAGCGCTGTTTGTACCGGATTAGGGAAAACAGTGATTTTATTGGATTGTGTAGTATGCTTCGCCGATGTGAGCCAAGAATCCTGAAATTTGGCTCTTACCATCGGAATTCCTTTTAATAACGGGGAGGTTGTCAATTCTGTAAGCGGCTTCCAGTCTCCCGTTGATTTGTAATAGGTCAAAGCTTCGCCTCCTTCATAATTGCGATCAAATCCTACCGGAATAAATTGTCCGGTTGAAGATACTGAAAATTGTTGCCATCCAATATAAAAATCACCCGGAGGCAAATACAATGGTGTCGGCTCTTGCGTGAGATCATTGACAAGTGGATATGTTGTAAATCCTTGCAAGGTGTCGTAGATAGCATCCGCATATATTGGTCTTTGCAGTGGATAATAATAATCTGGTTCTTCCTTCAGACTCCCTACCCACACCTTGATATTAAACAACTGATGGCTCACATCATCATACAATCGGGGAAAATGAAACTGTACAGCGCGTAAGGTATCCCCTACATTTAAATGATATTTTACGGCAATCTGTGACTTTACACTGTTATTGGCTTCAGCAGCAATATTAAGTTCTGCACTTCCGTCATCATAAGCTAATGTATAACCAACTTCCGTCAACGTGCTTGTTTTATTATTTCCCTCAAGATAAACAACCTCTTGGTCTTGATCATAGCTATACGCTGTCCTGAACATGTGCGGCAGATTACCTGCCGGGACAGATGCCACCTTAGCAGCTATTTCATTCGGATCAAAGGCATTATCAAAAGAGTTGAATCCTGCTGGCGGGTTTAGTTGCGGCACGGAGTTGACGAGTTCTTTTTCCACTATCTTGGTGTTAGTCGTCAATTCTTCAATTTTCAATCGGGTATTGCTTATATCTTCCGGGATTTCTAAGAAATGATTAAACAGGCGAATCTTTGTTTTATCTGCCAATTCAGTAGTTTCAAATCCGGCAAGTTGGCGGTATGGAATGGATGAATATGTTTTCAAAAGCCCATTGGGTGGAGTGGTGAAGGCTATGTCCATCTGATTTTTTGTAGGAATCTGGTTGGCGACCAGCTTTACATAATCCAGATGCCATGTACTATATACGCCGAGGCGATAATTATAATTGACAAATCTAAATTGAAATCCTTTGTAAAAATATTTTGGTTCTACCTGAATAGAATAGAAATCAAAGGGTGGTACATAGGATGAGGGATTGGATGGATCTATTCCTTTGTAAGAAGAAATTTTTTCCCATTGTCCTGAAGCGTTTTTAAACTCCAGCTCCATACTGTCTCTCAATTGATGATTGTATGTCTTTCCTTTAGGTTGAAGGTAAAAGCTGAGGTAAAGTGGATCTGTTGAAGCGATCGAACTCAGGTCAATATATGCGGATGTTAAATAATCTGAGCGACCAAAGCTGCCTCCGTACGGCGTTCCATTGCTGTTCAACCCGTCGAAAGTCGCCACACCTATACTAGGAGGCATATCTGCCATGGTGTTATTGACATAAACATTGTTATCAACCCATCGAACAGGGTCCGGGTATTTGCTATCATAGGCAAAGTCATCAAAAAATGGCAAGGTCAGCGGTTGAACGACATCAACCTTTATCCTATATTCTATTTGCGCTCCGGAAACAGCAATATAATTGAATGCTAAATCGTACGAATTAACCGTGGCGTTGGAGTGTGCCGTAATTTTAACACAATTATTTTCTATCCTGATATTCAAGTCCGTCGGCACAGTTGATGTCATTATTAAAGTATCGAATGTGCCTACATCCGGACGATTGAAACATACACTTTGGCTGTCAGAAGGTATGACTACTACTCTCGATTGTTGGATAAGATTGCGTTGTTCCAATTCCGATTGAGTCGAAACAAGAGCAGTGTTTTCGGACAATCCATAGAATACAACCTGACTTTGAGCGATTATACTCCAACACAATAAAACGACAATGAGGGATATATTACAAGAAAAACGAATCATTCAATTTATTTTTAGTACAAACGAATAGTATATATACTTTGTTGCTATTGGTTTTCATCATCCGGGCAGTCGGCAGGTCTGGAATTGCTTAAGCTTACAAAGATAGTATCTCCTCTATTTATTTTGTAATCAGGCATATACTCCGGCTTCTGCTCTACAACATATTGGCCGCCATTGCCACTTGCTA